>Ga0164313_10003633_pt1 | contig 13710 bp, 12 predicted proteins | sample GuaBasSedimGuay4_FD_113735 | JGI IMG/M metagenome (GOLD analysis project Ga0164313, IMG submission 113735) | Subseafloor sediment microbial communities from Guaymas Basin, Gulf of California, Mexico - Guay4, Core 4569-4, 0-3 cm | ecosystem: Environmental > Aquatic > Marine > Hydrothermal vents... | reverse complement strand
GTTTTGAAAATATTTAATACTGTTGACGGTATCCGGGATGAGGTAGTTGCTATGCGTGCAAAAGGCCTCAGCATAGGTTTTGTACCTACCATGGGCGCTTTGCATGAGGGCCATCTTTCGCTACTCCGTCAGGCGATAGAAGAGAACGACATCAGCATTTGCAGCATCTTTGTGAATCCCATACAATTTAGTAACGAGCAAGATCTTTCGAAGTATCCGAGAACCCTCGACGATGACTGTAAAAAACTGGAGAAAGCCGGTTGTGACCTGGTCTTTGCCCCGTCGGTGGATGAAATGTACCCGGATGGTGAGAGTGAAAAATTTTATTTCGGCCCCCTCGAAGAAGTGATGGAAGGGGCTCACCGGCCTGGACATTTTAATGGCGTGGCCGTGGTGGTGAAACGACTGTTTGAGATATGTTTGCCTCACAGGGCATATTTCGGGGAAAAGGACTTCCAGCAGCTAATGATCATCAAGGTACTGGTGAAGCAGGTGAATATGCCGGTCGAAATTATTGGGTGTCCCATTATCAGAGAGGATGACGGCCTGGCCATGAGTTCCCGTAATGCACGTCTGTCACCGGAAGAACGAGTGAATGCCGCCTTCATCTATAAGGCATTGTCGAAGATCAAAATGCGGGCCGGACAAAAACCCCTTGAAGATATTTTAAGTCGCATCACGGAACGCCTAAATTCTGTTCCGGGAATGAAAGTGGAGTATTTGCAAGTTGCTGATGAAAACACACTTCTACCTATAAAATACTGGGATGATGCCGAAAATATTCGGGTCTTTGTTGCCACTTTTCTTGGTGAAATACGTTTGATTGACAACTTAAAAGTGTAATTTTGCCTCAATATGAATATCGAAGTACTCAAATCGAAGATACACAGGGCTACTATCACAGAGGCCGACCTTCATTATGTTGGGAGTATTGCCATCGACGAAAACTTGATAGATGCTGCTCAGCTGATTGAGAACGAAAAAGTCCATATTTATAATATTTCAAATGGAGAAAGGCTTGAGACCTATGTTATCAAGGGTGAAAGGGGTTCCGGCATTATTTCTCTCAACGGGGCTGCAGCACGCAAGGCAGCTGTCGGCGACCTTGTCATAATAGTTTCCTACGCCAGCATGGATGCGGTTGAAGCTGCATCATTTAAACCAGCTATCATATTCCCTGACGCAAACAATAAAATTTAAGGTATTGGTAAAGAAGGCACTATCTGTTTTTAACTATATGATATTCCTTCTGTTGGGAGTATTGTTCCTCTGGCTAGTTTTCAGGAAACAGGATCCAAAGGAAATCATGGAATCCATTGCAAGTGCGGATTATTTGTGGATCGTGCTTGGGATCATTGCCGGGATATTCTCCCATATTGCCCGCGCTGCCCGCTGGAATATCCTGATCAGATCATTGGGCTATAAACCACGTCTGACAACCACTTTTTATGCAGTCATGACCGGGTATCTGGCCAATACTGCTGTTCCCCGACTGGGAGAAGTTACCCGTTGTGGGGTGCTGAGTAAAAAGCTGAACATTCCGTTTACAGAAGTGCTTGGGACCATGATCGCAGAGCGGATCTTTGACATGATTATACTCCTGTCTCTGATTATTATGGTCATTGCTTTTCAGTGGAAACTGGTAGGCTCCTTCATGAATGAAAAGATCCTTGAGCCTGTTTCATCAAATTTTGAAAGTAATATCGTTCCTATCATTGTGATCATCAGTGTTTTTGTTCTGTTCATCGTACTCCTGGTGATCCTTTGGAAAAAATATCGTAAGCTCCTTCAGCGCTATGCTTTCTTTCGCAAGTTCAGCGAGTTTGCAAAGGGCATGGTTGAAGGTATAAAGACCATCCGCAAGACAAAGAACAAAGCAGGATTTTTATTGTATACCTTAGTCATCTGGGGCATGTATACCCTCATGATATATCTCCCGTTCTTTGCCCTGGAAGCTACTTCCCACCTGACTTTTATTGATGCGTTGACCGTGATGAGCATTGGCAGCCTGGGGATTGTGGCACCTGTTCCGGGAGGCATCGGCACATACCACTGGATCGTGAAGGCGGTCTTGTTTGAACTGTATGGGGTTAGCCCTATGATCGCTGCTTCTTTTGCAACCATCACGCATGCTGCTCAAACCATCATGATCATCGTGGTTGGCGGGCTGTCATTCCTGATGTTATTCCTTCAAAAAAATAAGACTGGACATGAATCATCTTGAACATATTGAATCGAAGATCTGGCACATGAACCAGGAGTTCGAATTGCAACTGGCCGTTTGGCGCTTTCATGAGCATAAGATCGTTTTTACGAATGGCTGTTTTGATCTGCTCCACCTTGGGCATATCGATTACCTTGCAAAAGCTGCAGCCGAAGGAACCCTGATGATTGTTGGTATGAACTCTGATGAGTCGGTGCAAAGGATCAAAGGTGACTCAAGGCCCATTAAGGATGAAAAGTCAAGGGCCATGACACTGGCTGCCGTTGGATTTGTTGGGGCTGTGGTGATCTTCGATGAAGATACACCCGAAAAACTCATCGAGATGGTACAGCCGGATATCCTTGTAAAAGGAAAAGATTACGAAGTTAAAGACATCATAGGTGCCGATATTGTTGAGAAAAAAGGCGGTCAGATCATTACCATGGATCTGGTAGAAGGATATTCAACTTCAGCGATCATAGATAAAATTAGAAATTCTTAATTTTACCTTTCTTCTCGAAATCCTCACCGGGTATGTCCCGGGATAACTTATTGCTATGGCAAAGGCGCAAACTGTATTTTTCTGTCAGAACTGTGGAGCCCAGTCGCCCAAATGGATCGGACGATGTCCGTCATGCGGGGAATGGAATACCTATGTGGAGGAGGTTGTTAAAAAGGAAACCTCAAGGGAATTTTCCATGGGGGAGATCAAATCCTTGAAGAAGAATGCTCCCATACCGATCGAAAAGATCAACAAAGGAAAAGAAGAACGGGTTGATACCGGCACTGTTGAACTCAACAGGGTGCTTGGTGGCGGACTGGTTCCGGGCTCCCTGGTACTTATTGGTGGTGAACCGGGGATCGGCAAATCAACGCTGATGCTGCAGGTTGCCCTGCGGTTTAAAAACAGGAAGATCCTTTATGTAACAGGGGAGGAGAGTGATCAACAGATCAAGATGCGGGCCGATCGTATCGGTTCCGGTAATCCCGATATCCTGATCCTCACCGAGACCAATACCCAGAATATTTTTAAATTCCTCGAACAGCTGCAGCCTGATGTGCTGGTGGTGGATTCGATACAGACCCTCTACACTGAACGCATCGATTCTTCACCGGGAAGCATCTCGCAGGTAAGGGAATGTGCAGCTGAATTGCAACGTTTTGCCAAGCTTACCGACACTCCGGTCATCCTAATTGGACATATTACCAAAGACGGGATGTTGGCAGGGCCAAAGGTGCTGGAACATATGGTTGATACAGTGCTTCAGTTCGAGGGTGACAGGCACTATGAATTCCGTATCCTGCGTTCAGTGAAAAACCGCTACGGTTCCACCTCGGAGCTGGGAATTTTCGAGATGACAGACAAAGGCCTGAGGGAGATTAGCAACCCGTCGGAAATACTGATATCTCAACGCGATGAGGATGTGAGCGGCGTTGCTGTGGCAGCCACCATCGAAGGTCAGCGTCCTATGCTGGTTGAGACCCAGGCACTGGTTGGATCGGCCGCCTATGGAACACCTCAGCGTTCGGCAACCGGATATGATGTAAAACGGCTGAACATGTTGCTGGCAGTGCTTGAAAAACGGGCCGGTTTCAAACTGGGGGTCAAGGATGTTTTTCTGAATATTGCCGGAGGTATACGGGTAGATGACCCGGCCATCGACCTGGCCATCATCAGCGCTGTGATGTCGTCCAATGCCGACATTCCTATTCCGCAGCATTATTGCTTTGCCGGCGAAGTAGGGCTATCGGGTGAGATCAGGGCGGTAAACCGTATTGAGCAAAGGGTGGCTGAGGCAGATAAACTGGGATTCGAAAAGATATTTGTTTCGAGCTATGCCAGGAAAAGCATCGATCAGAAAAAGTATAAAGCAGAAATAGTATTTGTGAAGAAGATCGAAGATCTGATCAGAGCATTATTCGGTTAATAGCCCCTTCCTATGAAAAGAATCATCTCATATAATGTCAATGGCATCCGCGCCGCGATAAAAAAAGGCTTTCTGGAATGGATGACAGCCGTAGATGCCGACATCATATGCCTGCAGGAAACAAAAGCACAGATCGAACAAATTCCTGTACTTGAGATTGAGGCCCTCGGGTATAGAACGTATTGGTATTCAGCTCAGAAAAAAGGTTATAGCGGTGTTGCTATCCTGAGCAAGGAAACGCCTGACCATATTGAATATGGGATGGGGATAAAGAAATATGATGATGAAGGCCGTTTTATCAGGGCCGACATCGGCGATCTCAGCGTAGTAAGTGCTTACCATCCCTCAGGCTCGAGCGGGGAGCTGCGCCAGGCCTTTAAAATGGAATGGCTGGATGACTACCGGAAATATGTGGACGAACTGAAGAAAACCAGGCCCCGACTGATCCTTTCAGGCGACTATAATATCTGCCATAAGCCCATTGATATTCATGATCCGGTTAGAAATGCGAAAAGTTCCGGTTTCCTGCCGGAAGAAAGGGAATGGATCAGTAACTTTATTGATAGCGGCTTTATCGATACTTTCAGGCACTTCAATGATGAGCCGCACCACTATTCATGGTGGAGTTATAGGGCCAATGCACGGGCAAAAAATCTTGGATGGCGTATCGATTATCATATGGCCAGCCAGTCGCTCAGTGACAAGCTCAAACGTGCACTCATACTGCCCGATGCCCATCATTCAGACCACTGCCCCATCCTTCTTGAGATAAACGATTGATGCTAATCGGCCCTAACCATTGCTCACCACCTATATCGCAATTTTATCTATATTCGTAACTTCTAAATTATCTTCATGAAAAGAGCAGCTGTATGGCGGCGATTCCTGATCTGGCGCATTAAAAATATGAGTCAGCAAAACCTCATCATGATCCTGAGTGTGATTATCGGTGTGCTGGCCGGATTGGGCGCGGTTGTGATTAAGAACGGGGTACACCTGATCAAATCACTGCTCACTTCCAACGTCGTTGTCAACTATCAGAATTACCTCTTTTTTGTTCTCCCTGCAGTAGGGATCCTTATCGCCACACTTTATATTCGTTTCGTGGTCAGGCAACATGTCGGACATGGCATTCCGAGTGTACTATTTGCAATATCAAAAAACCACGGGGTAATCAAACGGCATAATATTTTTTCTTCCATCATCACATCTGTTTTTACGGTTGGTTTTGGCGGGTCGGTAGGTTTGGAAGGCCCGACTGTAGCTACAGGAGCGGCCATTGGTTCTAACCTGGGACAGATGTTCAGGCTGAATTATAAGCAGATCACACTCCTGCTTGGATTGGCCAGTGCAGCAGCCATGTCGGCCATCTTCAAATCACCCATCGCAGCCGTAGTATTTGCCATCGAAGTGATCATGATCGACCTTACGTTAGCATCGGTGATCCCATTGCTTATTGCTTCCGTTACAGGAGTACTTACTTCGTATTTTTTCCTGGGACAGGCAGTGATGTATCCCTTCGATATCAGGGCCGTTTTTCATCTGGAGGACCTCCCTTATTTCATCCTCCTGGGACTGCTGGCCGGATTGGTGTCGGTATATTTTACGAAGATGTACATCTTTATTGAATCAGGATTTAAAAGGATAAAAACCTGGTATGCCAGGTGGATCGTAGGGGGTGTCGTCCTGGGAGGTCTGATCTTCCTGTTTCCATCATTGTATGGTGAAGGTTATGAAGCAGTGAACGCATGCCTTCAGGGCGATTACAGTCCGCTTTTCAACAACAGCCTCTTTTATGGTATGCAGGATGAGATCATCATGGTGTTTGTGCTCTTTTTGCTGATCATCTTTTTTAAAGCTATTGCCACTTCGGTAACATTTGGTGCCGGTGGGATAGGTGGAATATTTGCCCCAACCCTATTCATGGGGGCATTTACAGGACTCTTCTTTACAACATTCTTAAAATATCTGGGTGTCAATAATCTGAATTCATCCACTTTTGCCCTGGCGGGTATGGGCGGGCTGATCGCAGGGGTTTTGCATGCCCCTCTCACGGCCATATTCCTTATTGCTGAGATCACATCCGGCTATCAGCTGTTTGTGCCCCTGATGGTGACTGCTACCATATCTTATGCTACCATAAGGATATTCGTAAAAAATTCTGTTTATACCCATCAGCTGGCGCGAAGAGGTGAACTTATTACCCATCATAAAGACAGAGCCATCCTGAGTATGATGACCGTGGGCAAGTTGATCGAACGGGACTTTAGAACCGTAGGTCCTGACGATAAGCTGGGTGACCTGGTGAAGGTTGTCGCCGAATCAAAACGAAACATCTATCCGGTTATCGATGAAGATGGTGTGTTTTGCGGCATCATCGTACTCGACGATATTCGTAATATAATGTTCAAACCCGAGCTATATGACGAAAAATCAGTGGGAAGCCTGATGTTTATGCCGGGTACCTCTGTAGCCCCCGATGAATCCATGGAAGAGGTTGCCAAAAAGTTCCAGCAAACAAGTAACTACAACCTGCCGGTGCTCAAAGACGGTAAATATATCGGCTTTATCTCCAGGGCCAATGTCTTTTCTGAATACAGGAAATTACTGAAGGACTTTAGTGAAGATTAGGATGTGCGGTGTGCGGTGTGCGGTGCGCGGTTCGCGGTATGCGGTATGCGGTATGCGGTATGCGGTATGCGGTATGTGGTTCGTGGTTCGCGGTGTGCGGGAGGTGGTTCGCGGTTCGTGGTGTGCGGTGCGCGGTGCGCGGGACGTGGTGTGCGGAAGTCTTAGAAGAGGGAGAAGCGGACGTAGCGTTTGGGGTTCACCCTCAGGTCTTCGAGAAGAAGATGAAGCTGTTCTGCTGACGTTTGTAGATCATTATACAGATCATCATCATTCACCAGCATCCCAATGCTACCTTCTCCATTGTCGATCTTCTCAACGATATCGGCTACATCGCCAACTACGCGATTGATGTTAGCAAAGGTCTGTGGGATCTCGGCCTTGGCCAGAGAGTCGGAGAGGACTGAGAAATTGGCCAGGATATTGTCAATATTCTCTTCGTTTTCACTGATTGTTGTCGTAATGGATTCGAGATTTGCCATGATCTCCCCAAATCTGATCTTCTCAGCTGCTATCATCTGGTCGAGGTTGTAGGAGGCATTTTCGAGGTTCTCGAAAGTTGCCTGTACGCTGGCCAGGCTACTGGTAAGGTTTTCTCTGGCTTGTTCATTAAAGATCTGCTTGATCACGGTCACAACGGAGTCGATAGAGACGATCAACTCTTCCGCTTTGGCTTTTAAAGGCTGGATCTGCTGGTTTACTGCCTCCTTGAGGCTGGCTTCCACCCGGGTAAGCAGGGTATCATTATTCACAGTCAGGATTGAGTCCGTGCCCAGTTTCAGGTCTATGGCTTTGGATCCCATGAGGTCAGAGCTGTATATAAGCGCTACCGAATTTTTTGGTATGGGAAGAGCCGTTTCTATAGTAATCTCGACGATGATATTACCTGAAAATTCCGGATCGAAATAAATATCGGTTACCTGTCCTACTTTGAGTCCGTTGATGGAAACAGGATTGGCCTTTGAAAGGCCACTGACCCGCTCATACACAGCATACAATACCCTTTGCTCCTTAAATAGGTTAAAGCCTTTTAAAAAGCTAAAACCCCAAATAAATAAGGCCAGTGCTACGATGAACACAAGTCCGATGCCGATCTCTCTTTTATACCTCAAACCAAATAGGTTTATAACAAAGTTAACATATTTTACCACAAAATATTCTTTGAGGCTTCATAAAATATGTGAAATCGCTATCTATTGCCCTGTCAGCTCCCTGGCCTCATCTACATCGATGCGTTCCTCGTTTTCGAAAGCAACAATGAAGGCATCGCTATACTTTTTAAGGCCCCGGATCTTGTTTTGCAGCTTGATAGCTTCAGAAAAGGAAGTGAGATTACCTGAAGTATACTTATACGTGCCATTATGCCGGTATACTCTCACATCATCTATTTCTTTGAATTTATTGAGAGATTTTTCTTTTGATGAAGAGGCAAATTGCACCCTGAAAACAATTTCATCCTTCACAATGGGTTGCTGATCGATAGCCATTGTTGCCCTGTTTCCCGGGTCTTCGATCATTAACTTGTATTCTTTAAATGCCCGATAGATGGCTGAGGCGATATAGGATTGCCCATCATCCGAGCGCAGATACTTTTCATCATTGGCGTTGGAGAGAAAGCCGGTTTCCACCAGGATACCCGGCATGGCGGTTTTGTAGAGCACCCAGAACCCGGCCTGCCAAACCCCGCGATCCTTCAGCCCGGCCCTTTCTCTGAACTGGTCCTGTACCGTGGATGCCAGGATAAGGCTGCTTTCCAGATGGGCATTCTGGAAGAGGGTGAGGGTGATGTAATCTTCATCCCTGCTGGGATCAAAACCATCATACATGTCAGAATAGTCTTCCTCCTTCAGGATGGCAGCATTTTCCAGTTTTGCCACCTCAAGATTGGCCTGGCTCTTATGTAACCCCATCACATAAGTTTCAGTGCCATAGGGCTTTGAAGAATTATTTGCATTGCAGTGTATAGAGATAAAAAGATCAGCTTCATTATCATTGGCGATCCGGGCCCGGTTATGTAATTCGACGAAAACATCCGTTTTGCGGGTATATATCACTTCCACATCCGGCAGGTTCTTCTGGATATAATTACCTGTTTTCAGCGCAATGGAAAGGGCGATGTCTTTTTCCTTAGAATATTTGCCAACAGCACCCGGATCTTTTCCGCCGTGGCCGGCATCGATCACTACCTTGCGTACCTTTTGCTGTGATACGCCTTCCATAGGGAAAAAGAGGGTGAGGCAGATTATACCAAAAATTGCAAGGATACGTTTCACCTAAGGAATAATTTAGTTAGTTTTACATTATAAAACCGGCAGTAAACAAGCTGTCCGGGAATTTATACTGACTTAGCTGATAATACAAAAATAGTACTTAATTCATCGTCAACAAACTTGATTTGTTCACCAATTTATTAACAGTTTACCGGCTGATATATTGCCTCCTGACCACGGGCTTGCTTCTGTATGCCGGTATAACTACAGCGCAACAGGAAAAAGCATTGCATATTCCTGATAGCCTAAACGGTGAACAACTTAGTACCCTCCCTGATACTCTTTTGATCAAAGCGGATACCCTCTTTACTGCTGATTCGCTGATAAACATCGACAGTTTGCCGGCTTATGAGCGGCCTACCGGGATTTCCCCGAATGCACTTCAATACCGTGTCGATTTTAAATCGGAAGACTCCCTGTACTTCGATATGCAAAACCAAAGGGTGTATATGTACCAGGAGGCTAACCTCAGCTATGATGACATTAATCTGAAGGCCAACTATGTTGAGATGGACTTCAACAAAACGGAGGTGTATGCTTCCGGACTGGAAGATTCTACCGGTAAATTCAGGGGGCAGCCCATATTTCTGCAGGGCGAGTCTGAATTCCGCTCTGAAACCATGCGCTATAATTATGATAGTAAGAAGGGCTTGATAAAAAATGTGGTGACCCAGGACGGACAGGGTACTATACGTGGCAAGGTGATCAAAAAGATGCCCAACAACGAGGCTAATATCAAGGGAGGCTCTTATTCGACCTGCCCGAGCTGTGAGAACAGGGATTACGAATTCAGGTATTTTAAGTCGAAGGTCATCCCCAATAAAAGAATTGTTACGGGGCCTGCTTTCCTGGTGATAGAGGATGTGCCTACCCCGCTTTTTCTGCCATTCGGATTCTTCCCGATCAACAAGACTAAGCACTCGGGTATCATATTGCCAACCTGGGGTGAGTCGGCCAACAGGGGATTTTATTTTGAGAGCGGGGGTTATTATTTCGCAATCAACGACTATCTCGACTTTAAACTGGTGGGCGATATTTATACCCATGGAAGCTGGGCGGTAAAGCCTTCCACGAGGTACAGGAAACGCTATAAATACACCGGGTCTTTAAACTTTTTATATGCGATAAACATCACCGGTGAAGAAGGGACACCTGATTATCGTCGCGATAGGGATTATCAGATACGCTGGCGCCATGTCCAGGACAAGAAGGCACGACCAAACAGTAACTTCACTGCGAATGTGAACATCCGAAGCAGCAAATCGAATTATTATAACCCCACTACAGCACAGGACTACCTCTCAAATACTTTTCAGTCGAGTATAGCCTACCAGACAAGCTTTGCGGGGAAGTATTTTCTGACCCTGAATGCCAATCACAGTCAGAATACGAAGACAAATCTTATGACACTTACATTGCCGGAAGTATCTTTTAACGTGAACAGGTTTTATCCCCTGCGGAAGAAACAGCGTTCAGGCAAAATGAAATGGTGGGAAGATATCAGCGTCAACTATACAGCCAACATGAAGAATACGGTGACCATCGCAGACAGTCTGCTGTTTGAACCGGAGACCTGGGATAAGGTGCAGAACGGTATCAAACATAGCATCCCTATCAGCAGTTCTATTAAGCTTCTCAAGCATTTTACCTGGACCAACTCCATCAGTATGAATGACAGGATGTACTTCAAGACGATCAGGAAGGACTGGGTAGATACCTTATTTACAGGAAATGATACTGTGCCAGGTTATGTAAAACAGGATACCATCAGTGGCTTTAGCAATGCCTTTGATGGAAGCTTTTCATCTTCCATTTCAACCAAGATCTATGGGATGTTTCAGTTTGGGAAGAAGTTTCCTATACAGGCCATCCGTCATGTAATGACCCCAAGGGTGTCGTTCACTTATACCCCCGACTGGGGCGATCCGAAATGGGGTTATTATAAGTCATATTACGATCCTAGCCTGGATGAAGATGTGGAATATTCTATATATGAAGGTTCTATATACGGAGGACCGCCGGGTACCAACTCAGGCCGGGTTAACTTTTCGCTGAGCAACAACCTTGAGATGAAGGTCCGGTCGAGGAAAGACACGGTCACCGGCTTTAAAAAGGTCAAGCTCATCGAAGATTTTACCGTGTCGACGTCATATGACATGGCCAAAGATTCCCTGAACTGGTCGAAGCTTAAACTAAGTGGACGGACCACCCTCTTCAAGGGTTTCGACATCAGGTATTCCAGCAGCTTTGATCCCTATATCCTGGATTCGGCAGGTTCACGTAACCTGGCCCAGACCGAGTGGAAGGTAAACAAGCGCTTGCTGCGCCTTGTGAATACGAACTGGGAATTCGCTGCCAACCTTCGACTGAATCCCGAATTCTTCAAAAAGAAAGGCGAGGGCGGAGAGCCGAAAAAAAGCAGGAAAGATGAACTGAATGATTTCATCGATGAATTGGACAGGTATGATGAGTCGGAGAGTATTTATAACAATTACGATGATTATATCGACTGGGATATCAAGTGGAACCTTAACATTACCTATAACCTCAGGTACACCGTAATTCCCAGGTACATTAACCAGGTGAAAGTAGAAAAAACGGAAAGCATAATACAGACGTTGGGTGTGAGCGGAGATTTTAATGTGACTCCAAAATGGAAAATCGGCTTTCGTACCGGCTGGGATTTTGAGGCTGCGGACCTTTCGTACACTTCCATCAACATCTACCGCGACCTGCATTGCTTCGAGATGCGTTTCAACTGGATACCAATCGGTGGCCGCCAATCATGGAACTTTGCCCTCAATGTCAAGGCCGATATGCTCAAAGACCTCAAATTACAACGGAAGCGTGATTTCAGGGATTTTTAAAATAGGCGTCAGGCGTCCACTGTCAACTTATATCTTCACCTCAGTACCTATACCAGCAGCAACTGCCTTATCAAATACCAGCTTCGCAGTAGCAGCATCCTGTACTGCCAGCCCGTTGGACTTGAAGATGGTAATCTCATCATCTGCAATGCGACCCTTCATTTTTCCGTTAACCACTTCGCCTATCTCAGCATAAAAGTGTGACTCTTCGATCTCTCCTGCTTCCAGGGGGATCATAATGTCACCGGCCTCGTTGAAGCAGGCCTCCTTTGAATCACCAATGAATTTTGATCTTTTAATGATCTCTGTATCCAACTCACGCGCATTTGGTGTATGGCTGCCAATGCCATTGATGTGTGTGCCTGCTTTTACCTTCAACCCATCGAAAATGGGGGTTGGTGAGGATGTTGCTGTACAAAGGATATCCGCTTGTAAGAGCTCCTCAGGATCAGTGGCAACCACGACTTCAATGCCCAGCTTGTCGTGCATCAATTCTGCGAATTTTTTGGAAGCTTTTGTATTTATATCATAGGCCCATGCTTTGCTGATGTTGCGAACCTCACATACAGCCCATAGCTGCATCTGAGCCTGCACGCCGGTACCATAGATTCCTGCTGTCATGCCCTGTTCATCGCGGGCCAGGTACTTTGTGGCTACACCGCTGGCGGCACCCGTACGCATAGCTGTAAGAAAGCCACCATCCATGATGCAGGTCACATCACCGGTTTCAGGATCCTGTAAAAGCACCTTCCCAATGGTTGTAGGCAAATTGGCCTTCACCGGGTTGTCTTTATAAACAGTAACAACCTTGCAGGCCAGGGCTTTCATCTCTTTGAGGTAGGCCGGCATATAGAGTGATAGCCCTCCCGGGGGTTTAATATTCGAACGCATTGGCATATCGGCAGTGCCGTTGGCCAGCTCGGCAAAAGCGGCTTCCACCATTTCAATGCAGTCTTTCATATTGAGGACTTCAGAAACTTCTTCTCTATTCAGGATTAATGTCATGATCTTGGGGGTTTTGGTTAGACGTATAAATGTAATAAAAAACCGTAAATTTGCTTCTTTCCATCAATATGAATTTATTGCCATGAAAAAACCAGTTAATATTTCCGATGCCCCTAAGCCTATTGCTCCATACAGTCAGGCCATTCTGACGGGAAATACCTTATATGTTTCCGGACAGATAGCCATCGATCCCTATACCGGGAAACTGGTAGATGGTGGTGCCTCAGCACAAACTAAAAGAGTGATGGAGAACATCAGGGCCATATTGAAGGAAGAAGGCATGGATTTCAGCCATATTGTAAAGTGCTCCATCTTCATGTCAGATATGAGTATTTACAAAGATGTGAATGAAGTCTATGGTACTTATTTTGACACTGATCCACCGGCGCGGGAAGCTATGGCCGTTAAAGGGCTGCCCATGAATGTGGATGTGGAAATATCATGTATTGCGAGTAACCAGTAAGCAGTAAGCAGTATCCAGTAGGCAGTAAGCAGTATCCAGTATCCAGTAACCAGTAAGCAGTAAGCAGTAAGCAGTAAGCAGTAAGCAGTAAGCAGTATCCAGTAGGCAGTAAGCAGTATCCAGTAGGCAGTAAGCAGTATCCAGTATCCAGTATCCAGTATCCAGTAACCAGTAACCAGTAACCAGCAACCAGTAGGCAGTAGGCAGTAAGCAGTAGGCAGTAAGCAGTAACCAGTAACCAGCAACCAGCAACCAGCAACCAGCAACCAGTAACCAGCAACCAGATATACCATGAAACGTATAATTTTTTCTCTGACACTTCTTTTTAGCATTTTCATTTCAAGGG
>Ga0164313_10003632_pt1 | contig 13710 bp, 12 predicted proteins | sample GuaBasSedimGuay4_FD_113735 | JGI IMG/M metagenome (GOLD analysis project Ga0164313, IMG submission 113735) | Subseafloor sediment microbial communities from Guaymas Basin, Gulf of California, Mexico - Guay4, Core 4569-4, 0-3 cm | ecosystem: Environmental > Aquatic > Marine > Hydrothermal vents... | reverse complement strand
GTGAACTTCAAAATGCTGACACCTCGCCTGGAAACTGACAGCAATTACAAAACCTCAGAAACGATTACTTCTATTTCTGAAATGATCTTCCTGAAAATGAAATTCCCCAAGGTCACCTTCAAAATCCAGGGGGTATATGCACAGGATCCATTCAACTGGCTGATGATCGGTGGTTATGCTGTTGAAAGTTTGAGTGACCCGATGAAGGATTACAGGAATTATACACCAATTACAACTGCTTCCGGTTGGCTCGATATTCACAGCAATGGTAAGAAATGGCAGGTAGGGCTGCTGGCAGGTTATTCTAAAAACCTGGGAGCAGATAAAGACATTTCAGGACCAACATACCAGCGTGGTGCTGATATCGCATACCTGTACAGGATATCCCCTCGCTTTGTATATAATTCAGGGAAATTCAGAATCGCTCCTGAAATAGAATATACTGTAGCTGCATATGCAACTAAAGATGCGAACGGGATCTTAAATATCGACTCAAAAGGAATGGTTACAGATTCTAAAGAAATTGGAAATGTACGCTTCTTACTTGGCGTATATTTCTTCTTTTAAGCGACAAGGAAATCAGATATCAGAAGTCAGAAGTCAGAAGTCAGAAGTCAGAAGTCAGAAGTCAGAAATAAAACCAAAACTTGAGACTCGAAACAAGAAACCAGTAACCAGTAACCAGTAACCAATAACCAGTAACCAGCAACCAGTAACGAGCAACTAGTAACAAGAAATATAAATCCATTAATCACAATCAAAATTTATAACCACTATGAAAAACAAGATCACCAGTCTGATGGAGTATTTTCAGAAATACGGGGAAAGCGTTGACAACCCTGAAAAATTCTGGGGAGATATTGCTGAAGATTATATCTGGAGAAAAAAATGGGACAAAGTTCTTGATTGGAACTTTACAGAACCAAATGTAAACTGGTTTGTGAACGGTAAACTAAATATTACCGAGAACATTTTCGAGAGGAACCTTCCTCACCGTAAGGATCAAACAGCGCTGCTATGGGAAGCCAATGATCCTAAAGAAGCCTCAATTTCCATTACTTATGGTGAACTTTATGAAAAGGTATGCCAGTTTGCCAATGCTTTAAAAGCAAAAGGTGTGAAAAAAGGTGACAGGGTTGCCCTTTACCTTCCGATGATCCTTGAACTTCCTGTTGCCATGCTTGCATGTGCCAGGATCGGGGCCATTCACTCCATCGTTTTTGCAGGCTTCTCAGCCAACGCCCTTGCCGACCGTATCAATGACTCTCTCTGTAATGTAGTTGTGACTTCTGACGGTGGATACCGCGGAACCAAGAGCATTCCACTGAAAAGCATCGTTGATGAAGCATGCGAATCATGCCCATGTGTTGATAACGTGATCGTTTATAAACGTACCGGAGAAGACATTAAGTGGGTTGACGGCCGCGATGTCTGGTGGCATGATGCTATTGATGGTATGGATACTGTATGCGAAGCTGAAGAAATGGATTCTGAAGATACCCTCTTCATTCTTTACACATCAGGTTCAACAGGAAAACCTAAAGGTGTACTCCATACTACTGCCGGTTACATGATCTATGCTGAATACACCTTCAAAAATGTATTCCAGTACAGCGAAGGCGACATCTATTGGTGTACTGCCGATATTGGCTGGGTTACAGGTCATTCATACATCGTTTACGGGCCGCTGCTTACAGGAGCTGTATCCGTGATGTTCGAAGGCGTACCTACATGGCCGGATGCAGGCAGGTTCTGGGATGTGGTTGATAAACACAAAGTGAACCAGTTCTATACTGCTCCTACAGCTATCCGTGCACTGATCGCGCAGGGTAATGAATTTGCAACCAAGCACGACCTCAGCACTCTGAAAACACTGGGTACTGTTGGTGAGCCTATCAATGATGAGGCATGGCGCTGGTACCACGATGTTATTGGTAAAGGCAATTGCCCCATCGTTGATACCTGGTGGCAGACTGAAACCGGTGGTATCATGATCACTCCGCTGGCTGGGATCACCCCAACCAAACCATCATTTGCTACATTACCACTTCCAGGTGTTCAACCTATCATTGTTGACCAGGAAGGAAATGAGCTGAAAGGCAATGGTGTTGAAGGGAACCTTTGCATCAAATTCCCATGGCCGGGAATGCTCAGGTCACTCTATGGTGATCACGATCGTTGCCGTACGACCTATTTCTCAGCTTACAAGAACCTTTATTTCACAGGCGATGGTGCCAAACGTGACGAGGAAGGATATTACAGGATCATGGGCCGTGTTGATGATGTTATCAACGTATCGGGCCACAGAATCGGTACTGCAGAAGTTGAGGATGCCATTAACCAGCATCCAAAGGTTGTTGAATCAGCTGTTGTTGGTTACCCGCACGATATCAAGGGAGCCGGTATCTACGCCTATGTGATCTGTGATGAGCTTTCAGATGATGAAGCACAAAACATCGAAAAAGAGATCAGGGCTACTGTTACCAAATTTATCGGACCTATTGCCAAACCTGACCAGATCCAGGTCGTGAGCGGACTTCCAAAAACCCGTTCGGGTAAGATCATGAGAAGAATTCTCCGTAAAATTGGAGAAGGCGATGCCTCTAACCTCGGAGATACTTCCACCCTGCTCGATCCGGGCGTGGTTGAAGATATCATCTCAGGAGCAAAAGTTGAAGTAAAACGATAAATCTTCATTCATATGAAAGGCATTCCGGATTCCCTGGTGTTTCCGGAGTGCCTTTTTAAAAACCAAATAACATGGAAAATAAAAAAGTTATGAATCGCTGGCTGGTTGTTGTCGGAGCTATTCTGATCCAGCTTGCCCTTGGTGCCATCTATGCCTGGTCGGTATTTACACCTGACCTCATAGAAGCAGGATGGTCGAAGATGGAAACACAGGTTGTTTTCTCAGTTGGCCTCGCAGCATTTGCGCTCTTTATGGTAATTGCCGGTAAAAGGCTAACTGCCTGGGGACCAAGAAACCTTGCTTTTCTGGGCGGTATAGTGCTTGGCCTTGGATATGCCCTTGCAGGACTACTTGGTGGCACAGATTTCTGGGCACTGGTCATCCTGATCGGACTCATCGGAGGTGCCGGTATCGGTTTTGCTTATGTAGTTCCAATCGCTGTTGGTATGCGATGGTTCCCCGACAAAAAAGGTATGATCACTGGACTGGCAGTCGCCGGATTCGGCTTTGGTGCCATGGGATGGGTCAAACTGGCCGGTTCATGGGGCCACCTGATGGAAAATGTTGGACTTTCCAGCACATTCACTATTTATGGGATCGCATTTGCAGCCATGGTCATCATTGGTGGGATGTGGATGGTTTTTCCTCCCGAAGGATGGAAGCCCAAGGGATATAATCCACCCGATGCAAGTGCAACAGGTGCATCTGCTAAAGGTATCGTTAACTTCACCAGCGGCCAGATGCTGAGAACCCCTCAGTTTTACATGATCTTCCTCACTTTCGTATTCAGTGCAGGTGCCGGGCTCATGTCGATTGGGCTAATGAAATTATACCCCATTGAAGCTTTACAGAATGCAGGGATGGATCCGGTATCAGCCAGTGCGGTTGCCGGAACAGCCATGGCTGTATTCTTCAGCCTTGCAAATGGATTAGGACGTATCCTCTGGGGCATGATGAGTGATAAGATCGGAAGAAAAACATCGATCATCATCATGACTGCTACTCAGGGTATCATTGTAATTCTCTTCACCTTCATGGCAGGGAATGAGATCCTGCTTTATATTGGAGCAACACTGATCGGTTTTAACTTCGGTGGTAACTTTGCTCTATTCCCCACTATCACTGCTGATACTTTTGGTACAAAGAACGTGGGGCAAAACTATCCATTTATATTTCTCTCATATGGAGTGGGTGGAATTTTAGGACCCATGCTGGGTGGCCGTCTGGGTGACCTTGGCAATTTCGGACTCGCTTTCACCATAACCGGTGTAGCTGTGCTCATTGGAACGGTCCTTACTATTCTTCTTAAAACACCCAAGAAAGCTGAATAGAATAGACTTACTAACTTCAACCCGCTCATGAAAATGAGCGGGTTTTTTTATTGCTTTAATTTTATGTTAATTCATTCACAATATACATTATTGTTCCTACCTTTGCAGCACTTTTTAGCAAGGTGCAAAAAAGACAATAATCTATAAATCTCACTGGCCATGTCTATCAGAACACTCGATAAGATCTTTAAACCGAAAAGGATTGCCCTTATCGGAGTATCAAACAACCCGGATTCTGTAGCCGGAATCGCCCTTAAAAACATCGTTGGCGGTGGATATCAGGGTGTGGTATACCCCATTAACCCAAAGTATGAAGCTGTGATGGGGATCTCATGCTACCCTGACATTAAAAGCGTGCCCAATACTCCCGACCTGGCAGTGATTGCTACTTCGGGTCATCGTGTTCCTCAGCTCATAAAAGAATGTGGTGAGGCGGGTGTACTCGGCATTATAATCATGTCGGCCGGATTTAAAGAATCAGGTGAAAAAGGACGTAAGCTGGAAGAAGAGGTTAAAGCTGAAGTGGCGAAATACGATGGCATGCGGGTGATCGGACCCAACTGTCTTGGGATCATCGTACCTGGTTTCAAGATGAATGTCAGCTTTGCAAATGCCATGCCCACGAAAGGGAATGTGGCCTTCATCTCACAATCAGGAGCCCTTTGTACCTCTGCCCTGGACTGGGCCATCGAACAAAATATTGGTTTCTCATACTTCGTATCCATTGGAAATACCATGGATATCGGTTTTGGGGACCTGATTGATTATTTCGGACAGGATCCGAACACCAAATCCATTGTGCTATATGTAGAGAGCATCACTTTTGCACGCGAATTTATGACTGCAGCCCGTGCTTTTGCCCGGAAAAAACCCATCATCGTTTATAAAGCCGGCCGTTATCCGGAATCTGCTGCCGCTGCTGCCTCACATACCGGAGCCATGGCTTCGGAAGACAATATTTATGATGCCGTATTCGAACGTGCCGGTATTGCCAGGGTTTACGACATCGGTGATATCTTCAACTTCACTGATCTCATCTCCAGAAGGAATATTCCCAAGGGCTCCAAGCTGGCCATTGTAACCAATGCCGGGGGACCGGGCGTAATGGCTACCGATATGCTTATTTCCAAGGGAGGAGGATTGACCTTACTCTCTGATGAGACCATGGAAAAACTAAATGAGGTTTTACCCCCGTTCTGGTCACATGGCAACCCTGTCGACGTGATCGGGGATGCACCCCCTGAACGATTTGCTCAAGCCACTGAGATCGTGCTGCAAGATGAAAAGGTGGATGCTGTACTGGTAATCCTCACCCCGCAAGCGATGACTGATCCTACTAAAACAGCCGAAGCCATTACTAAGATATCTGAGCATCATTCAAAGCCTATTCTGGCTGCATGGATGGGAGGACAAACCATGCAGGAAGGAAAGCGGATCTTCCTGAACAAGGGAATTGCTGTTTACCAGACACCCGAGGATGCGATCAGGGCATTCATGACCCTGGCCCATTATGCCAATAATCTTGAAGTCCTTTTTGAAACACCACGGGATATTCCTGTTTCGTTTGAGATGGACCGCAAGAAGGTAAGGAAAGAATTTTCGGCTGAGCACTTCGATAAGGGAACCATCCTTTCAGAGGAAGTGTCGAAATCACTCATCGATGCCTATGGCATCAATACAACCAGGCCACAGATTGCCCGTTCTGCTTTGCAAGCAGCCGACATTGCTAATAAGATCGGCTATCCGGTTGTGATCAAGATACATTCACCCGATATTACCCACAAATCTGATATGGGCGGAGTAGCGCTGAACATCAAGGATGAAAACACGGTGTGGATGACATATAAAAACATGACCGGAAACATCAAGAAAAAGATGCCTGAAGCCAATATAGAAGGCGTTACTGTACAACCTATGTTCAATGCCAAGGATGCTGTAGAACTCATACTGGGCATTAAGAAGGATCCCGTCTTCGGAACATCCATCATGGTAGGTATGGGCGGTACTTCTGCCGAGTTATTCATGGATAAATCACTTGGGTTTCCACCACTCAACGAAACACTGGCTCTCAGGATGATAAAGAACCTGAAGATCTATCCATTGCTCAGGGGCTACAGGGGAAGCTCTCCTAAAGCCATCGACAAACTTATCGAGATACTGATCAGGATGTCATACCTGGCGGCAGATTACCCGGAGATCGCAGAACTTGATATCAACCCACTGTTGGTAACATCTGATGATGCAATTGCCCTGGATGCGCGCATTGTTCTCGATAAGGAGGTGATCGGCAAGAAGCTGCCTGAGTATTCACACCTCCTGCTTCATCCCTATCCGGATAAGCTCATCAAGAAATCCAAGCTCAATGACGGGACACCTATCGTGCTCCGCCCCATCAAACCTGAAGATGAGCCACTGTGGCTTGACCTGCTGAGCAGTTGCTCAAAGGAATCGATCTACTCCCGTTTCAGGTATAACTTCCATTTCGATTCACATGAGGTTGCAACACAGTTCTGCTACATTGATTATGCCAGGGAAATTGGCATTGTAGCCGAGATAGAAGAGAAAGGTGAAAAGAAACTGATCGCCGTTGGCCGCTTGATCTCTGACCCTGACCTGACAACAGTAGAGTATGCAATTCTCATTACCGATGCTTTCCAAAAGCGTGAGCTAGGCACCATTCTCACTACATACTGTGAAGACATTGCCAAGAAGTGGAAGATGAAACGCATCTTTGCCGAAACCACCAAGGAGAACAAAGCCATGGTAGCAGTATTTAAGAAACTTGGGTTTGAGGTGACTTACAATGAAGATAACACTGTAAGTGTTTCTAAGCAGCTGAAGAAGTAATGAGACTTGAGACTCGAGACTTGAGACAATAGGCTGTACTCAATACTCAGTACTAATTACTCTATACTATTTCGTAATCTTTTCACAGAGGCGGTTGAAGATCTCATCGATCGAGCCTACTCCATGAACACTTTCCATCTTGCCCTGAGCATCGTAATGATTCATCAAAGGCTTGGTCTGGCTATGATACACATTTAACCTGTTTGAGATCACCTCTTGCGTATCATCCTTGCGGCCTTCTATCTGAGCACGTTTCAGCAAACGTCCCATGAGCTCATCATCATCTACATCCAGTGCCAGGACCACATCCACAGCCCCGTTTATTTCCCTGAGAAGTTCTTCCAGATCATGAGCCTGCCGGGTGGTTCTTGGGAAACCATCGAAAAGGAATCCTTCTGTTCCGGGATGTTTCAGTAAAGCTGAACGCAGCAGGTCGAGGAGAAGGTTATCGGAAACAAGTTCCCCTCTCTCGATCACCGCCTGCACCTTCAGGCCCAGTTCAGATTTTGCCTTGATCTCTGCCCTGAGAATATCGCCGGTGGAAAGATGTGTTAAACCGTACTTTTCTGCAAGTTTGATACTCTGTGTGCCTTTTCCTGAGCCCGGAGGGCCGAAGATGATGATGTTATACATAACTAGATGGTTAAAAGGTTAAATGGCTACACGATTAACGCTTGTTTTCTCATATGATAGCCTCTCTGACAAATATATAAAAATCCGCCTTATCAGTGTAGCCAATTATTGATTAAATTTGTGTTCATCACTATGCGCATGCCCATATTCCAATCAGATAGCATCACTGCTGATACCGTAGTCAGGGAAAATCCTCCGGAAGCCTATCAGTCACTGATCGATGCCGGCATGAATACACACGAGATCCAGATAGACAGCAGGCCTGTCCATGATCACCCTTTTTGGGTTTCCGGAATACTGATATTTTCCTTCATCCTCCTGGCCTGGGGAAGATTGTTTTTCAGAAGAAGGCTGGAGATGATCTTCAGGGCTGCCTTTGCCAAGAATTACGCCAACCAGCTCATCAGGGAGGGAAACCTCTTCAATGAAAGGATAGGATTGGTATTGTTCGTGGTCTACCTGGCGGTGATATCGCTCTTCGTTTACCTTTCCATACCCATAGTATCAGAAGTAGAATTTTTGCTGCCGGAAGGGATGCTCTATTTATCCATACTTGGCTTTTTCCTGGGATTCTGGCTTATGAAAGTGATCCTTTCAAAAATTTTATCTCTTCTTTTTAACACCGGTGAAAACTCCCGGGAGTTACTTGCCAATATGTATCTCTTCAATCTCTTCGCCGGCATCGTATTGCTTCCTCTCGTAGCCTGTATGGCTTTTGCTCAGGCTAATATCTTCTTCTATATCAGCCTTCTAGTAATCGCATTTATTTATACCTACAGGTTATTGCGTGAAGCTACTATAGGATTTACGGTCATAAATTTTTCCGTATTTCATTTATTTTTGTATCTTTGCACCCTCGAAATTTTACCATTGATCGTTCTGGCTAAAATATTGATTCGAAACATGATCCTATAAAAGATATAGGAATAGACAGGTAATAGAAAGTATCATTTGTTTTACTAAAAAGGTGCTAAAGTGAAGATTAAAAACATTCTTGTATCTCAACCAGAGCCAGCAGATCTGGAAAAGTCTCCTTACGGGGAACTTGCCAGGAACCATAGTCTTAACATCGATTTCAACAAGTTCATCAAAATAGAAGGCATTTGTTCTAAAGAGTTCAGGCAAAACCGGATTCAGCTACTCGATTTTACAGCTATTATTTTTACCAGTAGGAATGCAGTGGATCATTTCTTTCGTCTGGCCAAAGAACTGAGGATAGAAATTCCTGATACCATGAAGTATTTCTGTATTTCAGAATCGACAGCATTCTATCTGCAGAAATATGTGCAGTACCGAAAAAGGAAGATATTCCATGGTAAACAGAGTTTTGAGCAGTTATTGGAACTCATCAAGAAGCATAAAGATGAGAAGTATCTGCTGCCATGCTCTGAAATCCATAAGGCCAGTATGACGAAACAGCTGGACGATCAGAGTATAGATTATCAGAAAGCCGTTTTTTACAAAACGCTTGCCAGTGATCTTTCACACCTCAACATCAAGGAATATGACATGCTGATCTTTTTCAGCCCATCAGGTGTAAAATCATTGATTAAAAACTTTCCGAAATTCGAACAGAACTCTACCCTGATCGCTGCTTTTGGCCCTACTACAGCCAAAGCTGTTGATGATGCAGGCTTGAAACTGAATATATCAGCTCCCACCAAAACGGCGCCATCAATGACTATGGCCATTGAGCAATATATTCAGAAAATGAACAAAAAGAAGTAAACGTAGTTTACATAGTATTAAGGAATCAAAGGGGGTAAATACGTTTATCCCTTTTTTTGTGCCGCCAAATGTAAAAGAATGCGAGTAAAGCACATATACAGAAAGGAAGAACGTCTGAAGAGCAATCGGGTGATCAAAACTCTTTTTTCTTCGGCGAGAAATTTCCTTGTACACCCTTTTAAGGTGAACTGGCAGTTGAGGAAAGACAATGGCCGCTACCCTGCCCGTGTGCTCATCAGCGTTTCTAAAAAGCACTTCAGAAAAGCTTCTGAAAGAAACCATATGAAACGCCTGATCAGAGAAGCATATCGCATAAATAAATACATCCTTTATGAATTCCTGGAAGAGAAGGGTGTACAATGCGATTTTTCTATTATTTATATAGCAAAAGAGGCGGAAGTATATTCTGAGGTTGAAAAGAAAATAATCAAGCTCTTAAATCGTTTGATTTCAGAGTTAGAACTCCATTTACATCAAAATAATCCTACATCATGACCCATAAACAAAATGTACGATCGATCCTGATCGCCATCATCTTCATTTTCAGTATATCCCTGACCGGCAGGGCACAGAATGAAAACAATTTCGAGATTTCCAAAAACCTGGAAATCTTCATTTCCATGTATAATGAGTTGAATAAGAATTATGTAGATGAGATCAACCCGGGTGAACTGATGGTTGGGGGCATAGAATCGATGCTCAGCACCCTGGATCCATATACCGTTTATATCCCTGAATCCCAGATCGAGGATTACCGCATGATCACTACCGGCCAATATGGTGGGATCGGGTCACTCATCCATAAAAATGGTGAGTATGTTGTTATCTCAGAGCCTTACGAAGGATCTCCCGCCCATAAATCGGGCCTGAAAGCCGGCGACAGGGTATTGAGCATCAATGGGGAGGACATGGTAGACAAGCCTTCCGATGAAGTCAGCAAATTTCTTAAAGGGCAGCCTGGCACCAGTATCTCCCTTGTTGTTGAAAGAGATGGCGAGGATAAGCCCCTGGAGATTGAGATCACACGTGAAAATATTACCATCAAAGACATCCCGTTTTATGGAATGCTCGCCAATGGTGTTGGATATATCAAGCTTACCGGTTTTACACAAAATGCCGGGGTACAGGTTAAAGATGCCTATCTCGACCTGCAGGCCAAGCATGATGAGGTGAAAGGTTTGATCCTCGACCTAAGGAACAATGGCGGGGGTTTGTTGAACGAAGCCGTAAATGTGACTAACATTTTCGTAGATAAAGGACAATTGGTTGTAAGCACAAAAGGCAGACTTAAAGACAGGAATCAGGAACATCATACACGCTTTGCCGGCATCGATACGAGGATTCCGCTTGTGGTGCTCGTGAATGCACACAGCGCTTCTGCATCAGAGATTGTAGCAGGGGCGATACAGGACATGGACCGCGGCGTAGTTCTCGGCCAACGTTCTTTCGGAAAAGGGCTGGTACAGAATGTGATCCCGCTGAGTTATAATTCACAGATGAAGGTCACCATAGCGAAATATTATATCCCCTCCGGGAGATGTATACAGGCCATCGATTACTCGATGAAAGATGAGGATGGCTACTATACCAAGATCCCCGATTCACTGGTGAGTGAGTTTAAAACCAGCAATGGAAGAACAGTGTATGATGGTGGTGGCATCGAACCTGATATCAGCATCCCACCAAAGAAATACAGCCGAATCCTGAGCAGCCTCTTTACCAAGTTTCTCATTTTCGATTTTACAACAGCTTATGTAAGAGAACATCCTGAGATCGACACACCTGAAGACTTCAAGATCACCAACGAAACCTATGAGGATTTTATCGCTTTCCTTTCCGATAAGGACTATGATTACGTTACGGCCTGTGAAGAAAATCTGAAGAGGCTGAAAGCATCAGCTGAAGCAGAAGGTTCGTTTGAAGTCCTTGAGACTCAGTATCAGCAATTGAAAGAGGCGATGATGCACAATAAAGAAGAAGATCTCATCACCTATAAAGAAGAGATCAGCAAGTTGCTCAAGCTCGAGATCGTTACACGGTATTATTTTCAGGAGGGAAAGATCAGAACTTCCCTGCATGGAGATCCTGAGATCATGCGCGCCATAGAGATCCTCGATGATCCTGCTACTTATAACTCCATACTTGATGGCAGCTATATTCAGGAAGAAGCGGCAAACGAAGAGGCAAAAGACAAGGGCAGAGGTTAACGTAACTGTTTATTGCCTTTTTCTGTATAATATACTGTTTATTATAAGTTAATGGTCAAAAAAGACATTCGCATCACCATTGAAGAATATGATTCTATGCCGGATCTCGGTCAGGCTGATATGAATCTGATGGAACTGGCAGAGTCATCATTGAAAGATGCCTATGCCGTGTACTCTCATTACAGAGTTGGTGCAGCCCTGATACTTTCAAACGGAAAAGTAATCACCGGAAACAACCAGGAAAATGCTGCTTATCCCTCCGGCCTTTGTGCCGAAAGGGTGGCCATGTTCTATGCCAAATCTCAATATCCCGGAGAAAGCATTGAAGCAATTGCAATTAGTGCCAAGGCCGATACATTTACGATCAAAGATGCTGTGGCCCCCTGTGGTGCATGCCGGCAGGTAATGGCCGAATATGAGATACAACAGAAAAGCCCGATCCGGGTTGTCATGAAAGGGGAAACAGGTCCTGTACTGGCTGTCGATTCCATAGAAGCCTTGCTTCCCCTGATGTTCCATGCGGAAGAACTCAAAAGAAAGAAATAAGATGAACCTCGTCTCCTCCCAGATATGCAAAACCGGTGATATAGGCATTTACAACAACTTGTTTGGCGGGAAAATGCTGGCCTGGCTCGATGAGGCCGGCGGCACCTTTGCTGCTTCTGTTTGCTGCACACCAAACATGATCACGCTCAAAATGGATGAGGTTGTATTTAAAAAGCCCGTGAAGGTAAATGACCACATCCGCATCTACGGAGAAGTGTCGCGCATGGGGAACTCTTCCCTCACCATCATCCTTGAAGCCAGGAGATTTAATTTCTCAGCACACAACGAGGAACTGGTCTGTTCTACCACTATCACCTTCGTCAGGATTGATGAATACGGACAATCAGTACCTATTGGTAACGATATAAGAAAAAAGTATAAACACCTGATAAAATGAAAAAACTTGTCATACCTATTATCCTCATTGCCTTTTCACTTATGGCGATGAAGGCCGATAAATCAGCATACCAGATTTATAATATTAAAGGCAAAAAGGTTTCCTATGCCAAGCTGTTTAAGCAGGCCGTGGAAGCAGATGTAGTCCTCTTCGGAGAGCTGCATAACAATCCTATTTGCCACTGGCTGCAACTGGAACTTACCGCAGATCTTTTCAAAGAAAAGGGAGATCAACTCGTATTGGGCGCGGAGATGTTCGAAAGGGACGGTCAGCTTATATTGGATGAATATATTGATGGTGAGATCAGCACGCGAAGCTTTGAGTCGCAGGCACGTTTGTGGCCAAACTATGAAACTGACTATAAGCCTCTTATAGAATTTGCAAAAGAAAACAGCATTCCATTCATCGCAACAAATATTCCAAGGCGATATGCCTCCATTGTGTTTGGCAAAGGCTTTGAAGGTCTGGATGAACTGGGTGATCATGCGAAGATGTTCTTCCCTCCACTGCCCATTCCTTATGACCCATCCTTACCGGGTTATCAGGCGATGCTGGAGATGGGTGAAGGCATGGGCGGTCATGGGTCGGATAATTTCCCCAAGGCACAGGCCATCAAAGATGCTAGCATGGCATATTTTATCCTGGAGAACCTGGATGAAGGACAGGTGTTCGTTCATTATCATGGCACCTATCACAGCAATAATTTTGAAGGCATCGTATGGTACCTGAATGCCTACCGTCCGGGTTTGAAAATTATGACCATTGGAAGCGTAGAGCAAGCTTCACTTGATGCCCTCGAAGAGGAAAATGACTCCATAGCGGACTTTATGTTGGTTATTCCGGAAAGTATGACGAAGACGCATTAAGGAGACTTGATACTTGATACTAGATACTAGAAATTAATTCAACACCCAACCCTCAACCCTCAAAACTGTGATAAGTAAGGCACAAATAAAACACATCCAGTCTTTGAAGCAAATCAAGTTCAGGCGTGAACATGGATTGTTTATAGCCGAGGGGCCGAAGATCGTTGGAGAACTGCCTGTCTCCGATATTAAAGTAGAGGTTGTTTATGCGGTGGAAGAGTGGATAGAACACAGTAAGGGTAAGTTTGAATATTTGAAGGCTGAAGTTAACCAGATCAGTACAAAAGAGCTGGAACGTATCAGCAACCTCAGCACTCCTAACCAGGTGCTGGCAGTCTGCAAGATCCCGGAGCGGGATGTAGATGAGATCAGCGAGGAAGACGGGACGGTGGTCATGCTTGACGGCATACGCGACCCCGGTAATCTTGGAACCATCATACGTACGGCAGATTGGTTTGGTGTAAGG
>Ga0164313_10003631_pt1 | contig 13710 bp, 8 predicted proteins | sample GuaBasSedimGuay4_FD_113735 | JGI IMG/M metagenome (GOLD analysis project Ga0164313, IMG submission 113735) | Subseafloor sediment microbial communities from Guaymas Basin, Gulf of California, Mexico - Guay4, Core 4569-4, 0-3 cm | ecosystem: Environmental > Aquatic > Marine > Hydrothermal vents >... | reverse complement strand
GCATTGTCCTGTCGTAGTAATAAGCGATACTCCGCCCGAGAGGTGAACATGCGGTATGGCTCTTCGGTTCCTTTTGTGATAAGATCATCAATAAGAACACCTATATACGCTTCTGAGCGGGACAAAACGAAGGATGCGACCCCGGTTGCGTGTTTGTGTGCGTTTATGCCAGCCATCAATCCTTGGCATGCGGCCTCTTCGTAGCCCGTCGTTCCATTTATTTGTCCGGCAAGGAACAAACCCTTAATGTTCTTGGTTTGAAGGTCGTTACTTATCTGGGTGGGTGGGAAGTAATCGTATTCGATCGCATACCCCGGACGAAAGGGTTTGCAATTCTCAAATCCCGGAATAAGACGTAGAGCTTTGAATTGAATGGCTTCTGGCAGGCTGGTAGAGAATCCGTTTACATAAACCTCTACCGTGTCCCAGCCTTCCGGTTCAACAAAAATTTGATGTCGATCCCTATCGGCGAACCTTTCGATCTTATCCTCTATTGAAGGACAGTAACGGGGCCCCACCCCCTCGATTCGTCCAGCGAACATGGGGGAGTGCTCAAACCCCACACGAAGGGTGTCATGTACGTCGTTGTTCGTGTATGTGATATGGCAACTACGTTGCGACATTAGAGCGGAGGTTGAGCTAGAATAGGAGAATTTTCCAGGCTCTGGGTCTCCCGGTTGTTCCTCCATTTTCGAATAGTCCAAGGAGCGTCCATCAACCCTTGGTGGGGTTCCGGTCTTCATGCGGCCGCTTTTAAATCCAAGCGAGTTGAGCTGGTCTGTAATTCCATATGAAGCGCGTTCTCCAACTCGTCCACCACCGAAATTCTTTTCTCCAATATGGATCAAGCCACCAAGGAAAGTCCCATTCGTGAGAATTACGGTTTTTGAGTTGATACGTTCACCCAACGCAGTTGCTACACCAGCTACTCTATCGTTTTCTATGATCAATTCTGTGACAGAATCCTGCCACATATCAAGACCATTTGTTTGCTCAAGCATTTTGCGCCACTCAATGGCAAAGAGTGTTCGGTCATTTTGAGAACGTGGACTCCACATTGCGGGCCCTTTTGAACGGTTGAGCATCCGGAATTGTATCATGCTCCGGTCGGAGACAATTCCACTATACCCGCCCAAAGCATCTATTTCACGAACGATCTGACCCTTACCAACACCACCCATTGCTGGGTTGCAAGACATTTGCCCTATAGTGGCCATGTTCATTGTGATCAACAAAACACTAGAACCAAGGTTGGCTGCTGCCACTGCTGCCTCACAACCAGCGTGTCCACCGCCAACCACTATAACATCATATTCGCCTAAATAGCTCATTGGTTCCACGTGAAACCCTAAAGGGTTTAATGGGTGCGCAAATTTAGATAATGATCCTCCTTTGCCCGCATGGTGCGCATTTCGTCGCCACTCTTATCGTTATAGCCAAGCAAATGTAAAAGACCATGGATTATAACGCGGTCTAGCTCATCCTCAAAAGAGACACTATAGTGCTGGGCGTTATCCCTAACCCGATCAACACTGACCATAATGTCTCCACAAATGTCTTGACCAAAAGAATTATCAAATGTGATAACATCTGTTTCGTAGTCGTGTTGAAGGTGCTCTTTATTGATGACCCGCAGGTCGGGGTCACTAAAAAAATGTAGAGATAATTGTTGAATGACCCTTCCTTCTGCTTTAGCAGTAGATGCGAGTAAAGACGAAGTTTTTACCTCATCAATTGTAACCAAAATTGAATAACTGAATTGAATTTGGCCCAAAGACCTATTCCGCTTTCTTGGAGAGGTCAAAGACCATTTCAACTTCGGCGCCGTTCTGTTCGAATTCAACCTCATCGGCAAGTGCCTTCATAAGAAACACGCCACGTCCATGAGGCTTTTCAATATTCTCGGGCTCGGTAGGGTCGGGGAGGTTTTCGAAGTCGAATCCAGGCCCTTCATCAGCAATTAGTACGGACAATTTATCTCCATCCACCGAATACCCTAGAGTTACGGATTTATCAGGATCTAATTTATTGCCGTGATGAATTGCATTATTGACAGCCTCTGTAATGGCGATCAATATGTTGCCGTAATGATCCTCGTGAACATTGTGTTTCTCGCAAAGTTCGTCGATCAGTTTCTCGGCGAGATTAATATTCTCTGCCTTGGATGGGAAGTTAATACGCTCTAGAAGCTCCACTTTTTTGGTAGGGATAAGGGCCGTTTTAAAGGCCACCAAATTTACTAAAATATTCATTGACCCTCTGCTTGTAATATGGGCGCAAAGCAGGAGGGATGGTCCGCAGCATTTCTGCTTCTTGATCTTTGGATCTGTTGTATTCGAAATATTTGCCCGGGTCGTCCATTTCTTTTTCTCTCGCCTCTGTCGATCTTCTTTTTTGGTCCATTTCTCTTTCTCTTTCTGCCTTTTCAGATTCAAGAAGTCGAACCATGATGTCCTTTTGACGATCCAGGGTTTCTTGGGTGATCTTCTTGTTAACTATGTCTTTTTCAACCTCTTCCATCTGTTCTGCGATCTCGTTCAAGCCCTTGCCAGCACCCTTACCCCCCTCGTTGAGAGACTGAGCCATCTTTTGCATTTCCTTTCTTATTGCAGCTTGTTGTGCGGCCATTTGGGCTAGCTGCTTGCTCATTCCTTGCCCGGAACCGGGCGTTTTTCCCTCACCCTTTCCTTTGGCTTTTTGCATTTCGCCAAGCTGCTTGCTCAATTGCTCTTGCATACCTTTCATTTTAGACATGCTTGGTTTAGAGCCAGCACCTCCCGGTTTTTCACAATTACCGGTTCCGGCCATTTTGCTAGCCATGGATTTTTGCATCTGCTGCATGGCCTCATCAAGGAGTAGGGCAAGGTCGTTCAAGGAGGTCATTACATATTGCTGACGTTCTAGCGCCTTTGGTCGGTTCCGGTTGCTGGAAAATGATTCGTTTATCAGTTCAACAGCCTTATCCATGTTGTGATTAACGGAACTGATCTCTTTATTAATGGTAGAGCTGAGTTGTGGGATCCTCTTGCTTAACGCGAAAAGCGAATCTTCAACCACCCTGGCGTCATCCTTCAACTTCTTTTGCTCCTGACCAATATCCACATGTTTAGGGTCTTTTGGGCCAAGATCTTCTAATTCACCCATCAGGGCCTCTTGGTCAAAAGACAGCTCGATCAAGTTTTCAAGAAGAGCTCGCAACGCATCAAGATCCTCTTCCATTTGTTTTTGGCCACTACTCATCATGCTTTGCATTTGCATGGCCATTTGTTCCATTTGTTCCGAAGCGCTCTTTTGAGATTCTGAAGCCTTTTTCTTATTATCCTTTTTTAGTTGCTCGCTGCTCTTCTCCATTTCCTGATCCACCCGTTCCTCGCCCTTCTCCATTTCAGGCATATCGTTGGGATTTTCAAGATCTTCGTTCATTTTCTCAAGTTCTTCAAGCTCCTTCTTAACCTCCTCGAACTCTTTTTTGATCTCTTCTTGTTTTTGTTCTAAGTCGTTTTTATCCGACTTGTTATCTAGCGATTCTTCTGAAAGATCTTCTTGCTTTTTCGCAAGTTCCTCAAGTTTTTGAGCAAGGTCTTCAGCCTTCATCTCAAACTCGAGCTGTTTGAATATCTCCAGGGTGCGATCCAATTCTTTTTCAATATCCTCATCGCTCAGCTGAATATCTTCAAGTTTTTCTTGGATCTCATCCTTATTCAATTCTTCCATGAGCTTCTGGAGTTCATCATACAACTCCTTCATTTCATCACTCATTAATTCATCGAACAACTCTTCTAAACGCATCTGTTTTTCGAGTAGATCTTCGTTCGGAGTACGGAATTCGTTCTGCTCCATATTCTTAGAGCGGTTCTCTTTTTGAATATCTTGAACTTGCTGCTGAAGCTCCTTTTGTTTGTTCAGGACATTCTCAATGCGTTGTTTGTCTTGCCAATCTAGATCTTTTTTTTCCAGAAGGTCTTTGTTCAGCTTCTCAATATCCTTCTGAAGATCCTTGGCGGCCTTTATACTTTTTTCCAGATCATCCTCGATCTTCTTGCTTTGTTCCTTGCTCTTTGCCGCTAATTCATCAAGACTTGGCGCGCGATAAGTCCGCAATGGGCTTTTGGTAGATTTACTTCCATTAACACCGTCGTTGTCCCAGATCTCGAAATAATAAACGATCTCGTCGCCGGGAGAAACATTAAGGTCAGAGACCTCCCAGGCATAGTAGAATTCGTGTAATGTGCGTCTAGCTGGCAGCTCTATCCGAACCCTTCCCGGAGTTATTGATCCGCTATCGCTTTCCGACGAGTTGGTAATTCGAAAATGGAAAAAGAGATCTTGCAGTCCATGATCATCTTCGACCATACCATGGAAATAGGTGCGCTTTGAGGTTGTTGTGTCGCGCCGTTCTTCGATAGAGATGCCAGGAAACAGGTCGGGGATCACCTGTATCCTGTATTCAGCAATTGCTTCACCCGTCATGTACTCGTTGGAAGGTAGGATCGAATAAGAATTGCTTGACAAAAATCGATCTTGATAGGCGGCAATATCTCCCCGAAGACCCAGCTCTTGAACAGAGCTATCTCCAAAGACCATTTGGATCCGATCGGCATTTCTTGAGTGTATCGACCAGGTAACTTTTGTTCCGGCAGGGATCGACATATCGCCAACGTTTTGTGTTGACTTGTTCTCCATGTTCAAATAAGATGGATACTTCAGAAGCACCTCGAATTGCGTCAAGGTGGGGCTTGGCAATGTGGTCAGCTCATAAGGCACACTCACAAACCCATCCGCCTCAAGCGTAAAAGTGGTTGTGCCAGCTACCTTTCGAAATACATGAGCGTGTTCTGTATTGCTAGATCGGATAGTTCGTATACGGGTTTCACCCACCTTTAAATACACATGGCTAGGAACAGCCTCTCCGTTCATTTTGATCCGGAGTTCAAAATCGCCCAATTCGGCCACGGTCATTTTGTCGTTCAATATCTCGAATTCAAATGGAGCTTTTGGAAGAAAAAGTGTGCGGTGTTCCAGAAGCCTTTCTGTGCTGTTCTTTAAGAGGCTTGGCGCTGCAAAAAGCAGAACGAGGACAACAAGGATGGGTGGAAGCGCATATTTGAGATAACGTCGATTTCGATTAAGATCTATCGCTTCAGTGAATTGAACGTTTTCTAACTCTTGTGATCGGGCGTTCAGACTGGCATCGATCAACGCATGCTCTAGCCCATTAGCTTCATCGCGCATAGCACGAAGCTGTAATGTGTTGGTGAGTTTGTCTTTTATCTCATCAAAGTGCTCACCAATAATTTTTGAAGCCTTCTCCCTTGAAATGGTCTTCCCAACGCGAAGCAAATAGATCGATGGAACCACAATGAAGTGGATCAGTATTCCAATTGCAGCAGCGAGGAACGACCAGAACAACACCGTGCGCACCAAAACATCGAACTGACCGTAGTGCTCTAGAAGAGTTACAGTGAGAAATGCCAACAGCAATAATGCAATGCTGTACAGGGCACCACGTAGCAGCTTGTCTTTATAGTACTTACTAATAAATCGCTCGATCTTCTGTACGAGCAGGTCGGGTCTTTTTTTGTTCATTTATCGATAAGGTCCGCGGTGCTATTGGTCGAACGCTGAAATATGGCGTCCTATTGTCAAAAGTAGAACAAGTGAGAACGTGTAGGCCCCCAAGAACGTTAAGGATCGTTATTTAATGAACAATAGCCGCTAGAGTAATAGTGCTCGGCTATCAGCTATCTTTGCGGCCCAATTTTCAAGGATGTCCACAAAACCAAGAGTTCGATTCGCGCCAAGTCCAACAGGCCCACTTCATATGGGTGGTGTTCGAACAGCACTGTATAATTATTTGTTCGCCAGAAATAAGGGTGGCACTTTTATTCTTCGGATAGAAGATACTGACCAAAAACGCTTTGTTCCTGGTGCAGAAGAGTATGTTAAAGAAAGCCTCAAATGGTGCGGCATGGAGTTGGATGAGGGACCAGACCAAGGTGGGGGTGTTGGCCCTTACAGACAATCTGAGCGAAGAGGAACGTATCGCCAGCACGCCGACACTCTTATTGCTGCGGACCACGCTTACTACGCTTTCGATACAAGCGAAGAGTTGGACGAAATGCGCGATAAGGCAAAACAGGCCGGATTGCCGAACTGGCAATACAACAACATTACACGAGTTAATATGCGCAACTCACTCACCATGCCTATCGAGGAGGTTGAAGAGCGGATCGCAAATAACGAGCCCTATGTTATCCGTGTTAAAATGCCTCGGAATGAAGAGGTGAAATTCAATGATCGGATTAGGGGTTGGGTGTCGGTGAACACAGACAATTTGGACGATAAAGTTCTCTTTAAGTCTGATGGAATACCCACCTACCACTTGGCCAACATAGCCGATGACAAAGCAATGGGGATCACTCATGTTATTCGAGGAGAAGAATGGCTTCCTTCGGCGCCGCTACATGTTTTACTCTACAAATATTTAGGCTGGGAGGATAACATGCCAGAGTTCGCCCATCTTCCATTGATTTTAAAGCCGAACGGAAATGGAAAATTGAGCAAGCGCGATGGTGACAAGTTGGGCTTCCCGGTATTTCCTCTTGAATGGAAAGACCCTGAGTCTGGAGACGTCTCTTCGGGTTATCGCGAGAATGGATATTTTTCAGAAGGATTTATAAATATGTTGGCGTTCTTGGGTTGGAATCCTGGCACGACCCAAGAGGTTTTTACAAAACAAGAATTGATCGAGCAATTCGATCTTGATAGGGTTGGTAAAGCAGGTGCCAAATTCGACCCGGACAAAACGAAATGGTTCAATCAACAACACTTGCGCAGCAAAAGCAACGAAGATCTTGCTCGGTTGATCCGCCCGCTGATCGATGAAAAGGGAATAGAGATCAACACAGAACGACTTGAGGCTTATTGTGGGATCATGAAAGAGCGAGCTAGTTTTATCCCGGACCTAATGGACGGTTCGTACATTTTTCAAGCGCCGAATGATTTTGACGAGCGGACCATCAAGAAGAGATGGAAAGAAAACACCCCGAAAATATTAGAGGGTTTCGCCAGTAGATTAAAAGACCTTGAGCCATTCAAAGCGAATGAGATCGAAGTTTGCATGAAGACCTATCTCGAAGAAAAAGAAATTGGAATGGGCGCGCTCATGGCAAATTTCCGGATGGTAATTACAGGTCAAGGAATGGGCCCTTCTATGATGGATATTTCTGAATTACTTGGCAAAGAAGAAGTGCTTCAGCGGATCGAAAATGGCATTGCTAAGATCTCAGAATGGGTCTTATCGAAGTAAGCGACATTAGAATATATGCCCACCATGGCTGCCTTGAAGAAGAGGCTGTGATAGGCTCTGAATATATTGTTGATGTGGGGTTAGAGGCAGACCTTTCAATCTCTACAGAAAGCGATGAACTATCTGAAACATTGGATTATGTTGTTGTGAACAGGATCGTTAAAGAAGAGATGGCTGTTCGGTCTAAATTGATAGAACATGTTGCTGGTAGGATTATTAAAAGATTGAAAGAGGAATTTCCTAAGATGCAAAGTGCCAAAGTAAAAGTCTCCAAAATAACACCCCCCATCAACGGAAATGTTGACCGTGTTTCAGTGACTCTTTCCAGTTAAGCGCTTCAGAACATTAGATCATTATTTTTGTGGCTCCAATAATGGTCGCGTGGCCGAGTGGTTAGGCAGAGGTTTGCAAAACCTTGTACGGCGGTTCGAATCCGTTCGCGACCTCAGAAAATGGGGCGAAAGCCCCATTTTTTTATAGTTCGGACCTGAAGAAGTTCAAAAAGGATCCCGATCTTAGCAAAGATATGTGCGGCCAAAGGTTGGTCTTGGGGCTCAATACTATATTGATCAAAGGATATTCGCGTTATAGCAGCAATAATTTAATACCATATGTCAGCGAAAAACATTGCCACAACACTCGTATTTATTCTTTCGAGTTACATTCTTTCTGCCCAAGTGGCCATTGGTGAATGGCGAGACCATTTCCCATATAATAGCACAATAGATGTTGTTGAAGGTGGCGGCAAAGCATACGCAGCCACGGAATTTGGAATATTCAGTTACGATCTGAACGACAACAGCATTGAACGACACACCAAGATCAATTCGTTAAGTGATATTGGCATTAGCCAATTGGCTTGGAGTGATGCACTTAATGCATTAGTAGTGGGCTATGATAATGGCAACTTGGACCTTATATACTCATCAGGATCAATAAACATACCCGACATTAAGCGAAGCAACATTCTTGGGGATAAAGGAATTTACAGCATTCTTTTAGATGAAGAATTAGCCTATCTGGGTTGTGGTTTTGGGGTCGTGGTGATAGACCTGTTCCGTCAAGAAGTGAAGGATACGTATTTAATTGGTCCGAACGGCTCCCATGTTCAGGTGAATGATCTGACCTTCTTTAATGATTCAATATATGCTGCTACTGAAGATGGACTTTTCCGCGCCTGGAGAGAGGAGCCGAATTTGAACAACTATGTCAGTTGGTCCAAAAGAACGGATGTTCCACACTCGAACGGACCATTCAATCTTGTAGGGTCTTTCCAAGGTAAACTATATGTGAATTACCGTTATGACCAGCAAGATCAAAAAGACACGCTCTATTTTAGTGAGCCTAATTGGCTGCCATATCAACAAGCATATGGCAGAAGTAACCTGAATGCCGATACGCGTACTGGAGATGTCATGACAATTACCCACAAAGACGGTATTCATGTTATCGATGAAAATTTCGATTGGATCTGGTATGTTGATCAATATCAGGGAGAGTCTGCAACCCCTACGCAGTGTATTCGAAACTCTTCTGGGAATTATTGGGTGTCAGACTCTAAGGTAGGTTTAGTGTCGTTTGGGCAGGGTGACGTCTTGATCTTGCCGAACGGCCCAAAAGGAAGCGAGGTGCATAGAATGGACATGGTGGATGGCAAATTGTGGGTAACGACCGGAGCGCTTGCCGGAAATTGGGGGAACCTTTTCAAGAAAAAGGGAGTGTATAAATACATCAACGGAAGTTGGGGTTTTATTGATGGAAGCAATGAATCGAACTTGGCTACCGGATGGAATACTTATGGTAATGCGGTCAATGATTATATTGCCGTTGCTGTGAACCCATCTGACCCATCTCAGGTTTTTGTGGGCACTTGGGATGATGGCATTATTGAATTCAGGAATGGTGTTTTTAATAAATTCCATAAGCCGGATAATAGTTCACTTCAGGCGGATCTGGACAACCTAGCAGATGAAAAGGTAGATGTTGGTGGACTTGTTTTTGACCAACACGGCAATCTTTGGGTTACGAACCCACATGTAGAAGAACCAATATCGGTTCGAACGTCCGGCAACTCTTGGCGATCGTTCAACCCGGGTTCCGTTCTTGCCGGAAATACTCTTTTGGCAGACATAGTTGTTACAGAAAGCGGATTGAAATGGATGGTACGCCCAAGAGGAAACGGCATCTTGGTGTTCAAAGACAATAACACGATCTCTAATATTGCGGATGACGAATACAAGGTGCTGAATGCATTTGAAGGTAGTGGTGGATTGCCAACTCTCGACGTTTATTCCATTGCTGTGGACCTTGATGACGAAGTGTGGGTGGGAACTGCAAAAGGTATAGCAGTCTATTATAATCCAGATGCGGTTTTTTTTAGCAGCAACTTCGATGCACAACAAATACTGATAGAACAAGATGGCAACATTCAAATACTGCTTGAAACAGAAGTTGTAACTGCGATCGCAATAGATGGGGCTAACCGCAAGTGGTTCGGCACTCAAGGTGCTGGCGTATTCTTGATGTCTGAGGATGGGACCGATCAGGTCCATCACTTTACTGTTGAGAACAGCCCTTTATTATCAAACGGGATCAACGATATAGTGATCGACCACTTAACTGGAGAGGTTTTCTTTGGCACAGAGAAAGGGATAGTCAGCTATAAGAGTGATGCGACAGGGGGGGAGTTTAACGCATCCTGCGCAAACGTTTATCCCAACCCCGTTCGGGAAACCTATACCGGACCCATTGCAATAACGGGGTTGGTACGCGATTCCGACGTAAAGATCACCGACGTGAGCGGAAATCTGGTCTATCGTACAACCTCCGAAGGTGGACAAGCACTTTGGTATGGCAACAATATGGATGGCCAGAGAGTAAGTACTGGAATCTATTTGGCATTTTCCACTGACAGGGAAGGGGAGAATTCTTGTGTTACGAAGATCTTATTCATCAAATAGAGCGCCTAAGCTTCGATGCACTATAAATTCACTGGCGTTGTTTTAGACCACATTCCATATTCTGATTCAAGCAGTATCATTAAGCTCCTTAGTAGAGATAAAGGACTACAGAGTGTTGTGGCCAAAGGGCTGAAAGGGAAAAAAGGAAAAAGCACCAGGCCATTGCTTCGTAGGATGAATGTTGTTGAAGTTGAGGTATACAAAGGAGCCAAACAAAGCCTTGGCATCATTAAAGACGTTCGCTCTTTGGCTACGGGAAAACGAGTTCCGGATGTAAAGAGAACGGGCATATTGATGTTTGTGAACGAGGTTCTTTGCAGAACGATCAAAGAAGGACAGACGGGCCCTGAGCTATTTGACCTTGTTATTAATCTTTTAGCCACACTCGAACAAAGTGAGCACAGCTCTGACCTTCATCTCATCTTTTTGTTGAAGCTAACAAAAGCTTTTGGTGTAGAGCCCGAATTGCCTCCTGATGAAGTTGGATTTTTCGACCTGATAGAAGGTTCGCCATGTGGGTCAGCTCCATTACACGGGCATTTTATTGAAGGGCGCGAGTGCATGCTTTTTTTTACGTGCTTGGGCACGGATCTTGCTATTGACGCGAGCCTTCAGATCGACAATAAAGAACGTAGATCATTGCTGGATAAGATCCTTGAATATTACAGTTTGCAGCTGGACGAAAAACTCGAACTAAGATCACACAAAGTATTGCATACCGTTTTAGGAGAGAACTGACCATTCTTTTCTTTTTGTTGTTCGCTGTTTCTCCTGAACTTTTAGCACAACAATTGCGCATTGCGGATGCCTCTTCTGGCAAACCGATCGATCACGTTTACATTTTTAATTCAACAAAAAGAACGACTACCTTGAGCGATCGCTACGGGTTGGCCGACCTCAGTATTTTCAAAAAGAACGATACGCTGACCTTTCAACATGCTGCTTACGTTGATACATCGGTGAGTTTTGCTGTTATTGTATCAACAGGAGTTCTGTTAATGGATCCAAAGGTTGTAGTAATGCCGGTCTTCGAATTAAGCGTTGCCCGTGAAAATGGAGAAAGCAATAGACCTTTCAGCTCGCTGGATCTCACTTATTTAGAAACAAGAAAAGCTGAACCAAGGACCACTGCCGACCTATTGAGGTCTACTGGAATGGTGGCCGTTCAGCAAAGTCAACTTGGTGGGGGTAGTCCGAATATAAGGGGCTTTGAAGCCAATCGGATCCTGCTTGTGCTCGATGGTGTCCGTATGAATAATGCAATTTATCGCAGCGGCCATTTGCAGAATATCATTACTGTGGACAATGAAATTTTAGGTTCTACGGATGTAGTGTTCGGTCCGGCATCAGTTCTTTATGGAAGCGATGCCCTGGGTGGCGTGATCAGCATGAAGACCAAGGAGCCCAAATTGGCCGCATCTGGAGAAAATGTATTCAGCACAGCTGCACTTCTTCGGTATGGCAGTGCTGCTAATGAGAGAACGGCACACGTGGACCTGACAATGGCCAATGATCGTTCTAGTTCACTAACATCTATCACGTACAGTGCATTTGGGCACTTGAAAATGGGAAAGGTAAGGCCCCATGGTTATCGTGATTGGGGGAAGGTTTTCAATTATGTTGAAACAGATGGCGATGGCGACCATATGGTCTCGAATGGAGACCCGAATAAGCAGGTCTATACTGGGTATGAACAACTTGATGTGCTTCAAAAGTTTTTGGTGCGCATCAATGAGCATTGGAAAACGGAGATGAACTTACAACTCAGCACATCCAGCAATATTGCAAGATTTGATAGGCTTACGCAATACAACGGTGACACATTAAAATATGCACAGTGGGATTATGGGCCACAGGATCGGGTAATGATCGCTTCTAGAACAGAATGGACAGGCAAGTCAAAATTGCTCGATAAAGCAATGATCATTGTTGCAGCTCAGAACATTCATGAACAACGCCTTACGCGAAGATTCTCAAATGAAATAAAGACAGATCAAGAAGAAAATGTAGCAGTGTTCAGCCTCAATATGGATCTATTGAAATCCATTGGTGAAAAGGGTGCTATTTATTATGGCGCAGAGATAACGAACAATATTGTGCGTTCAGAGGCCAAATACGAGAACATTGCGAATGGTGAACGCACACCAGCTCAAACTCGCTACCCGGATGGTGGTAGTACACTTTCAAGTGCTGGGATCTATGTCAATTACAGGAGAAAATTAAATGATAAACTAGGGATCGATCTGGGTACTAGATACAGCCGAGTAGCGGCCAAAAGCACATTCGAGGATACGTCTTTTGTGAAAATGCCGTTTACAGAAGTGAAGATCAATAATGGAGCGCCAAATTTTTCTGCCGCGCTAAGTTATCGTCCAGCCCAACTTTGGGAAACCAACTTTATTGTATCAAGCGGATTCCGCAGTCCTAATGTTGACGATTACGGAAAAGTTTTCGAGAAGGATGGCTATATCGTTGTACCTAATGACCAGATCGCGCCCGAATTCGCATACAACGCAGAAGTTGGCATTACAAAACGGGCTCACAAGGAGCGAACAAAGATCCATGGAGCTGTATTTTACACAGTGTTGAAAGACGCAATAGTGCGACGAGACTTTTCCATTAATGGCCAAGACAGCCTTGAGTATGATGGAGAAACTTTTGTCATTCAGGCGAACACGAACGCTTCACAGGCTGTGTATTATGGCTTCGCATTAGATATGAAAGCAGGAATTGCCGAGCAATGGACTCTTTTCGGAACATTTAATTACACGCATGGAAGCGATGTTACTGATGATGTTCCTATGAGCCACATTCAACCGATCTTCGGATTAGCAGGAATAGAACACGGGCATAAGAATTTTTCTAGCCGTCTTTATGCAAACTACAGTGGCTGGAAATATTTGAAGGAAATGGCCCCAGGAAGTGTAGACAACCCTAGCCAAGGAACGGTGGACGGCTTCCCCTCGTGGTATACCCTGAATTTTAGCACTACATATACCCTTACGGATAATTTTCGGGCTCAGATCGGGCTTGAGAATATCCTAGACCATCATTACATGAGCTTTGCAAGTGGAATGAGTGCTCCAGGAAGGAACTTGGTAATATCGCTGCGTGCGAATATTTAACCTGTTCATTGCTGACTTATTTTCGCAACCCTGCATCTTATTTAATGAAAACAAACAAAGTGATAATTGGCGCAATGACTTTTATGGTCAGCGCATTTACCAGCGATATGGAAACCACAAAAGAGGCTAAAAAAGATGTGCGACCACCGGTCGCCGAAAAAATCCAGCACAGTACCGAGATTCATGATACCGAGCTGAATGATGATTACTTCTGGATGAGATTGTCCGAGGAACAGAGGAATCAAAAAGACCCCGAACCCAAAGTTCAACGTGTGCTCGACTATTTGAATGCCGAGAACGACTATACGAATGAAAT
>Ga0164313_10003630_pt1 | contig 13714 bp, 10 predicted proteins | sample GuaBasSedimGuay4_FD_113735 | JGI IMG/M metagenome (GOLD analysis project Ga0164313, IMG submission 113735) | Subseafloor sediment microbial communities from Guaymas Basin, Gulf of California, Mexico - Guay4, Core 4569-4, 0-3 cm | ecosystem: Environmental > Aquatic > Marine > Hydrothermal vents... | reverse complement strand
TGGTGCTGACACGGGTATTAAGCATTGATGAGGCTTATCAGTCTGTTGACTGGCGGACCATATTTTTGCTGGCCGGGTTGATTCCCCTGGGTATTGCCACGGAAAAAACCGGAACAGCAGCCTGGATTGCCGGATCTATCCTTTATTTTATCGGTGACGTACAGCCAATTGTTCTATTGACGGTCATTGGGATACTTTCCACTTTGTTTACTCTGGTGATTTCCAATGTGGGTGCAACCGTACTACTGGTTCCGCTTGTGGTGAACATGGCTCTTGCTGCCCACACAGATCCGAGAATGGCGGCTTTAGTGGTCGGACTTGCCACTAGCAATTCCTTTGTTCTGCCGACCCATCAGGTCAATGCACTTTACATGGGACCGGGTCGGTACCGAACCATTGACTTTATCAAGGCAGGGTCTTTGATCAGTGTGATTTTTCTTGTTGTGATGATTGCAATGATATATTTGTTTTACGGTGTTTAATAAAAGGAAATTTATAAATGAGTATTATTACCATTTCCCGCGGGTCATCTTCCATGGGAAAAGCTGTTGCAGAGAAGGTGGCTGCTAAACTTGAATGTGATATTTTCAGCCGGGATCTGCTTTTTAAGACAAGTGGCCGGTTTCATGTTCCTCAAAAAACTTTGGAAAAAGCAATCCATGATGCGCCTGGGATTTTTGAACGGTACAGCCATACCAAAAAGGTCTATCTGACCTATATCCGGGCAATACTGACCGAGATGGTGGCAGGGGGGAATATTGTGTATTATGGTCTGGCAGGACATCTGCTGTTGGATAAGCTTCCTCATGTTCTTAAGGTCAGGATTACTGCCAACCTGGACGGTCGTGTGAAAAGGAAAATGACAGAGGGGTTTTCCGAGAAAAAGGCCAGGGACATGATTCTGGCAGATGATGACCAGCGGAAAAAATGGTCCCGGAAAATTTATGATGCAGACCCCAATGATTGTTCTCTTTACGATCTGACCGTTTGTATTGATAAGCTTTCGGTCGAAAATGCGGTTGACTGTATTTGCAGGTGTGCTTCCAGAAAAGCATTTGAATCAACAAGTGATTGTGTCAGGCAATCTAAAGATTTGTCCCTGGCATGGAATGCCAAAGTCCTACTGGTTGAAAGTTTCCCTGATGTTGGCATTACCTGTGAATATGGAAATTTATTGATCTACGCAACAGAAAAAGAGGCTCATACCACAAAATTTAAGAAAATTTTGGATGACATTAAAAAGGAAAATTATGACATTTATAATCTTGAGGTTCATACAGGATTGCCTGTCCCTGCCAACGCTGTTTAGGCAGGGGAACTCTCATCTGGCTATGTCTAAAAGTAAAGGAGGATATTATGTCTGTTCTGATTTTATCATCGGAAAATAAAGAGCTTGAAAATCAAATTGCACAAAAAATAGCCGAGAGACTGGGATATACAACTCTTGATCAACAATTTTATAATGAAATTGCAAAAAAATATACCCTTGATAGTAAAAAATTGATGGATGCAATGATTATAACACCTTCTTTCCTGAAACGGATGCCGTCAAAACAATGGTATTATTACCTGTCATGTGTTGAGGTTGAGGTTTTGGCCCGGCTTTTGGAAGATAATTGTGTCTGTTGGGGGTTGGCAGCACATCTTTATGTGGTGGTAATATCCCATGTCCTAAAGGTAAGGTTGATCGGCGGGCACAGTTTAATGTCCCCTGGTCAGGTTAACATGAATGAGGATAAGATAAAAAAAATTATTGCCGAGCAGGAACGAAGTCGGGAAAATTGGTCTATGACTGCTTACAACAGGAAAGAAGCTGATCCGGGACTTTATGACATGGTGATCAATCTGGATCAGGTCCAGCCGGATGAAGCCGTAGATACTCTTTCAACAACAATGGGATACCCAAGGCTTAAGGCCATGACCTATTCCAAAAATAATTTGGCTGACCGAGCCCTTGCAGCCAGAGTGAAAAATGTTCTTTTAAAATCATTGACTGATATTCAAGTTGATGCACAGAATGGTACGGTTGTTGTGACAACGGCTTCTGTCAAACGTGAAAAGTCAAAAAAGATTGATACCATCAAAAAAATTGCCGCTCAGGTTGAAGGTATTGGGTATCTGGAGGTTCACTGGAATAAGGATATGTTAACTGAAGCTGCCATGAGTTATCGATGACCCAGGGCCGCTGTGTTGCCGGTTTGTGGAAGGTGTGATATTAAACAAAAAAAGGAGACTGTGATGTCTAATCTGCTGGAAATTCTTTTATTAGATGATGAAGCCATTGTAGGAAAACGTCTAAAGCCTGCGCTTGAAAAAATGAATTGCAATGTTGAGGTGTTTCAAGATCCTCAACTGGCTGTGGGACGAATTAATGAAAAAGAGTTTGATATTGTTGTGACAGATATTTACATGGATGATATGGATGGGATGCAGGTTCTGGATATCGTTCATGAAAAATCACCCAGAACCAAAGTTATTATGATCACAGGCTATGCCATGATTTCCCTTGCCCGGGATGCCATGGAAAAAGGCGCCTTTGATTTTATAGCTAAACCCTTTAAGCCGGATGATTTGAGAGTTGTTATAGCAAAGGCAGCCAAAGCACTGGGATCTCCAATTGATTTGAATCCACTGACCCGGGAATAGGATAGATAAATGATGGAAACAGGGCCTTCTAGTTTAGACCCGGGAAGAAATGATATCGATTCCCGGGAAAAATCCAACACGGTATATGAACACATGGATGACATCCGGAAAGCCCAGCAGGCACTTTTATCCCGCAGGCATTTTAGTGTAAGAAATCAGATTTATCTGGGCAATGTTTTGGTGTTTCTGGTTGCTCTGGGCATGGTGATCGTGTTGATCATGAATAATGATCAGGTGAACAAGCGGTTGAAATTTTTGGAGTTTGTCAATGATTTTTCTTCTGAAGTACTAGAGGCAAGGCGATATGAAAAGAATTTTTTTTTATATGGCACTAATCTTGAGGATGCTATTGAGAATATTCATTTGGCAGAATCTATTTTTATTACAGAATCAGAACAGTTTTCAGAACTTCTGGAGGGGCAGAAGGATGGACAGAAAATTTTTGTCAAACTGGGTGCTTATCAATCGCTTCTTCAACAATTGTACCAGAATGAACAACAAGGACAAACCGGATTTCATACCACGCCTTTTGCAAAAAAAATTGAATTGAAATTGAGAGATTACGGAAAAGATATCCTGGTCACCGCCCATGCCATGATAACCATTGAAAAAAAATCCCTTGAAAAAACCCTGAGCCGATCCCGGTACATTCACATTTATTCCTTTCTGGCGTTGTTGATTATTCTTTCCATCACGACTTATCTGCTTGTGGGCAGGATTTATTCAACGCTCACCCAATATGCTTCTTATGCCCAGCGGATAGCTTCCGGTGATTTCAGCCTTATTCTCCCCCAGCGTAAATTTCGTGATGAATTTACCGAGCTTGCCGTTGCCTTTAATGAAATGATAAAGGAAATTGATGCCCGGGAAGCAATTTTGATCCAGACACACAAAATGAAAGCTGTGGGAACCCTCACTGCCGGGGTGGCCCACGAGCTGAATAACCCTTTGAACAATATCATGCTGACGGCTCATATGCTGCTGGAAGATTATCATGATCTTCCTGACGAGGAACGCATCGAGATGGTGACGGACGTGGCAAATGAAACCGGCAGGGCAAAAAAAATTATCCGCAACCTTCTGGATTTTGCCCGGGAAAGTACTTCTACAATGGAATCGCTTGACCTGGCAAAACTCATGGCCGGCACTGTGCACCTTTTAGAAAATCAAATTCGTTTTTCAGGTATTATCGTTGAGTGTCAATTTCCGGAAAATTTTCCAAAGATCAACGGGGATGCCCAGAAACTTCAACAGGTGTTTGTTAATCTGATTTTAAATGCCGTGGATGCCTCAACAAAAGGAAATAAAATACAGGTGATTGGAAGACTCGGGGATACGGCAGAGTCCGTCAAGGTAAGCGTGATTGATTATGGTCATGGGATTCCAAAACATATTCAGACCTCTATTTTTGATCCGTTTTTTACCACAAAAGCTAAAGGTCAGGGAACCGGTCTGGGGTTAAGCGTATCCCATGGCATTATCGCCAAACATGGGGGGACTCTCAGTGTTGAAAGCGAGGAAGGAAGCGGTTCATGTTTTACCCTCACCTTCCCCGTCATCAATTTTCCAGAGATGAATACCTTTACATTATAATTATGTCCTGTCGGCTTAACCCCTGATTTCAATCGGCATATAATTTTTTAACGGACAATCACTGCAGTCTCCTTTGGAATGGATCTGCTTGTAAATAGATTCCAAAGCTGATCTGGCGTTGGGATAAGTGTTCTCTTTTCCAAGTTTATCTATCAGGTGGGTTCTTTCCATTACAGCAATAACTTCTTCCTTTAACCCGCAGAATGAAATTTCACGCCCGCTATCCCTTACTGTATCAATCAGGATTGAAATGGCATCTTCACCAGAGGCATCAATGTCATTAATTCCCTTTGAATAGATGAGAATATGCATAAGATCAGGCTTTTTAGCAATATACGCCAGCACCTTGTCTTCAAGGTAGGGGGCATTGGTAAAGATTAGCGATCCGTCAAATCTGACAACTGCAATATGGTTACATTCTTTGAGACCTGATCGAACCGCATCTCTTAACGTTTCCCCTTTCGCTCTTGAAAGCAGGGCCACTTTTGGGCGCAGATGTTGATAAATAAACATTCCAAAGGTGAGGCCAACCCCTACCAAAATACCTTCTTCAAGGTGGGGTGCGAAATACAGGGTGCAGACAAATGTGACAACCGAAATAATACCCTCATATTTTTTGGCTTTCCATGCATGAATAAAGCCGGATGTATTGACAAGGCCAATGACCGCCATCATGATGACAGCAGCCAGCACTGCCTGGGGCAGATGATAGAGAAGGGGGGTAAAGAAAAGCAGTGTTAATGCGACCATAAAACTTGTGATAACTGAAGAGACACCGCTCACCGCATTGGCCTGGAGGTTGACGGCAGACCGTGAAAATGTTCCGGATACGGCATAACTCTGTCCGAACGAACCGATGATATTGGCAAGACCCTGTCCAATCAATTCCTGGTTCGGGTCCAGTTTTTGTCCGGTTTTGGCAGCCATGGATTTGGCAATGGCAATGGCCTCCATAAACCCCAGCAGGGAAATAATAATGGCAAAGGGAAGCAGCTGTATAAAGGCAGCGATATAGGAAGTACCCTTAGGCGCTTTGGGAATGTTGATTTTAAGTCCTTTTGGGATATCTCCAACAACGGCACCTGCGCCAATCATTTTAAGATTTTTAACATCCAGCAGTTTGTTGCCAATGTTGATCCGCCATTTATGGCCATCTGTTTCCAGGCCGTTTGGCAGGGTTGAGGCGGTATAGAAAAAAGGAGTTTCACCTGCATCTTTTACACCTGCAAAATGGATAAGCCGAAGGGTTTCACGTTTGATATGGGCAGCCCCCTTTGTTTGATCAATTTTTGCCTGGATTATGGCAAGACCATGTTCAATGTCAAGTTGTCTCTCTGAAGCAATATGAACTCCGTGATCTTTGCCTTTACCCTTCACTGTCTTGAGATCATTGTTCAATTTTGCCCTTTGCTCCCCCAGTTCTTCTATTTTATATACGTCAGTGTTGAATTCTGTAATTATTTTTACAACCTGCGGATCTTTAATGTTTTCAAGGGGGATAAATTTATCATTATTAAACCCGGTGAATTTGGAAATCAAGATAGTGACGGCAACAGCAACCAGAACGCTGGGAATTCTGGGATTCACCCGCTTTAGGATGACCATGATGGCAATGGCTAATATCCCTAACCCTAAAGTAGGCAAATGCGTATAATGGATAGCGGACTTGCCTACATTAATAATGGTTTGATAGTGGTGGGGAGCCTTATCTACATAAACACCAAACAGCTTTGAAAACTGTGAAGATGCAATCACAATGGCTGCGGCGTTGGTAAAGCCATTGACAACCGGATGGGAAAGAAGGTTAACCACAAGACCGAGCTTGAATACGCCAAGGAAAAGCTGAAAACATCCAACCGTTAATGCCAGGATGATTGAATAGGCAATAAACTGGCTGCTGCCTGCCGTAGCAAGAGGTTCCAGGGATGCAGCCGACATCAGCGAGACTACGGCAACAGGACCCGTGGCCAACTGACGGCTGGATCCGAATAAAGATGCCACCATTGGGGGCAGAAAGGCGGCATAGAGTCCATAGTATGCTGGAAGTCCTGCGAGCTGAGCATAGGCCATGGACTGAGGGATCAGAACCATGGCCACTGTAATTCCGGCAACGATATCTGTACTCAATTTCTTTTTGCTGTAGTCTGTAAACCACAGTAAAAAAGGAAATAATTTATAAATCATTTTTTTCTCCTGAAATTAGTATGCATTTTTTATATTGGTACTTTATATATTTAGAACAACAGCATCACGGCTTTGTCCCACTTAATCAAAAAAAATCAGATGATTCCACCTGAGCAAATCAACTTATTTTAATTATATGAGGTTCTTTTGTTTGTCAACGGGAAGTGAGGCTAATATTAAGACTTGAAACATAATAAATCATTATGATACAAAAAGTTTTAAGAATTTATTGATCGATATAAGTCCGAAATTTGTTATGGTCATTTATTGTATTCTGTTTTGGCCTATGTTATCTAAAAAGAATTAGTAATTAAAATTATATCGTAATGATGTGTCAAATTGTATTTAAAATTTAAATTTGTTATAAAAGGCAATGCCAAATATGAAAAATAAGATGCCTGAAAAAGCAGGATTGCTGGAAAAACTTCGAAAAAATGGATTTAACGTCCCGGATTTTATTTATGTGCCAGCTAATAAATTTAACAGCGAAGATTTCAAGCAACTCGATTCATTTTTAGGCAAGCACCGTGAAAGTTATAAAGTCATCGCAAGAAGCGCCCACCCTATGGAATCAAAATATAAAGGCGGAACCTTTGATTCACTTGAAACATATGCAGATGTTGACGGAATAAAATATGCCCGAAAGCACATGATTAAAATAGCTGAGACATCGAAACAATTATCCATCCGGCGACAGCAGACGTTCAATCATGCACCTGAAATCGATATAAATGATATGGGTGTTGTTGTCATGCCGTTTATCGACGGCTCCAGTGTTATGGCAAAAATGATCGTTAATTACTGGGAATTCGGTTATTGCAGAAACCGCACTCACAAGGTCCAGAGTGAACCCTATATTACCAAAGTGCCCCATGATCGAAGGCTGTTGAAGCTTTCAGAAGATATACAAAAAACCTTGGGATTCCGATGCGAGATTGAGTATATTATTTCTACAGAAGGCGAGATCTATGTTGTACAGGCTAAGGATATTTCAGATATTGAGACATTGGAAGAGAAAGAGAGCTTGCTTTCCATCAAACTCGATGGCATCAGGCGCATGCGAAAACGCAGAAATTACAGAGAAAGGCCGGTTTATGTAATGGATAACAAAGCCTTTTATATTAATCTCATCAGCCAGTGTGAGGATTTTGTTCAGGAAGGAAAAGAGTCAAATCCTGATATCAATGACATCATATCCAGCATAAAGGCATATGAGAAGGAACTTGAGTCTTTTGCCCTGAGGCACCAGCGATTTGCTGTTCTGGGGTTTTCCATACATGATTCCAGAGAGCTCTACCAGATCGCCAATCATTATCTGGAAGATTCACCCAGGCTTCAGAAAACCCTGTCAAAATACCTGCGCAAAAATTTTTATAAAATTGATATTTTCCTGTCGGAAGCTGACACATTGATTGCAAAAGACAAATTCAGAGTCAATTTATGCAGCCATGACGCATATGGTATTGACACCGTACGAAATCCCCTCTGGTCAGCCTATTGGCATGTTGACCGGCATGATAAGGTGGTTAGGGAATTTATACGGCTTGGGGTTAAGACCGGTGATACTATCGGTATTGATATTAATGCTGAGGGCCGGCCTATAATTTCTCGGCATTAATCCCTTCACTTATATCCGGTTTCCCACCCTCTTCTCTCACTAATCTTCACGTATTATTGACATTTTTTTAAATAAGAATTAGATTGTGAACTTAAATTTGGAATGGAACCCCTCTCTGGAAGGCGTGAATCAGATTGTACTACATTTGGCTCCCGTCGTTATGATTATAAGGAAGAATAAATGGAGCTTTCAGTTTTTGATTTGTCAAAATCTCTGAGTGTTTCCCCGAATACAATTGAACGATGGCTGCGGCAGGGGAAATTACCGGTTTTTAAAAAAGGTGCTAATTACCGATTTCATACAAGTGAGCTGGAACAATGGGCATCCAAGCATAATATCAGCCTGAATCTTATGGATAAAGATGCTCTTGAAAAAGAAAAAGAATCTATCATACCGTTATCCGATGCAGTCAAAAACGGTGGTGTCTATTTTGATATTCAGGCAAATGATGTAAACAGTATTTTGAAAGCTTGTCTTGAAAAAATTTCTGGTATATCAGATGATTTTAAAGAAGATCTTTTTGAACGGTTAGTTGAAAGGGAAAAGGCACTTTCAACGGGTATTGGCAATGGAATTGCCATTCCCCATCCCAGGGAGCAATTGAGCTATTTAACCCGCCCTATGGTTTCTGTTTGTTTTTTGGAGCATCCGGTGGACTACAAGGCATTGGACAATCAGCCCGTGTCAATACTGTTTTTTTTATTGAGCCCGACACTTAGAATGCATTTGCATTTATTGTCTGTTTTATCCTTTTGTTTAAGAGATTATCAGTTTACCAATTTTTTAAAATCAAGGCCCGATCCGCTTGCGCTGGTTGAAAAAATTGAAGTCCTTCAGAAAACAAACCCGATATAGCAAACCTAATGGAGCAGCCAGGTTAAATGTCTATCATAAAAAATTGGTATAGAACTGTATATCATAAATTGTTTCATCTGGATGACAGGCTGCTGCTCATCATCGCGGGGTCTATCGCCGGTGTTTGCAGTGGGCTTGCTGCGGTGGCCCTTCGCTTATCCCTTGAATCTGTGCTGGAATGGCTTCATGGGTTTCGCCATTATGGATGGGCCTTTATCATTCCGGCTATCGGTGCGCTGCTGTCTTCTCTTTATCTTGAAAAAATAGCGAGAGAGGGGGCAGGACATGGTGTGCCGGAAGTCATTTATTCTGTTTCAAGATATGGCGGTCTGTTGCGGTTTCGATCCAGTTATTCAAGATTGATTGCCAGTTTTCTCACTATTGGCAGCGGCGGATCGGCAGGACCGGAAGCTCCGGTGGTCATGAGCGGATCAGCTATCGGGTCCAATCTTGCCAAATTTCTCGGGTTAAACGATCGACAGCGGATTACGCTGGTGGGATGTGGTACAGCAGGGGCCATAGCCTCTATCTTTAATGCCCCGATTGCGGGACTTGTTTTTTCCATTGAGGTGATTCTGGGAGAATGGAAATTTGTAAATATTATTCCCATTGCTATTGCTGCCGTGGCAGGGGCACAAGTCAGTCAGGCTATTATCCCGGAACAGGTTATTTTTAACCACCAGGCATTTTTGGTGAGCGCTTCAGATATTTTACCCAGTCTTTGTCTTGCCGTGGTGACGGCCATGATTTCGGTAGTGTTTACAAAGGTTTTAAGGCGGATGGGAAAAATTGCCAGGAAATCTTCTCTCCCGTTATGGGGCCGTGCCATTATCGGAGGGTGTACCGTCGGTATCATCGGAATGGGTATGCCGGTTGTGCTGGGGGAGGGATATCATTTTATTCAGTCAATGATTTCTGGAACCTTTTCAATGAGTATTTTTGTTATTTTTGTCGCTGTTTTTGCTAAAATTTTTGCCACGGCCATGACCCTGGGCTGGGGGGGATCAGGAGGGATCTTCGCCCCCTGTCTGTTGATTGGAAGCCTTACCGGAGTCGTGTTCCATAAAGCCCTGTTCGGTTTATTTCCAGAGATCGGGTGCGCCAGTGAAGGGGCTTATGCCTTGCTTGGGATGACAGGGCTTATCAGTGGCGTTATGCAGGCACCCTTAACCGGGATTTTTCTGATTGTTGAAATTACCGGCGGCTATGAGACTATATTACCCTTAATCGTTGTATCCTCCATCTCCTCTACCATGAGTCATTATATTGAACCCGCCTCTTTTTATTTTAAAGAATTAATAGAGCGGGGACAGTTTTTAAGGCCGGGTACAGATGCAAGAATTCTGTCGGATTTAAATATCCGTGAACTTATTGATACAGGGTTTGTCAAGGTTTCGGAAAATATGGTATTTAGAGAATTTATTGAGATCATAAAAATGTCAGATCAGAATTTTTATCCCGTCATTGAAGATGGGACAGATGAATATAAAGGGGTGATTCAAATCAGTGCTATCCGAAAATATGCCCTGGATCCCGGAATGTATGATATGATTTTTTTAAGTCAGATCATGGATACTAAAATGATGACCGCTTCTCTGGAAAATGATTTACAGGAAGTGCTGGATATGATGGATATTAATAATATGGACAGCATATCAGTGGTGGAAAATGATCGGTTTATCGGTATGATATTAAAAACAAGAATATTGGATTTGTATCGCAGAGAACTGATTATGCAGACCAGTGTTCAATAGAGCTCTATAAAGAGATAAAGGAGAAAAAAGTGAATTACAAATTGCTTCATGTTTTCAGGAATACGCCCTTTGGCAGAGAAACCTTTCTTCAATCCTTGTATTTTTGCAAGACAATCAATGCATTTCCGGTTGTTTATATTCCCAAAAGTGATAAATTTTTAATGTATTTTTCCAATGATGCTGTTCAGGTTGACTTGGATCATTCATATTTGACATCCCCTGCAACCGCAAAAAAACATGCCAAAGAGTTGTTTAACGAAATAGGCGTCAAACCCATGTTCTACGAACCTAAGAATTTTACGGCCTCCTCTTTGCCGGATATTTCCACGAATTTTGATTATTTGTGCTGCCCAAGGTCTGTTAGCGATCTGTCGTCTAAAATAGGCCTGGGGCATATCGGGCCAAAGGTCAGAAGAGTTATCAAATATGCCATATTCCCGATTTTAATCACAAGTCCGGTATTTAAACCGTGGAAAAGTATTTCCGTATTCTTTGGCGGTTCTAAGAATGCAGTGAATGCACTGAAATTAGGACTTAAAATTGCCATGGCGTCAGGGCTTCCTCTGGATATTTACACAGCGCTGGAAAAGCATAAAAAATCCTATTATCAGGAATTGATAAAAAAGGAGGGTCTTTCCGAACCTGTCAATCAGTTATCCAGACAATGGTATTTTTATAAACAATCGGATTTCGATGCTATGTTATATGATGTGCCCCACAATTCATTAATTGTTTTGGGTGCTTATGGGCATGGGATCATTAGGGATCTCCTGTTGGGCAGCAAAATGGAGCAGATCCAGTCAACGGTCACCAATAATCTTTTAATTACCGGACCCTATTGCACGATATCATTATAAAAGTTTGAGGTTCCAGTTCCAGAGGCCGGGTCGGTTCTTTATTTTTATACCACGGGGTATGGTTTCATGAATATTAATAAAGAGTGAGAACCCGGCTTTTCCCAATTGTTCTTTTTTAGATCTTAAATCCAGATACCAGTTGGGGAAGACAAAATAATAATTATTATGTTTTGTTATCCAGGCGGTTTCACCCATAGGGCTTGTAAATGCCTGGTTTGTTTTCAGTTCGTCGGAAATAATTCTTGAAATACCCAGGGGCCAGTTGCCGTAAAGGATAATGCCAAGTGGCAGATCACATGTCCCTGGCAGAGAATAAAATGTCTCCTGGTCAAGTTCAGGACTGACAATGACGCCGGAGAAGCCCTGCTGCTTTAAAAGATTCACCGTCATGCTGTTGGTAATATTACAAAAAGGGCCTGCCCATAAATTTAATTGTTTTGGATTTTTAAAAAGGGAGAGCTGCCATACGGCATTTAAAACAAAGTTTTTTGCCCCTTTTTTTATGGCTTTGGTAATATAATCAGAACATATTTTTTCTTCATCCGGAAACAAAACAGGGTCCAGCCATAACCAGTTTTTACCTGAAGAAGGGGCAGAATATCCTTGGGTTGAAATCCATATACCCATCGTTGATGGGATAGACTGCTGCCGAATCTTTCCCCTTGAAAGGGTGATTTCCTGTGGTTTATTTTTTGATTTTCCAAGCTTCCGGGGAGGGGCGACCTTGAATTTATTCTCAACAGGCCGGATAATTGTTTCTTCCCTGTCAGAAAGTTCAATATCAAGGGCTTTGATAACTGTGGCAAGGTCTTGTCCTCTCCGGTCTATGATATAAACAGAGGTTCCTTTTTTAACTTTAAATTTAGAGTGTTTGTCCAGATAAAACTTTCCTTTTTTAGGGACCGCCCGGGTGACTCTTTGAATGGTATGGGATGGCTCATCTTCAAATCCGATTCTTAAAAGATCTGAAGGGAAAAGGTCTTCTCTTGTAACAAAATAGGGGGATGCCGGGTTTTTTATTCTCCCTGCAAAGAGCCCGGAACCTGTTTCTGAGGCGTGATCCAAAGGATTCATCCTCCTTTGGGATAAAAGATTATAATGGGTAAATTCTCTTCCCATGGCATAATCAAGATATCTAAGCGCTTCTTTTTTTGTTGTTGGGTCATCTCGTAATAACTTATATGCTTTAACTGTATAATAGACGTAATGAGGACTTTTCTTTCGGCCTTCAATTTTCCAGGTTGTTATTTGAGGAATTGTTTTTAATATTTTGACCAATACATCAGCGGAAAAATCCATACAGGAGAAATGTCTTTTCTTTTGACCTTTCTGGTCATACATTCTCCTGCAGGGCTGAACACACCTGCCCCGGAGAGAGCTTTTTCCGCCAAACCATGAACTCCAATAGCATCTGCCTGAAATGCTGTAGCATAGCGCTCCGTGGATAAACACCTCAAGATCGATATCTTCGGGAGTTTGCCGTGCCATTTTTTTTATTTCATCAATGGTAAATTCTCTGGGAAGGACAACCCGTTTAAATCCCAATTGTTTTGCAGTGGTTAGTCCAGATTGGAAGGTGCAATTGGCTAAGGTGGAAAGGTGAAATTCTTTTTTGAAGCCTGCTTTTTCAGCCAGATCCAGCAGAGAAAAATCCTGAACAATCAGGGCATCAAAATCAACAAATTTACAGAGCTTGCAAAGAATTTTAAAGACTTTTTCCTGCTCGGATTCCTTGATAATAGAATTAAATGCAATATAAACCTGAATATTTTTGGATTTGGCAAGTTTTGTTAAACTTGAGAGCTCTTCGATGCTGAAATTTTGAGCTTCCATGCGTGCGGAAAATATTTTTAACCCGCAATAGATGGCATCTGCACCAGCGGCAATGGCTGCAAGAAAACAATTCTTATCGCCTGCAGGCGCAAGAATTCTGGGGGTATGTATAGTCATTTAAGTCTTTCTCTAAAATTTAATAAAAAAATAGTATTGCAATTTTGGTGCAATTTGTCAAAATAATGCGAATGAAAAAACACGTTAACATTTCCTGTCCAATGGATTGTTGTGATCTTTGCCGGTTTATTGTCACAGTTGAAAAAGGACGAATTACAAAGTTTGAGGGGGATCCTCATCATCCTGTTACAAAGGGATTTACCTGTAAAAAAGGGAAAGATCTTGTTCAAAGGATGTTGCATCCGGATAGGATAAGA
>Ga0164313_10003629_pt1 | contig 13715 bp, 8 predicted proteins | sample GuaBasSedimGuay4_FD_113735 | JGI IMG/M metagenome (GOLD analysis project Ga0164313, IMG submission 113735) | Subseafloor sediment microbial communities from Guaymas Basin, Gulf of California, Mexico - Guay4, Core 4569-4, 0-3 cm | ecosystem: Environmental > Aquatic > Marine > Hydrothermal vents >... | reverse complement strand
GGCAGGACGAGGTCCGAAAACACGCGGAATTTCGGTCAGCCGTTTGAACTCACCTTCTGATCTAATCCAATGGCGCTTGCCTTCATGGTCACGTATGGAAATAGCTTCTTCACTATTAAAACAGTTAAATGCCTGGGTCTCATTCCATATTTCATTACTCCTGTTTGTAAGTCGAATTACAAAATCAACATAATCAGAATGAATAATCACGTCAATGGTGTACTCGAGCACTTCCTCAACCCAGCCCCGGCCGGTCCAGTTTCCATCTTCAGCCTCCTGCCAGGTGCATTTGATCACATCAAACCAGCGGGATTGATCGGTGGCGCCAATACTTTCAGGAAAGTTCACTTTGAAGATCTCACCTTCGAATCCCGGAACGTTGATAATCTGTGCACCCATTTGATCAGGAGGAGCAATAAATTTTATTTTTTCCATAGTCAGTTTAAATTACACATCGAAAACCGTAAAAAGAACTTGGATTATTTATATGACCGCTGTTGCCACGGGCAGCAGGGCGCAGATCGAGAATTTCTGTGGTTATCCATGCACCACCCTTCAGGAAAGCTGAATACTTAACGGCCCGGTCAAGATTTGAGTCATCGGCTGGTCCGTCACCGCACCATTCGAAAAGGTTCCCGGCCATATCCATAACCCCATAGGGACTGGCCCCGGAAGGGTGCGCATCTACAGGGTCTGTTGTTAGTACATTAGTTTCTGCGCGGTTCCAGCAACAGGCCTCCGGATCGAACTTATCTCCCCAGGGAAACAGCCTTCCATCGGTCCCACGTGCTGCCTTTTCCCATTCAGCTTCAGTAGGTAGTCTTTTACCAATCCATTCTGCATAGGCCATGGCATCCTCCTGGTTCACACTGCATACCGGATGGTTCAGGATTTCAGTTCCGGGGACGGCATCCATCCAGTGCTTTGGGGAGGTGTGGCCGGTCTCCTGACAGAATTCATGGTATTGTCTATTTGTAACAGGATACCTGTCAATCGTGTAGTCGGGCAGGTTGATTTCCTTTTGAGGGACCTCACTTTCCAGCCAGGAGGGATGATAACCGTACTCAGCAGCCAGCTTTCGCACCTGCTCAGCTGTGGTTCCCATAAGAAACTTGCCCGCCGGGATCAGGATCATATCCGCAGGATCTTTGGTCCGGCTACATGCACGGCTGATTCCCGGTAAACCCAGAAGAACTCCCCCACCTGTGGCGGCCAGAATTCTTCCAATGAAATTTCTTCTTTTCATAACATTAGACGTTTTTAAGTTTTTATGGTTTTAACTACTATTTCATCTTTAACATCGAACAGTTTCCCACAGTACCGGCAAGGAGAAGTAAATCCATATAGAGAAACGCTGTTTTAATAATTGATTTCTCTATGCTGACTTTATAAAAATACGCTAAAAGACAATCCATAACAATGCACTATTCGGGAAATGATTTACATTAAATGACCTATTGATAAATCTCCGAAGCATCATGTGATCCATGCCAGAGAAAATAGAATACCCCTACATATTTATTAACCCGGGGAGTACCGGTCTCCTGTGCAAAGAGTGTTGAGAAAATCAATAACAGAGCTGCTGAAATTGCTATTTTAATTATCATTCTCAAGAGCAATTATTTTACAAACTTCAGACATGGCATTACATGCATCCACTGTTCGATCCACATGAATGGCCCAGGCGCTACGCTCCCAAAAGGGATTGTTTGCTCCACTGAACCAATTCTCCCATTGATCGTGCTCAGCTTTTTTTCGGTAATCCCCGATCTTTATGATGCAATCAGAAGCCTTAATGAAATATTCGGAAGCCGCATTAAACTCTTTTCTACCGGCAGCCTCCATTCCCAATAGAAAGTTTCGGCCAAATTCGCGGGAATAGTAGGAAGAGATGAGATGGAGTATTACTGAATCAAAATAGAAGGATCTCCTTTCGGTAATTACCTTATCTTCAAGATCAAAAGCCAATTTCAATAATTCTCCCCACTGATCAGCCGAGGATTGAAGATGGCCCAGATTAGCCTGACCATAACGGCCACCCTCTTTAAGTTTAAATTCAGTGGAATATCCGGCAATGGCTTCCGGATTGTTGTAGTTGTCTTTATAGAATTCAAAAATGGGTTTGGTAATTACCTCTTTAAGATCGTCATGTATATTGCTTAAGGGATCTATATACAACAGAGGAACAGTTACAGTTTCTATGATGCTGTTGGCCCGGCACTCCGATTCCATCTCCCAGTAATTCATAAGTAGCTTTCCAATTTCATCACCCACATCTTCTCCGTACTGTTTACTGCACCAATGATTGATAAACTCTGAATGATATGTGTTATCATTCATCCATGGCTCCGCATTGAAAGCAATGTCCATTCCGGCTGCTATCGTTAGCGGAATCTCACGGATATCACCCACATTATACATAACCAGTGAGTTTGCACCAGCATCTATGACTTTTCTAAATTCATCCTGAATCTTCTTTACAGGTACATACTGCACCCACTGGTTGTCGCAATAGCTTAAGTGATAATAAACACCATGATTTTGATTGATTGAGAGATCCTTTTGAGACGGTAACGCAGGAAAAGTATTAAAACTACCTGCATCGTTCCAGACAACAATGGTACTTTCAGGCAACTTCACAGCCCCTGTAAGGTATTGGGTCAGAAGATCGCCTCTCATTGAATAGGTTGTAATCGGATCATCATCCAGGTGTTTCTCCAGGAGACTAATCTGTTTATCTACTGCCCCGGATGTTAATCCAGCCCTCTCTTCCGGGGATTCTGGTGCATCCGGATCCACATCTACATAATCTCTGTCATCCAGATACCTCAGACCAATGGGCCAGATGGTCTTATAGGGCATTTGCTTTTTAACTGCCTCTTCCCAATAGGCAGCAATGGAATTTTCATGTTCTGACGATTTATAGAAAAGGTAATCCAGATCCTTGTTGAAATTTTCCTTACAAAAAAGAGCCCATTCAAACCGCGGATAGGTCATTAATACCTGTAAATGTGAAGCGGAGTAATAGAGCCCCCGCTCTGTGGCAAGTTTTTTTATTTCGTCACCAAAGGGTAATGCATATTCACTTTCAACAAAAAAATTGCCCCGCAATCTCAGTATATATTCAAAAATTTCTGCCAGCACTTCCTTTTCAATATCATCATCATTACCCTTCCAGCTCATCAGGAAATTCTCATCATTGATAAAAAATCCTCTGAATTTAAATGTGGGTGGCCCCTGAAACCTTGTGGGTTCATTCCATGTGACATTTTTTCGTTGGGTTGGGATAGCATCTGTCCAGTACTTCTGCGGGTCCGTTCCAAATGCTTTTTCGCTTACCTCATAAAGTCCATAAATTACACCACGAATATCACTGCCGGCTATGATCAGCATCTGATCAATCTGGTCCAGGTTGAGATCTACTTGCTGAATAAGGGTTGATTCCCATTTACCTTCCAATGCTCCTAAATCGAGCTGCGCTTCCAATTCCTTAATTCCATACGATTCAAGATCCCCAGCTACAATTGGTATAATAACATGTCCAATTCCATCCTGGAGATTGCTTATTACAGGCAATTTGGTTCCACAAACATCCATGCAATCTTCATTAAAATCCTCCACAGCATATTTGAGGGCGCCTGATGCATGATCCGGTAAGTAAATTGAAGCTGCTGGTTTTGATGACCTGACAATCTGGAAAGACTGCTCCTGTTTATTGCAGCCTGATAAAGATGATAGTAAGAAGAAAAAGATCAATGTATTAATAAGGTTTCTCATGTCAGAACATCAATGTTTATATTCTGAATACGGGGAGGGTAAGCCCAGGCGCGCCCAATTATTTGTAATCTCCAAGAGTTGTGGAGGGATATTCCCACTCCACCCCTGGATAACACCTTCAAATTCTCCATCTTGATTGATCCATAATGCCAGGTCTGTACGTTCATCCAACAAGATCTCCAAATCCCCTGATCTAAATGATTTCAATCCACCGGCTGCCAGAGCCTGTACCCGTCCCTTCTTATCCAGGCGAACTGCTGCAATGCCAACAGCATCAAAAGAAACATTTTGTTTTTGGATTACCATATCAGATTGAATCGGATCACCTTTAACATTATCGGTCCCGGCTACCTGGATCACTGTACCATCAATCAGGCGGCAAAATCCTGTAGAGGGTGGAGAGCTTGAAATACGTAAAAAACCATCCAGTAAATCTGTTGCTGGAGTTTGCAAAGCAATTTTCTGTTTCTCCAAAGCATTACGGATTTCGGACAGGGTAACATGAATATCGCTTGAAGCAATCATGGATTCCGGAAGCGCTGTGTTTCCATTGAAAACAATGCCATTAAAATCTTTCGTCCAGTCTCCCATACGAAACATGCGGGTTTGTCCTTTTGAAGCCCTGCTAAAAAATTCGGCTGTCGGCATATTTTCGAATTCCGGATGGTATAATACAACTGCTTTATAGCGCTGCGCTCCATACCTGATCCAACCATCTTTATCGATTTGCAGGTTACCGCTTTCGATTTCGTCGGACGGGATCAGGTCGGTGGGAATTCCCGCACGCCAGAGACTATCCACCAGCTCCATCCCTACATCATCATAGGCAGGGCCTGCCCAGTTCATGGTACAGGCATGTCCGAAGATTACCGCAACAGGACAATCCAGGGGGCTCTGACTGATATAGTTCAAAAGCCTGACCCTGCTTTCAGCCTGCATAAGATCACCTTTTAAAAGTTCAATATGTCGATCCACCAGACTTCCGTCGTTGGGATAAATGGGATGATAATTAATTCTTCCTCCAGCAAGGGCACCGGACCAGACCGAACGTTCATAATCATGGATATTGTCTGCATAGTACATATTATACCAAACCGGGCTCCCCCATTTCTTTGCAAGAGCCGTACGAACAGCATAAGGAGTAAGTTCATCGGTCTGCGCCCAGTCACGTGTTGCGATCCACCAATCCAGACCATTTTTTTTATACTCGCGAAAGCCAGGGTAAGGGTACCAGGTGGGATGTACCAGCACCAGAGCATCTGCACCAAACACTTTCTTTGTGGTCTGGTAAAAATCATCCTCCAATGCTCCGTTTCTCTGCCAGGACATTTTCCTGAAATGATTGATTGCCATCTGGCGTTCATTCTCCTTCCCTTTAATACCATAACACATCAGCAAACAGTCTGCCAGCAACTCACGACCGCCAGTTCTCTCCGCATATGCCTCTGCCCGGTATTTCGAATACCAGAATTCACTTATCGTATGATCAAAACTGGGCGGAAAGCCCCATTCATCCTTGCTGAGCCCCACAGCCTGAACATCGGCATACCGGTGAATGATCTCACGTTGAAATCCCATCAGATGTGGCGCAAATACAGCCCCGGCAAGATGAGTGAAAGAGACCATCACACAGGCCTGAGATCGTATATTTTTTATATCAGCAGGTATCCTGATCCGCACCGAATCCTTCGAAGCAATATCCACAATACAGTCATCAGTAATTTCAACCAGTGAATTTGGCTCTATACCACCGGTTGCACGGTCGTAGGAATAGACCCGCAGGAGGGACCCCTGAAGCGAAATATAATTTGTGGTATTGCCTGTGTAATGATCGATTAGCTCATGGCTGCGTACAACTGTCTCTATGGTATCCTTCCCGGAAAATTCAACCTCCTGAAGTATTAACATTTCCTGAAGTTCATCAGGGTATTTTGCCTCAAAGGCCCTTCGGGCCAGACGCACATCCAGGTCCACCGTCATCGGGATACCCTTTTCCATTGCATATTCAGCAGCCAGTTTGATCTGCCTGTACACATCATCATCCGTTACTTCTTTCTCAAATGCCCTGGTAGACTGTACCAGAATATTGTATGGAGAATGTATGTTCGCCTTATCAATGAAGTTTATATATCCCTGTGGGTTGAACTCATCTCCCCTCCAAAACCAGCAACCCAGTACCGGCATTACATCATCTGGAAGACGAATCGAAACATCACCTGAGTCTGTCAATGTGGAAGCAACCGGGTATTTCTGCTGTGCCTGGCTGATAACCGGGATGAACGGCAAGCACCAGATGGTAATTAAAAATAGAGTGGATCTCATACGAAATTTTAAAGTTTGGATTTATTTCATTTTGGTCTATTGGATTGTGTAAACAAAATTGAATCGTCCGCCGGGTGCTGTATCACCGTTGATATAGAAGTCCATAATATTCCCATTTTCCTGCATATTATCGTTCCATTTAAACTCTATATCAATCGCTTCTCCTTTGAGATTCAATATACTCCGTTTGATCTCCAGTTCAAGTTTGTTGTTATTGACTGCGAACTCTGTCTGAGCAACAGCTTCCCATTCCCAGCGGTCACCAACATTTTTCTCAATAATTGCTTTGCCATCTGATGGACTCACCCGGTTGATGATAAAATCATAGCCATTCCACCCGGTTGATTTATCTCGATCCGTATCAATAAAGAGCATCATCCAATTGCGGTCATTAATGGGTGAAAGTTTTTCCGCCGTTTCTACGTAGAAGAAGATTTTGTCTGCATCACGGGCCACCTTTGCTCCAATAATGTCATTCCTTCCCGTATTATTGGTATAGTATTGGTCATATCGGCCTCTGTGATCCCGATGTATGGTATTTCCTTTATAGTGTTTGTAGTATGGTGCAACATCAGTCCATTCGTTTGCTTTACCAATCCTGATGGTTGTTGGATCCGAAACTTTTACAGGAGCCTCCATCCCCTTAAATTTCCTGATATTGTCAATGAGTTGCATATAATACACATCACCTTTATCCCCCCAACCTTTATTGGGTTCAATATCCCGGCTGTGGTCCCAGTCAAACTGATCGACAAACGAGAAAGGATCGCCTGTCCAGCTATGTTCAGGTAGCCATTGACCAGCAATATATTCGTTCCATCCGGTGATGAATACAAGCTCAGGGTCAACTTCGAAGGCGCGTTCCCATTGCTCCTGAAAATTCCATCCGTATAAATACCCATCCACCCTGGGATCAAAACCGTTTCTTTTACTGTAACTCCGTGCGAAGGCTCCGGGCAGGTTAAAGGCGCTACAATGTCCGTTTGTAGCCGGACATGCATTTTGTGCCACACCCACAGTAAGCTGCTCAAAACGGCCGTTCTCACCTTCTATATAGCCATGTTGCGGATAATTTTCCAGCCAACCCCATTGGTCATTTCGTCTGGGACCATCCACATAATCGGGCTGACCCGGACGGAAGGTAAAGAAATCGGCAATCTCTTTATCTTCTGCTGAATTGGTCAGGTTATCGGGGTAGCCCATGATACAGGGTTTTCCTTTCCAGATAAACCACAGGTTTTTGTACCGGCCTGGTTTGTAGACATCGCGATAAAGCTGTCTGAGCGAAACCAGTGAATGGGGAAACGGGCCAAACGGCAGCAAATAGGCAATCTTAGGAACATTAACGCCGTCTTTATGCGCCTGGTCCCAGGTTTTCAGCAGCGCTTCGTAAGATTCCCGCCAGGTAATACTGCCATTGGTGCAGTCGAAAAAAACGGCATCAACTCCGGCATCGGCCAGCATTTCGGCATGTTTGCGTAAAACCCACGGATCAGTTGTTTTATAATACCCAAGCAGTGGCTGCTCCCAGAAGAAAAACCCGGGTTGTTTGTCTCCCCAGGCTGGATGATGGTAGTCTTTCATTGCTTCTGGATACTCCCGGACAATTTCAGTGATGTTTTTTACCCCATAGGTGGTGTCGTCATCTCCCTGATGCCAGGTCCAGTAAAACATGGCAATAACCTTATCCTCTCTCTTCTCTCCTGCATCGTTGTAATCACTGACTTTTCGGCCCAGTGCATCTGTTGCTGCCCACTGATCACTTGAAACAAGCTGTGCTGTAACGTTTTCTGTACAAAATACAATTATGGCAAAAGCCGCGATTGATTTAAATAGATTTCGCTTTTTCATAATCCAGACTCAACCAGAATTTGCAAACCATCTCCCTTTATTTCAAGCACATCACCCTGTTTCACGCTCCTCACCTCTTCAAAGGGCGAATATAGTTGGGCCTTTTTAATGTCCTTATGGGTGAATTCCCAAACATAACTGATTGGCTCCGGAGAATCATTTACAACTACAATGGCACGCTGACCGGTGTCCATGTCACCATGAACACGGTAATGAAGGAGGGTGGATTCCTTTAACTGATCCCCGGATCCACCACCCATACCGGGCATTTCTCCGGGTGCGGCCACATTTACTGATTCACCACCTTCACTCTTCCCGGTAGCATTCTCAACCACTTCCATTACGGAAGCATCCAGTTTGTCGTAGTATTTACCCAGGAAAATAATATCCAACAGATCCTTACGAATACGCTCCACTTCCTGAATATAATTGGCAAGGTCCTTATAAAGTGGCTGATCCAGTGATCCCTGGTAACTATCGGGTTCCACACAGATCACTGATCCGGTCAGCAATGCTCCATTTATACCCCGGAAATCCCGGGGATTGGAAACATGCATGCATGAAGTCCATTCCGGAAAGACATACCTGAAGGTAGAAATATCCAGGCCCCAGGCATTGCGGTACCCCACATCGAAATAGGGGATCAGGCGGTCAAAACCAAATTCAGAGGCCATGCGGAAATCGGGATCTATTTCCAGGCATTGATCATAGAGCCGGCCAATGGCCTGTACCAATCCTTCACAGAGTGCCACATCAGGCTTCATGGTATTCAGGGGATTGAAATCGAGGGCCCCACCCACACACACTTTGTCGATCTGAAATCCATGGGCGCCATCTCTGACCAGATCCAGAAACTGATCAGATAGTATCTTTTCTATTTCAGGAGTTACAGATGAACGGACATGGTACCGTACATTCAACTGCTTTCTTGCCATCAGTGTACTTTCTCCCCAGCCCATCCAAATGTTTTGTTGCCCGTACCCATCCAGTTGCTTGTACTTATTCAACTCACTTTTATACCAATCCGTATTCTGATCAAGGATGTTGTAATTATTGAATACCAGGCATTTACCACCCTTTGAATCAATGGATTTCATCAACGCCCGGAATCCTTCCCGACCCCCCAGCTTTTCCTCTGGCTGGTATACCGGGTAATCCCGTTCCAGTCCACCCTTGTCCCAGCCTATCAATTCAAAGCAGTCAATGCCATATTTCTGCGCATCCACTGTCCAGCTGTCATAGGTTTTATAATCTGCTATGATCTTATCTTCCGGCTGATAAATAATGGAAGTGAACCATGCACTTTTTTTCCTCAGCCAGCTATTGGAATTATCAAACGGGAAATGTGCCATGAACCATTCTCTGTAAAACTGCGATCCCTGGTGCCAGTCTCCCTGGTGAGCACGGATAATAAACTCTCCCGCTTCCAGTGTTTCTCCTGAATGGATATAGGGATACCGTACATGCGAGAATATCAAACCCACCGGGTGTCCTGCTGCCTGTTCGGTGGTCAGCCAGGCCTCCCGTCCGCCACTTCTGTTAGGCATGAGGTAGGTATGCCAGGTACTGAAGCGAAAGACAGGATCGTGGTAGGCCAGGTAAAGGCCCAGGTCAGCCTCCTCATCGTAGATATCCCACCAGGGCATCACCATGCCCGGATAATCCAGAGACCATTCTGCTGCCTCAGCACCCAGTCCGCGTCCTCCCGGATAATGTTTGAATAGGGATATGTTATGGCTGGAATTGGTATTATAATTGGGGGTGGCCAGTTTAGCGTCCCGATGGGTTCCAAACTGTTTCCATCCGCCGATGCGGGGAAACCAGAATTCTGAGATGGCTTCAGAATGATGATTAGTGAGGCTTGATTTGAAGCTCACATAATCATCAACAAGTGAAACAGAATAACTCAGATCCACCGGGAATTCTCCCTGGGGGGAAGACATGCCTGAAAATTTCACGGAAATTGAATTCCCGTCTCGCGTGACTTCATAGGGCTTTTGATCCATTCCGTCGATATAATTGGCCTGGTAGTCTTCCAATGGCAGACAGATCCGGAAATTTGATACCAGCTGTTTCTCTTCGATGAGTTCAGATTGGTTCGCTTTCACAAATAAGGAGGTGATCGCCCCGGTTTGCTCATCCACCGAAATCCTGAAATGATCATTCTCAATGGTAAGCGATGTCCCGAAAAGTGTTATAACACTTATAAATAGTGCAACAAGAATAAGGCTTGATCTTTTCATCGATATATTTTTTAGTTATTGAATATTGTGATCCGTTTTTAGTTCTGCGGCCTTTTGCAAATCACTTAGCTTAAATTCTGAAATCTCGATATCCTCTTTATTTGTGGCATAGATTACCCAGAGCGAACCTTTGTGCTCAATGGCATGAGGATACTGAAAAGTGCGGCTGTTCTTGGCGCTTCCCGGGTAACGCAGTTCAGGTGCATTATACCGGAGTAGGGATGTATTGGAAAAAGTCCATCCGTCAAGGCTGAATGTGACCGCCAGTGGATCCCGCGTCTTTCCGGGATTATTGATAAGATAGTACTCCCCGCTTGACAGGCGGCCCGTAAAACTTTTTGCGGGGGTGTCGGGGTAGTTTGTCTTAAGGGGAGTCGAGAATGTAAGACCATCATCCATGCTGATGGAATGATACAAAAAACCTTCACGCGCCTTATCCCGAAAGATAAGGTGCACAACTTCATCAGGTCCGATGTACCAGGTTGGTTCACTCATGCGGGCGACAGGTGGTTCCTCCGGCAATATAGTTGAGGTCCACACCTCGCCCTTTAGTGTATTGGAAAGTACAGTGTACACCTTACGTTGGGGTCCGTCTCGACGTGTCATGAACAGCCTGTTCTTAATGGGACGTGGCGGATAATTATTCATGAAATCATCCAGGAAAATACCACAATCGATCCATTTTTCCCCGTCCCATTCAAAGCGCAATAGCTTCAGATTCTCCCATCCTCTTTTATAAACATCTGGTCCAAGACCGATAATACTATCCATATATCCCACAAGTGCAATGAACTTACCATCAAGCTCATAAAAACCGCGTGCAACAACCAACCCGGGTTTTCCATCAGAGGCAACAGGCGAATCAGTGATAACTATGGGAGGATCCCAGTGATGGCCATCCGTGGATGTGGAGTAATGGATGACCTGATCCCGGTCGCTCTCATTGACTGGACCTGAAGACCACATGGCCCAGAACTTATGATCATACCTGATCAGGTAGGAATGCAGGTTAAACTGCCATTCACCTTCATTTGCACGGTACACAGTGCTGGTTTGAGAAGGAATCAATGACAGGCTGCTGAAATCGTTGAAAGCATCCGGATCATTAAGCAGCTGGGTAACATCATGCTTATCCGGGGATGCCTTCTCACGTTGTTCGCCTTTACATGCGACGAGCAGCAATAAGAAAATTATTAGAAATGTTCTTTGAATCATATCTCATTGATTTGTCTTCACAGGCAGAGTGAATAAATATACATCAATGGATAAAGCTGAACAATGCACAAACCGGACTTTGATTTGCATAAAATGATCACACATTTTGCCTGAGCACTCAGGCAAACCAGCTTCTTTCTCTTTTTAAGTCGGAATTTAGAATGTTGTAAGCAATATTGGCATTGGGGATCACCTGGAAATCAAACATTCCAACGCAAATAAAGTCTGCTCCATTTTCAAAGGCGTATTTAAATCCCTCTTCAGGTTTAATGGCTCCTGCAGCAAGCACTTTATAGCCAATCCAGGGTGTTTTACATTTTTTAAAAAATGCAGTTACTTCCTCAGCCGAAGCACACCAACTGTTATCATGAAATTGATCTCGATCCAGACCTCCATTTTTAAGGTCATGCATAAATTCATTGCGGTTTTCAGGGGGAATAGCTGACCAATATTTATCGTGATGAAAGGTTTTCATGAAAAAATCCGTTTCAATTCCATTTTCGACACATGCCATGGGTACCTGGATCGCGTGACCAGCTGTTCCGGCAATTAAACCCTGACTTCTGATATATTCGATGGGTTTTGCGAGATCTTCCAGGCGATTTTCATATACCAGCTCATCGGCAATGCCACCCATAACAAAAGCCCCGACAGCCCCGGCATCAATTGCCATCTGAATGTTGGTAAAGTCATCATCTTTCGGATATGTCTGTGCCAGCCACTGAATTTTACCACCTCTTTTCCTGTACTTTTCCAGTATTCTGATGGTTTGTTCATCTGTTCTGAAAACAATTGTATTGATACCACAGGCTTCATACAGCCACAGATTTTCAATCACCTTCTCATCGGTAAAGTAATTCTTAATCATATCTGACACATAGATCAAATCCCGGGCATGGGCAAAACCAGCTACCAGGTTCCCTCCCGGTAAAATTCTGCTCATCTCAACATGTTTGATTTTACCTTTCGGAACTTTTCCTTTTAGTTCGCTAATATCCCAGGTTTTCGCACTCATTATTGTAGCGCTGGATATGGCGTTGACCTCATTTAAATTACTCTCCTCAAAACTTAACCAACCGTTCCTTTTTGCCATCCCAAAAAATGCAACCCCCAGTACAGGTACTGTAGCAAGATTTTTAATCATTTCTCTCCGGGTATTTATGCCCGATTCATGGCTCTCATGGTTTTCTGCCTGAGGAAATACCCTCTCCTTACGACGTTGATAGATAACTTTTAAAAACCGATCAAGGCTCCATAGGTAGTTCTTCTTCAATACAACAAATACAACTAATATTCCTGCTTCAATTAAGGTTAAATTGACCAGGAAGAAATGGCCCTGAGCGGGTATGCTCGAGTCAATAAATGGAGGATTTGCCACATAATACATAAGCAGTATCAGGATACCTGAAATACTGGCCAAGCGCGTAAACAGGCCCAAGAACAGACCTAAGCCAATCAATACTAATCCCCAGATATTTAAAAAATCAACAAACTCCAGGGCTGCAGGATTGGAGATGATCCAATGAAAAAAACCAGACAGGAGCCATTTTGATTCCATTAAATAAGAGGCACTTGACCAGCCTGGTAAAGCCAGCTTCGATAGCCCTTCATATAAGAAGTGCCACCCCAATAATACCCGTAGTGTAGTTAATACCACTACTTGCATATTTGCTTGTTGATCTCTATTTTCTTTCATAAAAACAAATTTAAAATAATGAAGAGTAACAATTAAACTAGTACAAATTTTCTCATAATTCGGGCATTTATTTGTATTAAGTGCTTCTACTTCTCGGCTGTGATAGCCACAATACCCAGGGCTGGCATTCTGCCCACACTGTTTATAGTGATACTTTCCACCTCATCTCCCTGGTTCAGATCAATGGTGATGATGCTAAAAACTGATTTTTCAGTTGAGATGACCGGACTTGTACTCCATCCTCTACCTGCGCTGTGATAACCATGGCTGCCTGATATCGGCATCCAGTTATCAATATTCCCCGGATAACACAGGGTTTGCTTGACCAGATGAGGTTCAGGTGAACAAATTGCTACCTTTTGCTCTTCCTCCGGCTTATTACATCTCACAATAATTTGGCCCACTTCATCAGCAAATACATCTTTGTTATTTACATAGGACAATACCAGAAAGTGCATTTTACTTATCTCTTTGTCAACGTGAAATGTTACAGAAGGCGTTGATAAATTGTCACTCACAACCAACAGGCTGTCAGAGTGAAAATCAAAAACCTGTCCCATATCACTCTTTATGCGAAATATACTATCTCCAAGGCTTTCCCCCATATCTTT
>Ga0164313_10003627_pt1 | contig 13719 bp, 16 predicted proteins | sample GuaBasSedimGuay4_FD_113735 | JGI IMG/M metagenome (GOLD analysis project Ga0164313, IMG submission 113735) | Subseafloor sediment microbial communities from Guaymas Basin, Gulf of California, Mexico - Guay4, Core 4569-4, 0-3 cm | ecosystem: Environmental > Aquatic > Marine > Hydrothermal vents... | reverse complement strand
TAATTTATAGACTCTAATGTATTGGCAATTTTTGCATCATTAACCGCTAAATCCTCAATATGAGCCGTTGCGATAATAGCCGCAGCTATTTGTGCCGCTGTTGTAATAATTGCGGTATTAGTAACCAACTGACCAGCACCAATGCTCTGAGCTAACAATTGAGCCCCATTAAAAAACGCAGTACCATCCCCGCCTTTTAAATCAACCCCACCTTGATATGACGCTATAATCTGTGCTTTTTGCACAGCTATGGTTATGTCAGTCGTTGAACCAATTGAAACCGTAGCTTTATCAAAATACAGGTACAACGTGCCAGCCGTCCACGCAGCATCACCCGCAGCAATAGCCGCAGGCGCAGCCCCATTAATTGAGACTGTACCCGCAAGCCAGCTTACACTATTAGTAACCGGATCATCAGGCGTAAACCCCAGCCCGGTAAAAGCAAACTTATCAACTTCCGCAGCTAGTATCTGAGAACTGCTACCCCCCGATACATTAAGCGCAGACTTACCAAACGAATCATACGCCGCCACTTTATAATAATACGTGCCAGCACTAGCCCCCAACGCGACATAATTATCAGGGCCGTCATATTTTAAATTACCCGCACCCGGCACAAAATCAATGCCCGATACATCTCTGTAAACCAGATACCCGGCTAAATCAGAGTCCGCAGGCGGTGTAATATCAATGTATGTGGCCCCCGTCCCTGATAGCAACGTAAACGATACAACCGCTGGCACAGGATTGGTAAACGTATTCGTAATTGATAACGAAACATCACCCACCGTATCACGCGAATAAACCCTAATCTCTACAGAACGTGTAGCAGTGCCGCCATGATCGTTTTCATTCATTTGAAAGGTATATTCAAATGATCCATTTTTATCAGATATAGGTGCTTGTGTATAACTGTTTTTTAACACGCCCGCCGACCAAATTTCTATCACATAATCCAGCAGCGAATCATTAACTAATGCTCTATCATCATTATCAAGATCATAAAACCAGCTAACACTCAAATCTCTGGTTTGAAAAGTATTTGAAACCGTATTAACCACATAAAAATCAGTTGGCGGCTTTAATGTTGATTGATTAGGCGTAGTCCTAAAGTTATACAGCGCAACAACGGGTGCTGATTTTACACCGCGAGGATTATAAGCAGAAACAACAACCTCATAAACCCCAGGCGTTACATCAAAAATCTCAAACTCTTTTAACTGTGTTGTTTTAATTGCCGTAAAAGGCAGATTATCACGCCTCCATGTATATTGAAACGCCGCAACCAAATCCTCAGAACTGTCAACATCCCAATCCCACACAACATTTATTCTGTTTTGTGTAGACACAGACGAAGAAGCAAAAATCTCACTAAATACAATATTTTCTACAGGCTCAACCACAAAGCCATCAGTATTAATAAACGGCCTTACAGGAACAATATTAGTTAAATCACCCTCTATAATTGCACGTTTATTAACATCATAAACAGAAACCAGAACAGTAAAAATACTCTCTTCTTCTGAAATACCAATAACCCGATATAAACTTGACCCAACATCACCATTAATAATAAACGAACTATTTGGATTAGGATTAGTCGCCAATGGCCCAGGCGCATTAACAGTAATAATATTGGTAGTTACATTAGACTCAACAATAGCCGCTTCATAAACGGTAACAGCATCATCACCGTAACACATAACGGAATAGCTTTGATCCTCAAAAACAAATTCTCTATCAAGCACAAGCGTAGTAAAACTAGCATCTGATGAGGCAGAAATAATACGCCCCTGATGTAATACGTTTTTAAGGTAATCGTCCATTACCTCAATAACCTGACCCATTCGATAAATAAGTCCCTCAAGACCCACCTTAAACGTTACCGACCCGTCAGCTCCATATAAAGCCCACTTTGCCTTGCGTCTGGCCTGTCCTTCTGACGTACAACCAACCAGATAAATGTCTGATTTTATCAGGCCATACTTATCAATCCTATCTTGCCTTTTCTCAGAAATAGTTGTGGTGTTATACTTATCACTTGGCTCGTTGTACGTTACATTTACCCATGAAAATGTTTCTTCGAGAGTTGTAGACGAATACTCAAACAACCCGTCAATTACATTAGAGTTATTAACAATCTTTGTTGCTGCTTCAGGCCGGTCACTAATAACAGAAATAAGACCAAACTCATCATTAGCCAGTTTTGCATTACCTAATGTCAGCAGAAATATTAAAAAATCGCTTGCATTTTCCCGGCGGTAAAACTGGTTATCAACAGAATACCTATGTTCAAGCGTACTTGTGCCATTGCCATCATCAACCAGATCATCACACTCAACTGCAAAATCAAAAAACGAAAATACATTTAACTCACTCGGTAATATACCCAACCCATAACGAACACTTATAAGAACATTATATAAATGCCACGACACACAACTAGACGACACCCTGGCAAGCGCAAAACCACCCCCCCACGAAGCGCCTGTATATGTTCTAACAACCGGATCATAAACCGAGGCATCAGGCACTTGAACTTTCACCAGTTTAGCATTACAGGAAATATTAGGAATATTCCCGCCTAACTCATCCGCATTATTAAATACCACGCCTAACAATGCACTATTAGGATAGGTTAAAACACTGTCCTGAATTTCTGTATAGTTATCAAAAAACGAAGGACTGCTTTCTTTTGAACTTATATCATCAGAAATAGACCGCTCTATAGCAAACTGCCATGTTGTTCCTGTTGCATCAAAGGGCCTTTCAACCCTTATATCAAATTTATAAGGACTAGATGCCTTTCCGTTTTTAGTAATTGACTTAATAATTGTCCACAAGTCAGCATTATCTTTACGGGTTTTAATATTAAATCTGACAGAGTGTCCTAGATTATCCCCATCCTCAGTAATCCTGTATAATGAATTAATCCGAATAGTCAGCCTAACCGCATCAATAGAAACACTTGAAGTCTCCCTTGCAACAGGAACCCCGAATAATAGCGCAGCATTAACCGCAGGGTTAGCAGGCGTTTCAACCGCTGAAAACCCCGATATATGCGTTTGATCTGGCGTACCTGTTCTAAAGTCAAAAGTCGCATCATAACCGCTAATAGGACTATTATTAACAAAAACATCAGTAATACTGTCAATCTCACCCTCACTAATAACAAAAAGCATACGCAATCGCTGTTTGCTAGAAAGGGTATCATCAGCCTCATAAGGCGGATCAGGCGTACCACCCCCGCCGCCGCCAGAACCGGAAATAACCGCCAAATCTCTCAACTAAGCATCCTCGCTATAAATACCCGCCGATATTAAAACACCACCGCAATGAGCAAACCCAGCCCCATAAGGCACAGAACCGCCTTGCTCAATAATATTAGGCGCACCATGAAATAACGAACTATCTTTACGAACAGCCTCTTCTGAAGGATCAGACCCAAACTCAGGTGTAGGCGAAAGCATCTGCATTAAGAACCCCAGCGCAATAGCCACCGCTATATTTATAACCGCAACAATAATACTCGCAACGATTGCACTTTCAACCGCAAATAAGGCAACGCCCAAAATTGCAATAACCCATATATCCCCTTCCACATCAGGAATAATCAACAACACATCAAACTGCTTAAACGGCATGGTTAACAAACTCTCTGTTAAAGGAACTAATTTTTCAGGATCACCTTCACTTGCCAATAAGTAATGAAATTTATTAGACAACAAATGATCGCTAACCCCCTGACCATGCACCTGCTTTAACCCCGCTAATGTTTGCTGAATATTAGCAACCTCTAAATGCACATCAGGACATTGCTCACGCAGCTCACCATAAATTTTAATTTCCATAACGTAAAATCCTATTAATGCGACCCTTAAAATTATCAAACGGATCAAACCTGCTAGTCTGCATTTGATGCAAAATCATTTCATCATGATAAATACCCAGATGATTCTGTTTTTGTCCTAACGAATCAAGCACCACTACATCACCCTTTTGAATATCATCAATCGTGGTTATGTCATAAAACCCCTGCTTATCCGCATACTCTTTTATAACCTCATCAGTGCTATCGTTAAACGCATCAAACTGATTATCAGGCAACACTATCTCAAGTTGAAACCTATAATAATCCTGAACAATAGTAAAACAATCATTAATGTACCAAATGAAATCACGCCCCTCATAAATAGCACTGGGACTACGGGGCAATTGAACCGCAGGCGTAACAGTTTCACCCTCAGTTGCAACAATCAACCACGGCAACCCAGACAGCTTTTGACATTTTATATCTTTAACCGAAGGTGTACGGGCATCAACACTCAAATTTACATCAGGTTTTTTTGTATGGCTATGCACAATAGCAACGGCAACATCAATAATAGCTGCATATTCAGAAGGTTGAAAAGTAAAACTTTTTTCAGGACTACTATTGATATTGTTTATCTGAATAAAATCATCAACCGTTAACACACCGCACATTTCAGCAGGAAATGCAGAAAGCGCCGTCTGTTTAATCTTATTTATTTGAATCTCGTTCAATTCAATCATAACTATTTTTTATCTTAAGCCGTATACAGACTATTAATAAGAACTTTTATTAAGACCCAACCCAGGAAATGCGGTTTCTTCCGGCCCATCCCTTAGCATTTGCCTTCCAGGTAAAAAAATTCGCTCTGAATCAAGAAATGTTTTTAACTCGAAAACAATACCTGTTTTGTTATGCCCAACCTTCCTGTTAATCTTAAAACGCATAGGCGCAGCACCAATTGAACCGTTTAAATAAGTTTCAAATGTCCGAGTATAAAATACCGTAGCCCCCTTTAAATCCTCCATAGTTGATACCAGCGCACCAAAAAAACTATCGACATTACTAACAGATAATGTAGGTCGAGGCGGCGCACCTGTAGACACCTGCTCAATTCCTGTAATAGCAATCGGGAACGGATTATACGTGTTACCATTCCATACAATAGGATCAGGCCCATTATTCATAGGGACATACCTATAAACAGTACCATTAATAGCAGACGCATCAATCTCAAACAACTCAACCAGCGCAGGCAATTCAGCCTTTTGTAAATCCTGTGCTATTGTCATAATTCAGGCACTTGCTGAATACTACAGAAAAACTGGTTATCATTATCACCTACCGGCACAGCCCGCCAACGAGGACAAATATATTTTTTAGCCACAGCAGAAAACTTAGGTTGCCATGCAAAATTAGTCACCCCGTTAAGCCCAAAAAAGAAATTAAGCAATACCTGAACCTCAGCATCATTTAGCTCGTTATAAGATAACTCCCACTTTTCCATGTTGTTATTAATACCATCAGCCGCCCGTTGTCCGTAACCATCACCAAACTCAGCTTTTAAAACACCTGGCTCAAACTCAATAGGTGATGAATAGTCTGGTTCTATCGGTAAATCTGCCATTACACTTCCCTTAGTTCTAAGGCCGGTAAATTATGAATGCTTACACCCTTATCCCGGTAGGCTAAAAACTTGGTACCAAAATTTAATGAAGTAAATCGCGCAGGCACATCAAATTCAAAATCAGCCGTTATTACAATACCCACCCCAGGCGCAACCGTAAATGTCACTAACCCCGTAACCGTATCAACCGACCACCCAGACCCTTGCGCCACTCCGTCAAAATAAACCGAAACCGATCCAGAAACAGGTTTTGTAATCGCTCTGTCTTGAATATCAGATACTACATAGCGCTTAACAAGCTGAAATTCAACCTCAGCGCCATCACCCACGCCCAAATAACCCGATTCTTCCGTACCATCATGCAGCGCATGAAAGTCAGCCCAGTCTTTATACCTAAATCGCTGCAACGTACCACTTCTGGCTAAATAAAAAGCCACCAACTTACCGATCTTTTCACGGCTAATATTGCGAGAGCCAATAGACCACGCCCTGTAAAAACCAAAATCAGTCAGGTTTTGCACCACCCCAGCAGAAAGCTTAGGCATCCTATTACCACGCTGCTTAAGCGTGCTGACCGCCCCCAGGTCATAACCCAGATCAAGCCGCTCTTCAGTGCTTATATTCATGCCAGCAATCCACCCTGTCTTTTCTCTTTAACCAATTCCTTAGTCACAGCCACTTTCACTATCTGACTAATCTCCTGCAACCGCCGCTGATCGCTGTCACCACCGTCAACCGTTACCGGCACAGTAATACTCAGGTTAGTGGTTTTACTTGAACCCCCACCAAATTGACTGTTACGAGGATCATCCCTGGCAATCACATCCTCACCCGTCTGCAAAATAGCTGGAAACTCATCAGCCTTTAAACCCTCATGAAAACGAGGCGCAGACTTAAACAACGCAGGATTAACCGCCACCTTTTGGCCTGAAGAGGCATTAATATTGTCACCCCCCTCATGAAACAACCCACCCAGAATACCGCCAATACCACCAATAGCCTGCACCCCAAGCTTTGCTAACTGCGCCGAAGCCTCCTGTGCGGCAATATCAGCAAAAGACTGTAATACAGAACGGGTAAACACTTCCAGCGCATCACTAGCACTATGAATATCACGCCCTATACCATTAAAAACATCACTAAAAGCACCCCCCAGACTATCCCGCACATGGGTTTCAAGTACCGTCATTTCTGTTGCCAACTCCTGCACCTTTACCTTTAACGAATCAACACCTTGCAACGCATCAGGATCAGCAGAAAGCAACGCCAGCTTTTCCATATCCGCAACAATCTTTTCCAGCGTAACTGCCGTTTCCTTATGTAAATCTAATACCGCACTACGCCCTTCAAACTCAGTCAATAACCCTGTATTAACAGAAACATCAATACTGCGCTCCTTGTTTCCCATATCAGCCAGCGTTCTATCCACTTTGTCTTTTAAATCATCCAAAGCAATTTCAAGCTTTTCCTGACTAATCAGATTATCAACAATCTGCTGCCCGGCAATTTTGCTTTTTTCTGGCAGATTAGCCAGCATAGACGCATAACGCTGTGTAATCTCTTTTTCTGCCGCATCAGCCGCATTACCGGATGATTTTAGCAAGGCAATTTTAGCCGCCTCAAACTGCTTTAAAGCCGCCACTTCAAGCTTTATTGCCGCCTCAGATTGTTTAGCTCTTTCATCAGCCGCTTTTTTACGGGCCTCAGCCAGATCAACCACGCCTTGCTTGATAATAAAATCGCGCTCAATCTCTTTGCGCTTAATATTCTCATCAGCCCGAAACTTAACAATCGGTTGCGCCTCTTCATCCTGAAGCTGCAAGCGCATATCTTTTAATTCATCAATTTCACGCTGATTTTGCGCCAACCTTAAGGCCGTCACCTCTTTGTTATACGACTCAATACTGATTAGATTGCCGTCAAAACGCTGCTTAAGCACCTGCTGTTGAATCTTTGTTATTGCCGCCCCAGCTTCTTTCTCGGTACGGGTACGAATAACCCCTTGCTTAATCCCGTTAGAAATCAGGATTTTGTTTTGTTCGTCTAAATCGCGCTGTTGACGGGTAGCCGCACCCTTTGCAAGATTTGCCTGATCCTCAGCCTCTCTTTTATTGCGCTGAATAATTAAATCACGAAGTTGTTTATCAACCTCTTCAGCTCTTTTTAAAAGCGCCTTTCCGTATACCGTACTTTCATCTTTCTTATTTATCTTAGAAAGAAGATCGAGTCTTTCAGTAGACAAACTAATAATCTTATCGTCTATGTCAAGGTCTTTAAACTCCTTTATACTATCAGCCCAAAACCTAAAACTACGAGAAGCACCCAAGACCAGCCGCCTAATAACTGTAGACTTCCCCAACGACTCCAACAACTCGTCATAGCTTTGTCCTAGCGAATCAAATTCACCCTTCAACTGACCCACACCTTTAGCCGCATCAGGCAACTGAGAATTTAGCACTTTTAATGCCTCAGCCATAGCCTCAGATTTTTTACCCGCATCCACCAGGGAAATAATCAAAGCCCGTTGTTCAGTGGTAAAACTCACACCCGAACGCCGCAAAGCGGTTAGACCAACACGCGGGTCTTCTAATGCCTTACCCAACTGAATAGCCGCCGCCTTAACCGAACCACCCATCACCTGAGCCAGATTATTACTCGCAGTAATGGCATCCTCAAACACTTGGCCCGTCACTGATGTAAAGGTCAGCATCACGCTAATGGCCTCTCGCATATCCTTAGTCGAAGCCAAGGTATTACGGGCCACACTCCGGGCCATTAAATCCAGTTCTTCCGTAGTAAACCCAGCCGCATAGCCGGTTAATTCCAATTGAGCGGATAACTGTGCTAATTGATGCTCGGTTTCAGCATAAACCCCAATAGCCTTAGTCGCTAAAAAAGTAGACGCAGCAAAAGTAACACCCAGCGCAGCCAGCGCAATATTACCCCGCCCAGCCACCGCACTTAAAGCAGTCAATCGACCTGCAACACCGCCCAAAGGACCTTCAATCAAAGCCGCCGAAGCCGAAGCCTCCCTAAAGCCTTTTTGAAGCTTACCCGCCTCTTTGCCGGTCTTTTTAAACTGTTTACCTGTTTTAGCAGACTTTTTATCAAGATCAGTCAGCGACTTAGCAAACTTCTCAGCTGAGTTACCCGCCGCCTTAAAATCCTTAATCGCACCGGAACTATCAGACGTTATCTGTATCCCGTAGGTAAATGTATCGTTTGATGCCATATTTTAAAAACAGGTTAAAGGTGAAAGGCACAAGGTTAAAGGAAGATCAAAATATCGGTTTTTACACATATTGCTTTTCCTTTAGGCATAAAAAAACCCGCGACAAGCAGGCTTATAATAAAACTTTAATTGTGACCGTCTTTCCGGTCTGTCATCAGTTTGACTTTCTTACGAAAAGCCCTCTCCCATAGGGATACCAGCCTACAATGACTGCATTGGCGCACCCAACATGAAACGCTCGCTCTTTTGGCTGTTTTCAGCACGTTCTTACAAAACAGGCTATTCCCGCTCCTGATCTACCTTTAACCTGCCCTTAACCACAATGCTCACAACCGCCGCCAACTTCCCACTTATCCCAGTTCTCAGGCTGAAAAGGTGGATTATTATTTTCCCACCCCTCCAATTTCTGCTCATCACTAATAGCCATCACAGCAACCAAACAGTCTTTATAAAAATACTTAATCACAAACCCCATAAAAACCCCTGCTCTTAAATTACCTCGTTCCCATGCTATGCGTGGGAATGCAGACCCAACCAACAACACAGACAGGTATGAGTTCAAACGCAGGAGCGTGGGAACTAGAAACGCTCTCTTGAACCTTGAACCTTGAACCTTGAACCTTTTACCTTTAACCTACTCTATCTCCCCTTTCACCTGCTCTCACCCAACACCCGACTAGCCGCAAACTCCATCCCCTGAATACCTCGCTCCCATGCTATGCGTGGGAACTAGAAAAAACACCCGCTCTTGATCTACTTTAACCTTGCTCCTTGCACCTTTAACCCGCTCTTAAATCAACTCTTCCCACAATCGCATTTGCCGCTCAATAATCTGATCCCTAAGCGTTAAATCCTCCATCCACTTATACATTTTCTCAAGCCCAATACGCCGCTCAGACAACCACGCTGCCCGACAAGCAGAACACCCAGGACTTCCACAAGAACAAATGTTATTAACCACTAAAATTCCTTATATCTCGTTCCCATGCTCTGCGTGGGAATGCAGACTAAACTAACAACATAGGTAGGTATGAGTTCCAACGCGGGAGCGTGGGAACTAGAAACTTTTAGCCTTTAGTCTGATCCCAACACCCGACTAGCCGCAAACTCCATCCCCTGAATATCCGCAAACACCCGCCGCCTGTCATGCCTATGCACAAACTGAGCATTAATACAGGCATGAACCCCGGCATAATCCAAGCCAAAGCCCAAGGGCGTTTCCTTCCATTGGGACTTTAAAGAAAGAAACAAACAAAAAATCTCACCATTCTCAGGCCATACCGAAAACGCATTCAGCATCACCTTAGACTTTAACTGCCGCGCCCAATGTTCAGCAGCGCCTAAACGTTTTTTAACGCAGGTTCAGCACCGCCCACACGACTGTAATAGGTTTTAATAATCGGCTCGATTAAATAACGACGGTCACAAATGCAATCAATCAATGCATCATCCAGATACACCGTTTCGCCATCAGCATCAATAAACCCCTCAACACTTTGCAAAATGGTTTTTAAAACCGCCTTATCACCCCCCGCCTTAATAGTCGCCTGCATAGCAGTATCAGGGATAATAAGATACTCACACACTACCGCCTGATTATCAAACTCATCAAGCCCAGACGGAATCTTAATCCCCACCGTAGCCTTAAACTTTCTATACTCATCAATAACAAAAGACATTATGCAGGCCGCCCATCAATATAAATCTGAGGTAAATCAACCCCGCTTAATGTACGTGTACCAATCGTACCCTCAAACGGCAATTCCTGAACCGTATCTCTCGACTTCCACGCCAAATCACCACTCGGCGACAAGGTAAGTTTTGGAATATACGCATCCTTGTTATCACCCGCCGTATTATCAGCCACAAAACGCAACGCCCCTGTTTTTGAGCCTAACTGATCTGTCGTAATTTGCTTGCGGGTATTTGCCGTAGGGGTAAAATCAGCCAAAATAGCATCACCATCAGTAATACCACCACCGACAATAATAAAAATACGCCCCAATGCTGCATCCAGTGTGTAATCAGTATCCAGCACCATAGTTGCTGCCAACACCTTAATCACTACAGCAGTTACCCCGCGCACACCCGTCACATTAACAGACTTACCAAGCTGCATATATTCACCCTGTACCGCATCACCCACAGGTTCAGCCACCGCAGGCGTAGATGATTGGGTAACAGTCGCTTCACCACCCAACACAAACAACGCCAAAATACTGCTGCTTATATCTTTAGTAGTAAACGCAGTTACACGCTCAACTTTTGTCGGAATATCCAGATCACGTTCAGCAATCGCACCGTCCGAGTTATCATCCTGCACACGTTCTGTATTAATGGTCAGCGTAAAACTAGGCGTTTCAGCAAATAACACCTCACTCCCATCAAGATCACCACTCGCATTTTCCTGCTCCCAGTACAGTTTACCCGCACCCAGTACCTTATTTACACCCGCCATTTGTATTCTCCAAACATAAAAAAACCCGCGAACGGGCCATAAAAATAAATAAATAAAACGCTTTATCTCGCTCCCATGCTCCCGCGTGGGAATGCAGACCTAACTAACAACACGCTCGATATGAGTTCCAACGCAATAGCGCAGGAACTAGAAACAAATCTCTCGCTCTTCCTTTAGTCTTGCGCCTTTAGCCTGCCTTACAAACCTCATAAGCTGACTTTTTAGCATAAACATAACCACCCGCAGGCTCACGGTTAAAATAATACCTTTCACAAACCCCACGCCCCAACTTAATATCAGCCCCCTGGGTAGCAAAAGCAATTTCAACCAGCTTTAACCCCGCCTTTTTAACCCTGCTATTTTCAGACGACTCACAATAAATAACCAAACAGGATTGCGCCTTAAAACTATCAAACATACTCGGTTTTTCTTCAACTGTTGCACACCCAACCATTAAAAAAACCAGCATTAACCCACTGATTAAACGCAACATATTAACCAATCACACCCTGCCGCTTAAGGCTTTCCGCCTGGTCAACATAAAGCTCAACTTCAGGATTCTTTATCACACCAGGATCAATCAACTCACCTTTATAATGCAAAGGCTTAAGTACTTTGTATTTCTTAGGAAAACCAACCACCTTTTCTTTTTCTGCCATACTATCCACCTAATAAAAAAATTAACTATCTCCAACACCAAAGGGGGCAACTAGAAACCTGCTCTTGATCTTCCTTTAGCCTTTAGTCTTTCGCCTGCTTTTAACTACTCAAATGTTGAAACATAATCAACATTAATTAAAATAACCCCATCCCAATACACCTTATCACCATCAGGATCAGGGCTTAAATCTGTTTCCAGTAAATTAACACCCGTTGCCAGACCACCCAAACGATAATCTTTTAACAACAATAACTCAACCTCATCACACAAGCCATTAGCAATATCCTCATCACCTGCCGCCGCAATAGCCACCCGTACTAATAAAGACCGCTGATATTGTACCGGCTCTTCACCCAGCAATTGCCTAACGGTATCCTTACGCGCCTTTACTACAATACCTGGCACTTCCTCATCAACCAACGGATCAACCACCGTTCCAAATACATTAGTCCCGGCGGCTGTATTACCCGTTAATAAATTAACAATATAGTCTCGTATCGCTGTTCTTGGATGCACTCTTCCTCCTTATTAAGTTAAAAACTACCTTAATTTTAATGGTAGTAAATATTAAGGTCGCCTTGTCACAACAGCCGCCTTATTACGCCGCTTTAACTGCACAAACAGTGCCCCATTCATTTGCTTACCCCACTCATCGTTAATCTTCTGAATAACCGGATCAAGCACCCGCTTACGTGAAAACACTTTAGGAATAGACGGGCCTTTAAGCTTAACCAAAGGCTGACGTTTTATATTTCTATCTTTATACGGCCCGCGACTAGGCACAACCTTAGCCGCACCCGGTATCCGCTTAAAAATCAGCTTTCCACCTGGCCTATTAACCATAAACGAACCAGGAATAATACGCCGCTTACCGCCACGAGTTAAATAAGAAGCACCCGGCTTACGCTTATCCCACCGCGCACCCATCCGACCCAAACCAATCCTGCCGCCCGTAGCATAAACAGCGCCCACCGCCCGGTTTTTATTGGCCTTTGTCATTTTTAAAACAGACTTAACACCATCCTTAGCCCTGCCAGAAATTTGAAACTGCTTAATCCCGGTATCTTTAGAAATACCCCGCTTGGCCTCAGTAAACGCACTTTTTGTAACCTTATTAATCGTAGTAATCGTAGCCGCCTTAATCGACTCTTCCATATTGGAAAACACGCTTTTTAATGTACCACTTGCTTTAACCTTTAAGCCCATACAAAACCATCCAACAAAAACACGATACCCCAATCAAGCCAATCGCAAAACCAGTAAAACCATTCCCGTTCCATCCGGTTGCGCCTTGCCTTTAACAGCATAACTCACGCCCTTACGAATAATAGAGCCGCCCTGTGCATTAATAACATCAGCCTCTAAACATTCAACCGCAGGCGACACCGTTTCCACACCAGTTTCCGCATCTGTCAGATAAAACTTTTCATTAAACTCACCCTGAATCACAACCGTACCACCGGAAGATGGCACAAAAGTAATCTCATCACCCAAATCAACCATCAGCAAAGGATCAATGTCAGCGTTAAAATTGTCTAAAAAATCAGCCACACTACCCCCCTAAAAAATACAACAATAAAAAATAAACTAACCCGCAACGATATATAACAACCCATTACAAAAAACCAACACCGTTATAGTTTCAACAGCATCCCTATTGAATTGATCGGGGTTGTTCCGCTAGCGTCAAATATATAAACATAGTTTCCTACTAGTGATGGCAAAGCTCCCTGGTGGATTTTAAATGTAATTTGTGTACCAGTCCACGTTATTGGAATCTGTATTTCTACATTAGAAACTGCGCTAGGAGTCCAGACGTTTTCTGAACTTATAATAACCCTGTGCCATGAGTTTTCCATGAACAACATATCGTAGTATGTACTAGATGGGTCATACGCTCCATTAGATACCTGAGCCTGATAGATTCTAG
>Ga0164313_10003626_pt1 | contig 13723 bp, 8 predicted proteins | sample GuaBasSedimGuay4_FD_113735 | JGI IMG/M metagenome (GOLD analysis project Ga0164313, IMG submission 113735) | Subseafloor sediment microbial communities from Guaymas Basin, Gulf of California, Mexico - Guay4, Core 4569-4, 0-3 cm | ecosystem: Environmental > Aquatic > Marine > Hydrothermal vents >... | reverse complement strand
GATGAAATCATTTGGCAAATTTTTAGGTGCTATCGCGGTCATCACGGTGATAGTGGGCTCAGGTTATCTTGCTGGTGATCGTGTTGCAGACATATTAATACCCTCAGCCAACGCTGCCGGTGGCACGGTTGAAGGCCCCAATGTGATTGCACCGAATCGCTACGTTTATTACCCGGGCACCGAGGTATTGGCGAAAGACGAGATCAGGGTCATCGCCTGCGGCACTGGCATGCCGGATCAACGCATGGCACAGGCATCAGCGTGCTTCCTGTTCGAACTAGGTAACGGTGACAAGTTTATCTTCGACATCGGCTCGGGTTCAATGCGTAACATCGCTTCTCTGATGATCCCCTACGAGTATCTGACGAAGATCTTCCTCAGCCATCTGCACACCGACCACTGGGGCGACCTCGCCTCACTCTGGGCTGGCGGCTGGACCGCAGGGCGTCCGGTTCCGCTCGAGATCTGGGGACCGGCTGGCTTAACGCCGGAGATGGGCACGGCTTATGCCATAGACCACTTCCTCAAGGCTAACAATTGGGACAAGACCACACGTGAATTTAAAATCACGGCGGTCCCGGGCCAGATTACCGTTCACGAATTTGATTACAAAGCGGTTAATAAAGTTCTTTATGAGGAGAACGGCGTGACCATCCGATCCATCCCCGCCATTCACGCCGGCGATGGACCCGTCAGTTTTATTCTCGAGTATGCGGGACTCAAGGTCATATTCGGTGGTGACACCTCACCGAACAAATGGTTCGTCAAATATGGCAAAGATGCGGACCTGGTCATCCACGAGGCCTTTAATCCGCCTGGCATATTTGCCACATTAGGCAACCAGCCAGCGCAGCTCGCCTGGCGGGCCTGTTGTGAGTTCCATACCTCGGGTCCGTCTTTCGGTAAAATTATGAGTACCATCGAGCCCCGGCATGCCGTCGCTTATCACGCTTTGCTCGACCAGGGCACACAGCAATACAACACTTATTACGATAGTATCCGGCAAACTTATGATGGACCCTTGTCGATTGCGAGCGACCTGATGATGTGGAACATTACAAAAGACAAGATCACGGAACGTATGGCGGCAATCACTAGAAATGCATGGGCCGTGGAAGGCACCACCAGGCAACCGCCGCCGCAACCAGGTTTGCCTGATCCGATGAGTGACTTCATCAAGCAAGGTGAATGGGGCCCCGGCTTCAATGCGCAGAACAAGATGCTCGACGATTTTTCCGAGGAATACAATCTTCAGGAGCAGGACTGGCGCAAAACGAGACCCTGGTATAAACCTGACGAATAAGACTAGAATCGATAATACCGGTCAAGATCCCGGCCCTGTCGATGCGAATGATGATAAGAAAGATTACCAGGAGAATTCACGTACTAATTAAATTATAACCTTGTATATCTTCCATCTAATAGTAATATTGCAAGGATGATTAAGAGAATTTATCAAACGAAGATAGAAGAGGCGCTGAACAGAACATCAGCTGTTGTCATGCTTGGTCCACGCCAGGTCGGCAAAACCACACTCGCATTAACTATTGCTAAAAGCTTCGAATCCATTTATATCGACCTGGAACTACCCCGTGATTTACAGAAACTGGACGATCCTGGATATTATCTCGACCAACACCATAACAAACTCATTGTTATCGATGAAGTGCAGCGTAAGCCAGCGCTATTCCAGGTATTACGGAGCCAAATCGATAAAAATCGACGGACGGGACATCGAAATGCCCAGTTTTTACTCCTCGGTTCAGCATCAAACGAGCTATTGAATCAGTCTTCCGAATCACTGGCTGGCCGGATTTCATACCAGGAACTATATCCATTCAATGTTCTCGAAATCGGGTCCGAAAATATTACCGAACTGTGGCTGAAAGGAGGTTTTCCAGATTCATTCCTGGATACCACGAATAGCCTTGAATGGCGACAGGATTTTATCCGCACTTATCTGGAAAGAGATATCCCAATGCTCGGTTCTCGTATTCCGGCCGAAACCCTGCGTCGATTCTGGACCATGCTAGCACATAACCAGGGCCTGCTCTTTAACGCGTCACAAATTGGTGGTGGACTCAGCGCGTCTGGCCAAACCGTTTCACGTTATCTTGATTTGATGGTTGACCTGATGCTGGTTCGGCGCCTTCAACCCTGGTACGGCAATATTGGAAAGCGACTAGTTAAAAGTCCCAAAACGTATATCAGGGATTCGGGCATCCTGCATGCTCTGTTAAACATTCAAACTATCGACGACCTGCTCGGACACCCTGTCATCGGAAGAAGCTGGGAAGGATTTGTAATCGAAAATATTCTATCTGCCGTACCACCGCATACCGGGGTCTATTTCTATAGAACTGCCGCGGGTGCCGAAATCGATCTCGTGTTGTCCATCGAGGGTCAGCTCTGGGCCATCGAGGTAAAACATTCTACCGCCCCAAAATTAACTAAAGGCTTCCATCTGGCCTGCCGGGATATTAATCCTGCTAAGAAATGGGTTGTTTATAGCGGGACAGAAAAATATCAAACCAGGGACGGAGTGACCGTGATTTCCCTGGCACAGTTCCTGGAGGTGCTCACTGATCCGGGCTAGTTTCCAACACCCGCCTTCGGCCCCGGCTTCAATGCGCAGAACAAGATGCTCGACGAGCAAGCCATGAAATACAATCTTCCGGATCAGGACTGGCGTAAAACGAAACCCTGTTACTAATGAGGCAATTAGAGTTAAAATCGATTAGATCGGTCAAGACCCCGACTCCATCGATATGAATGATGAAAAGAAAAATTACCAGGAGAGTAGAATTATGTCCGCGACAAAAAGAGTGTTTATCGTAATATCTTTAACCTTAGTGGCAGTAATGCTCTATCAATGGGGCCACCAGGACGGACGCGAAGGAATAGTGTCCGGGTTTATAGGTGAGTCAAATGCTGCCGAGAGTCCGTCGACAATATCCCCGGTGAAGGCGCGCGACCGTGATTTCTATGCGCCCAACAGCGAGGATTTGGGACCAGATGAAATGCGCTTGATTGCCTGCGGCACCGGCATGCCGACGGCGCGTCCGAAACAGGCGGCGTCGTGCTGGCTGCTCGAGCTGGGCAACGGTGACAAATTTATCTTCGACGTCGGCACAGGTTCGGCAGAGCGTATCGCAGCCATGCAGATACCCTACAATTACCTCGATAAGGTTTTCCTTAGCCACCTTCATACAGACCACTTCGGTGATCTGGATGCGTTGTTTGTCGGTGGTGCACTGGCCGGTCGTCAAAAGCCGTTACGCGTCTGGGGTCCCAGTGGCGATACACCGGAGCGAGGTACGAAGTATGCGCTAGATCACTTACTGAAAGCACTGACCTGGGACCTCGATGGCCGCAAGGGAATTACCGATCCACGCGGATACCATATCGAGGCAAACGAGTTTGACTACATGGGCATGAATCAAATCATATTCCAGGAAAATGACGTGACGATTCGATCCTATCCGGCCATCCATTCCCTCGACGGTCCGGTGAGTTTCACGCTCGAGTGGAACGGACTTAAATTCGTGTTTGGAGGTGATACCTATCCGAACAGGTGGTATGACGAGTATGCGAAGGATGCCGACCTGGCAATTCATGAGTGTTTCGTCACCGTGCCAGACATGATTACCAAGTTCGGGTTCACACCTCAAGGCGCGCTAGCGGTGGGCACCCAAATCCATACTGCACCTGAAGCGTTTGGCAAAGTGATGTCGCGCATAAAACCGCGCATGGCTGTTGCCTACCATTTCTTTAAGGACTTTGACACCACTGCGGGGATCTATGATGGTATCCGGACAACCTACGACGGGCCGCTGAGTCTTGCGGAGGATTACATGGTATGGAACATCACTAAAGATGAAATTCGAGTGCGGCTCGCAGTTGTTGATGAAGACGTCTGGCCGCCTCCTGCCACCGAGAAACCGCAGATACCCGATGCAAGTACCAGGATTCCATATTCAGACATGATTTTGGGTGGCAAACTAGATGTAAAAGATGTGATTCAGCCCATTTATGATGAGATCAACGAGCAGTATGGGCTCGATGAAAAGCAGGACTGATTAAATCGACAATTGAAATAAGAAGCCGGGCCTGCCCCGGCTTTTTGTTGAGCATAACATCCCTCATTTAGGCATACTGTTTCCTGACACTAAATTCCTGGCAATCATAACAATATGTCGTTTTACGTTCGTTTATTTTCAGTCGGTTTACTCATTCTGTGGGCGCCTTTTACCAAAGCCGACTGGATGAATCTCACCGGTGCCGAGACCGCACAAAACATCGTCGAAATTTACGTGCTCGATGATCATGTCAAGGTAAAGCTGGAAGTCTATATCGGTGATCTGGACAAGTTTGAAGAACTCATACCCGATGAATGGTTCAAGGATTCGGCAGGCGAACGTCCGTCCCTGGAACAGCGAATGCAAACATTCGCTAGCCAGCGTTTGCAATTTATAACAGGCGAGGGAGTGACCTTGCCGGCCAAGCTCGTGTTGGCTGAGCCGCGTCAGCGAGTGGACCGCCAGTCAGCTTATGCCGGTATGATCAATCCGTTGACTCGCCAGCGCGTCCAGGATGCACCGGCGGACAAACGGGTGCTGTATGCGGAAATCATTTATCCTTTCGGTGGAAAACCCGATTTACTAAAAATTATTCCACCATTGGACGATCAGGGTTTTGTCACTGCCAACATCGGTTTTGTCGCTTACCACCAGGCCGTACCAATTATCGACTTCCGCTTTCTCGGGCAAACTGCAACCCTGAATCTCGACTGGCAGGATCCCTGGTATACAAAATTCGATAACAAGAACCTGAGCCGACACCATAAGTATCCGTTAATGCTTTACCTTTATGTTGAACCGCGCCAGGTGAGGCTGGAATCACTTTTGCGTTTTACCGATATTGCCGAGCTGACCGAATTTAGTGTCGATGATTCTCAACTGAACTTTAAGGACAAGCGCCAGTTGTTACAGCAACATGTTAAAAATTACTATGCCGATAAAGACACGCTAGAGATAGATGGTGTCTTTTTCAAACCCGATTCGATTCGAGTCGAGTTCTTGCATGCCACCTTAACTGGCTTAAAAGTGATCGATATCGAGACTGCGATGGATGAGCCCTCATTGCTTGTCGGTGTCAGCCAGCAATATCTGATATCGGCGTTGCCACAGCAGATCGATTCACTCTGGACCTATTTTAATCAACGAATCAATCGCATTCCTGTTGTTGTGACTGACCCTGTCGGTCCTTTGATGAACCTGATTGATAAAGATGACCCGGAATTTGGCTGGCAGAATTTTCTTAAACAATACAGTGATCCGGTGCTCCATGCAGTCGATGTCGATACTGGCTGGAGTATTACGATACCTTACCTGGGTGAAACGAAAATAGTTAACTGGATGCCTGACGAGCAGGAGGCATTAGATATTGTTGACGCCGTGTTAGAGAATGTGCGTGTCGCGTTTATCGAGAAAGACCCGGCCAGGTTTTCTCAGGTACTTGGCCGGGTGATTAGTTCGGAACAGGCCGGGGCATTACAAAAAGAATTAGCAAAACTATTTTCACCCAATGTTACCGGTGGGGGCGCCAGTTCGGTGCAGGCGTTTTCTGATATGAAAATCAATGGTATGCGCGAGTTAGATGACCCGGATGGCTTTAGCGCAACCATCAGTGGCTCGGCCAACATTAGCGCCAGGCACTGGGGGCATATCGATCAACGCCAGTTTCAATTTCAGCTGTTGCTTGATTTGATCGAAGTCGACCAGCAGTGGCGCCTGGCTGATTTAACCGTGATTGATATTAAACAAGCCAAATAGTGTTTCCACTGTCTCGCAACATCGTTCGGCCATTTTTAATTGTTGTCCTGTCTCTGCTTTGCGTAACAACCGCATCGGCACACTTCAAGCTGAATTTAAACGTGCGGATTTTACATGTCGAGCATTTGGCAGATGGCCTGAATGTTTACATGCGTTTGCCGATGCCCTACCTGGTGGCGCATCTACTCGGTAAGATTAATGAAGATGGGTTGCCGGCACCCGCTCCCTATACCGGCAATCGGCTCGAGCAAGGTAAGCTGGTTCACACTGTCGATGTAGCTCAGCTAAGACAATCTACCGATGGCCTGGCTTTGCTTGCCAGGCAGGGTATTGATCTCTCTATTGATGGAAAAATCGTTAAAGCAACGGTTGAGCGCATCAATATTTACCGGAATGGCACCCAACCGGATTTTGCCACGCTAGATGACGCCAGGCAGGCCTTCCAGGGAATACAATCATTCGATGAGTTCGAGCAAGGTATCTACGTGGGTGACACCACGGTCGATGTGTTGTTGCGATACACCACCGATGGTGCAGTGTATCAATATGCACTCTCAAGCAATTTAAATCCCGGCCTGCCGGATCAGGATGAGACCGCTAACCTGGTACTGGATTACAGCCCCAGCGGGGTACAGGTTTTTCGTGCTCGCGGTTTATTACACGAGCCTGTCGTGGTTACCCGTTCAGTTTTAGATGCGGTAGTGACGTTCATCAAGGAAGGGGTGATCCATATCCTCGAAGGCCTTGATCACGTTCTGTTTGTAATCTGCCTGGTACTTGGCGCCATGCACCTCAAACCATTACTCTGGCGCGTGACCGGGTTTACCATCGGCCATAGCATTACCCTGTCTCTCGGCTTCTTTGGCTTTGTACCTGGTGGCGCCTGGTTTGTGCCGGCCGTTGAGACCGGCATCGCACTGTCGATAATCTATGTTGCGGTAGTGGCGGTGGTACCGGGTTTGCAACAGAAAAAAGGCGAATGGGCGGTGGTGGGCGTTACAGGATTAATTGGCTTACTGCATGGTCTCGGATTTTCGTTTGTGCTACAAAATATTCTCCAGGTGACTTCACCAAATATCTGGCAAAGCCTTGTGGCATTTAATATCGGCGTAGAGCTAGGCCAGCTAATGATCGTAGTGCTCGCAGGATTTGCGTTTTATTTAGTCGGACTGCTGGGTGAGAGAGCAGCAAAGATAAACCGATACCTTGTTGCGAGTGTTTGCGCTCTTATCGCTTTGTACTGGGTAATAGAACGCGGAGGCAATATACTGGCTAATCTGTAAAACAGGGGCATGCGGTGAAATATAGTCAGACCAGGTTTCTGTTTCTCAATGCCGGGCATTTTCTCGATCACCTTTTTCTGCTGATATTTGCCACTGCGGCGGCCCTGCGATTGACACGGGAATGGGGGCTCAGCTACTCGGAGCTGATTCCCTATGCAACGCCGAGCTTTATCGCTTTTGGTGTCTGTGCCATCCCTGCCGGATGGCTGGCCGACCGCTGGAGCCGTGAAGGTATGATGGCGGTGTTCTTCTTCGGCATCGGCATCGCGGCCCTGCTCTCATCGTTTGCGAACACACCGGGTCAAATGGCGATATGCCTGATGATTATCGGAATGTTCGCTGCAATCTATCACCCGGTTGGGCTGGCGATGGTCGTCGAGGGACTCGAAAAGACCGGTATGCCCCTGGCCATCAACGGTGTCTTCGGAAACATGGGCGTTGCCAGCGCCGCTCTGTTGACCGGATTCCTGATTGACTCGACTAGCTGGCGAGCCGCTTTTGCGGTACCTGGCGTGGTGTCGATATTGATCGGCGTTGGCTACCTGGTGTTTTTGCGAACCGCAAAACCCGTCGATGCAACTGTCACTCATAGTTCTGCCGGCACCGGCTCTGATGCAATATCAAGGAGAAAGCTGCTACAGGTATTCGCCATCATTTTTTTCACCACGGCGATCGGTGGTTTGATTTTCCAGAGCACCACATTTGCCTTGCCTAAAGTGTTCGAGGAGAGGTTAGTCAACCTCGCAGACTCGGCGACGCTGATCGGCTGGTACTCGTTCCTGGTTTTCTCGTTAGCCGCATTCGCCCAGCTCGTGGTCGGATACCTGGTTGATAATCACTCGATTCGCTCGGTGTTCCTCGGCGTTGCCATGCTTCAGGCACTATTTTTTGCGATAATGACCCAGCTAACCGGCGTGTTCGCGTTATATGCGGCGATAGCATTCATGCTGGTGGTATTTGGTCAAATTCCTATCAACGATGTCCTCGTGGGGCGCATTGCCAAAAGTGAATGGCGCAGCCGTGCCTACTCGTTGAGGTACATCGTCACATTCTCGGTGATGGCGTCGGCAGTGCCATTCATCGCCTGGGTCCATGGAAAGTGGGGGTTTGATACGCTATTTGCGATTTTGTCAGGCGCCGCGCTTCTTATCTTCACTGCGGTTCTGTTTCTGCCAAACTCCCGTGATCCGCTGATGCGGGCAGCCACTGTTACGCGGTGAAGCTAAAACGAATTGCAATCCAGCAGTTAAATTTTATCAAGACTCTGCTCGATATCGGCAATTAAATCGTCAACATTTTCGATTCCAACCGATAGCCGCAACAGGTTTTTAGGCACTACGCTATGCGGGCCTTCGACTGAAGCTCGATGTTCAATTAAACTTTCTACACCGCCCAATGAGGTAGCCGGTACGAAAAGCTTTGTACCAGTCGCGACTTTCTTCGCCTGCTCGGCATCACCCTTCACCAGTAGTGACATCATGCCACCGAAACCGTTGACCATCTGGCGTTTGGCCACTTCGTGACCGGGATGACTTTCGAGCCCGGGATAGAGGACCTTCTCGAGCGCCGGGTGGTTCTCAAGTTGAAGCGCAATTTTAAGTGCATTCTGCGACGCTCTCTCGAAACGCAGAAACAGCGTACGCATGCCGCGTAACAATAACCAGGCTTCAAATGGGCCGAGCACACCGCCCATCAAATTGCGTACAAGTTTAATATCTTCCCAGCGTTCATTGCATTCCCGTGTCACAAGCAGGCCTGCGATTACATCACTATGACCGTTGAGGTATTTGGTGGCCGAGTGGAAAACAATATCTGCGCCGTGATCCAGGGCGCGCGTGGTAACCGGTGGCGCCACCGTGGAATCGACCACTAGCGTGGCTTCATGATAATGCGTAATCTCGGCGACTACGCCTATGTCGATCACATCCCAGGTGGGATTAACCGGTGATTCGATCCAGACTAGCGAGGTAATGCCGGGTTTAATTGCGTGCTTCAGATCATCGATATCATGCGCATCAAACAGGGTCAGGCCAATTCCTCGGCGCGCCGAAATCCGGCGTAACCAGTCCTGCGCACCGTGGTACATAATGTTGGGTGCGACAATATGTTCGCCTGTATTCACGGTTTCGAAAACCGCGGCCACTGCCGCCATGCCCGAGGCGAAAACTTTTGCCTCGGCGCCGCCGTCGAGGGTGGCTGCGACCTGCTCTACTATATCGTAGGTAGGATTATGATGCCGGCTATAGCTATAGTCGCCCATCAACTCATAATTTTCATCACGGGCGTAGGTGGTTGAGGTCTGGATTGGAACCGAAAGACCACCCGTTGCCGCATCAATATAATGGCAGGCCTGTGCGACTATTGATTCCATAGATAAAGAGTTTTCTTTTTTCATCGATTATTGCCTCTTCCTGTTACCCATAACAATAAATTTATCGAACCCAGGCCATGATACTAGACTAGATTCACCAGCGCATCGAATACGCCAGAAATTCATTTTTTCCTGTTTACAAAAATCATCAATTTGGTGCTTATCTTTTAGACTTTAATGTCGTATGCTGCAGCGATAATTTTAATAGATAGTAAGGGGTTAGTCAGTGTCAGCTTCACCTTTTTCCATCACTCCTTCAAACCGCAAAATCGACCCTTCGCGCAGGCGCGCTACTGGTTTAAAACCAGACGGCTCACCGAATGACAATGACCGCGTTGAAATCGGCCCCACGGCGCTGGCTTTTAGCGAATGGCAGGCACTCGGGCTCGACATACCACAGCTCGACAGCATGCGAGAATTTCGACTCGAACGACTCTGTGCAGAACTGCGCAAGCGTGATTACGGCGGAATCCTGTTGTTCGATCCGCTCAACATCCGTTATGCAACCGACTCGTGCAACATGCAGCTCTGGACCGCGCATAACCCGGCGCGAGCCTGCTTTGTTTCTGCCGATGGCTACATCGTGTTGTGGGAGTTTCACAGTTGTGACCACCTGTCGGCACATCTGCCACTGGTCAAAGAGCTGCGCACCGGAGCTGGCTTTTTCTATTTTCTAACGGCTGATCGCAGTGATGAACACGCGAAACTTTTTGCCAAGGCCGTCGATCAGATAATGCGTGAGCACACTGGTAGTAACCGGCGTCTTGCGATTGATAAAATCGAGATATCCGGGCTACGCGCACTCGAGACACTCGGTGTGGAAGTTTTCGATGGACAGGAAGTGACCGAAATCGCCCGCGTTGTTAAAGGACCCGACGAAATCAAGGCGCTGTATTGTGCGACTGCATCCTGCGAAGCCTCGATGCAGATTATGCAAAATTCACTTTATGCCGGGCAGAGTGAAGCCGATGTCTGGGCAGTGTTACACGCCGAAAATATTCGCAGGGGCGGTGAATGGATCGAAACCCGAATCTGTTCTTCAGGCCCACGAACCAACCCCTGGTTTCAGGAAGCCGGTCCCCGCGTAATTAGTGATGGTGAATTGCTGGCACTGGATACCGATTTAATCGGCCCCTACGGCATGTGCTGCGATATCTCCCGCACCTGGCTCTGTGGCGATGGCGAACCGAGTGCCGATCAGAAGAAGCTTTACCAGGTCGCCTATGAGCACATCATGACCAACCGGGAATTGCTCAAGCCCGGCGTTAGCTTCCGCGAACTTACCGAGAAGGGCCTCCGCCTGCCGGAAGAATACCGCGAGCAACGCTACGGGGTGATGATGCACGGAGTCGGCTTGTGTGATGAGTATCCAGCGATTTACTATCCCGAGGACCTTAAAGCTTACGGCTACGATGGTATTGTAGAAGCCGGCATGGTGTTTTGTGTCGAAGCGTATATTGGCGCTGTTGGCGGTAAAAACGGGGTAAAGCTAGAGGACCAGGTGGTTATTACCGAGGATGGATATGAGGTAATGTCGCAGTATCCATTTGAGGAGAAGTTGCTGGGCTAGGTTTGGTTTTTACCCCTTCTCCCCTTGGGGGAGAAGGTTGGGATGAGGGGGTTAGTTTAGATATTTCCCCTCACCCCTGCCCTCTCCCCGAAGGGGAGAGGGGGTTAATGACTTACTCGGTTGGCTCTAGCATTGGCTCCTCGCCACCGAGTTCCTCTTTGCGCTTGGCCATATAGGCCTGCAGTTCCTCCTCTATAGCTGGATCTGTTGGCGGCGGTTCGAACTCGGCCAGTATCTTCGGCCAGATTTCAGTCGCTCTTGTCGTTGCGTCCTTCGCACCTGCGAGCACCCAGCTTTCACTATTTTGCCAGTCACTCAGGAAGGGTGCGTAGAACGCATCCTTATAACGCTCCATGGTATGCGCACATCCAAAAAAGTGCCCGCCGGGTCCGACTTCCTGCATTGCCTCGAAACCCGTTTCGACGAGATCGATCTTAAGCGGCTGCAGCATTGCGCTCATGTGTTGCAGCATTTCACAATCGATGATGAGTTTTTCGAAGGACGCTACCAGTCCGCCTTCTAACCAGCCGGCAGAGTGATAGATTAAATTGGCGTGACCCATGACTGCGCCCCATAGCGCCATCTGGGTTTCGTAGGTCGCCTGCGCATCGACCGCGTTTGACGCATTACAGGCACTCGATCGATAGGGTAATTTGTAGCGCCTGGCTAACTGGCCGCCGGCGATATTGGCCAGGCTATTCTCCGGCGTACCAAATGCCGGCGAGCCGGAGCGCATATCGACGTTGGAAGTGAAACCACCGTAGACCACCGGGGTACCGGGGCGAGTGAGCTGCAATAGCGCGATACCAAGCAAGGCCTCGGCATTTTGTTGCGCCAGGGCACCCGCCATGGTTGATGGCGTCATCGCACCCATCAGGGTAAAAGGCGTCACCGTTACCGGCTGTCCAAACATGGCCATTTGCATGGCGCCGTAAGCCATCGCATCGTCCAGTTTGCGTGGCGAATTAACATTTATATTGGTCATCACGCTGGGGTTAGATTTCATTTCTTGCATACTCAACCCGCGTGCTATGGCTGACATTTCTATCGCGTCGCGTGCCCGCCCGGCACCAATGGCCGTCGCCATAAATACCTTGTCGGACAAGGTTAAACTGATGAAAGTCGTATCCAGGTGGCGTGAATTGGCAGGCATATCGGTAGGCGCGGTAGCCTGATTACCAAAGAAAGTCAGCACGTTAAAATACTGTCCAAAGCTAATCAGCTTCTTGTAGTCTTCGAGATTACCCGCCCGGCGCCCATTGATATTGTCGTGTACATTAGGCGTGCCCGATACCATCCCGAAATTGATCACATTGCCGCCAACCTCGATCGCCTGTTCCGAGTTACGCGGGGTCAGGGTAAAGGTTTCCGGCGCCTGTGCGACGATTTCGAGTAGCTGGTCCCGGTCTATGCGCACCACGCCATTATCATCGACCGATGCACCCGCTTTCCTGAATAATGCCAGGGCCTGGTCGCCCATCACCTCGATACCCTCTTCTTCGACGATGCGTAAAGAAATATTGTGGATGAACTCGAGCTGCTCCTCGTCAAGCGCTTCGATCGGGGCAAATCGATTGCGCAACTGTTTTCGCTCGAGCTGACGTATTGCGACTACTTTCTCGGGGACTGTTTTGCGACCACGCCTGCGGTTGGTACGTGCCATGGAAAACTCCTGAATTGACGAGATGGAAATTGTAACGAATACAACCGCTAATTATTGGTGAAAGTTAATCGTATATCTTTTACTATTGAGACATTATTTATCATAATTGGGCACAGTTATTACAGCTACCAGTTCACAGCTTCGGCACTTTACTTTTTGCCTGTGCCCGGGGTTTCCGATTTTCGGCATAGCCGCCGGACTGGAGGTATTACGCCACGCAAACCGCTTCAGCAAGACACCCATTTATAGCTGGTCGTTTCTATGCGAACAGGATGCGCCGATCCAGGATAGCAACGGTCTCTGGTTACACCCCAACAGCAGCATCAATGCGGCGGCGGCTTCGGATGTTTCACTCGTCGTGGCCGGATTCAAGCCATCCAATATCCATGCTCCCAAACTGTTGAAATGGCTGTATCGGCAGGCTAAGGCTGAACGAATTATCGGCGGCATCACCAACGGCGCCTTTTTGCTCGCGCAGTCGGATCTGCTCGACGGTTACGCGGCTACCGTGCACTGGGAAGATTTCAGTAGCTTCTGTAGTATGAATCCACGGGTGCATGCACGCTATCAACGCTTTGTGATCGATCGAAATCGTATGACCTGTTCCGGTGGCACCGCGACACTGGATATGTTTATCGAGATTGTACGCAAGGACAGGGGTAATGAACTAGCCTTGCGGGTTTCGCGACAAATGCTGCTGCAGGACTATTCCATGCCAGGTGAACTCGAATCACCGATGGCATTTGATGGTAGCCATCATTTTTCACCTCGGGTACAACGAGCGCTGAGCCTGCTTGAAGCGGGTGTTGAGCAGCGCATGACGGTAACCGGTCTCGCCGCCCGGGTAGGTCTCAGCCGGCGTGAGCTACTGCGCGTGTTTCGGCGAGAGACCGGCAAGACGCCGCAGGAAGTGCTCAGCCAGCGCCGTCTCGAGCGTGCACAGTCCCTGGTATTGCATTCCCATCTGCCGATAGCGGCTATCTCGAGTGCGGTCGGCTATAG
>Ga0164313_10003625_pt1 | contig 13724 bp, 15 predicted proteins | sample GuaBasSedimGuay4_FD_113735 | JGI IMG/M metagenome (GOLD analysis project Ga0164313, IMG submission 113735) | Subseafloor sediment microbial communities from Guaymas Basin, Gulf of California, Mexico - Guay4, Core 4569-4, 0-3 cm | ecosystem: Environmental > Aquatic > Marine > Hydrothermal vents... | reverse complement strand
GCGAGCTGGTCTTCGGTGGTTTTTTCTTCCGCGTTCACCGTCCATGCAAAACATGCGCATAAGCATATTGATGAAAGCAGAATATTTTTTAAAATTGGAAAAGTGTTCACCGAATTACGTTCTGAAGTGCTGGTTGAGTATGTCTTCTGTATTGATGTTATCGCCGGTCGCAAATAAAATAAAAGATTTTATGCAAGATAAATAACCGGATTAATTAAAAAACTGGCTTAACGCTGCTGTTGATTGTTTGATGTCATCGGCGGAAAAAATACCACTGATGACAGCGGTCATATCTGCGCCCTGCTGTATCACCTGCTGGATGTTTTCCTGTGTGATACCACCGATAGTACATATTGGTATAGAAAGCTGCTGTTTGGCTTTTGTAATGATATCCAGTCCTGCGATGTTTGCTTCGGGTTTGGTGGTTGATGAAAAAATCGCACCAAAGGCTACATAATCAGCTTTATCCTTTTCTGCAGCTATCGCCCGATCAAGATCGTTATAACAGGAAACACCGATAATGGCATTTTTGCCCAGTACCTGCCTTGCTTTTGTTAGTGAAAAATCGTCCTTTCCCAAATGTACGCCATGTGCGTTTACTGCTTTTGCCAGTTCGATATCATCATTGATAATGCAAATCGCGTGGTATTGATGACAAAGGGCTCGTAACGTGCGTGCCTGTTGAAGCCGTTTGTCCTGGTTATTTGATTTGTCGCGGTACTGGATGATCCTCGTTCCGCCCTGTAACGTCGCCTCTACCGATTCACTAAAGTTTTCTTCAGTGATCAGTTGTTGATCGGTGATAGCATAAAGTCCCTTGAGTCTGTCTTTGAATGCATTTATTTCTGTCACTTCTGGTCCCAGAAAAAACGGTTGGGGTGGTATTGTCCCATGCCAATCCGGTTGGCATTAACCAGCGTTTTATGCGTGTAATCCAGTCCTTTTCTGACCGCACCGAGTACGTCCTGTCCGAGAGCGATCTGCGCAGCGATACTTGAGGCGAGTGTGCAGCCTGAACCATGATATTTGTGTGGTAGTCGCTCGTTGTGAAAAGTTTCCAGCTCACGGTTATTACTAAACAGGGTATGCACCACATCCGGTGTTTTGCCGTGAGTGCCGGTTAATAATATGTATTCAACCTCTGATTCTAATAACCCCATTGCGGCTGCTGCAGGCGTATCTGAACCGGGTGCCAGGGCATGCACTTCATGGATATTTGGTGTGAGAACCCTGGTAGCAGGTAATAACAGGGTGCGTACCGTATTAACCAGGTCTTCGGTGCTTAAGGCAGAGTCTGTTTCGGTACTGAATACCGGGTCATAAATCACCGGAATATTGGTGTAATCGACAAGAATCGAATGGATGGCCATGGCAATCTCGGCGCTACCAACCATACCAATTTTTATTGCGGCGATGGGCATATCTTCCAGCACCGCACGTGCCTGTTCAATGACTAAATCCGCAGGCATGGGGGCAAAGGAGATAACATCAACAGTGTCCTGCACGGTGGCGGCAGTGATAACTGATGCTGCGATACAGCCGTGGCTGCTCAGGGTTTCAATATCGGCTTGTATGCCAGCGCCACCAGTAGGGTCGGCGCCGGAAAAGCATAGTACAACAGGCGGGTTATTTATTTTCATCGTTTATATCGCTATGTTGGCTGTCGCTTCGAGAGCCATGTGTTTTACAGGTTTTCGAAGACCGGGTTTTCTTATCAGGAGTATTCTAACGTAATTTAGGCTAACTCTGAACAGAGTTAGTACGGAGTGTGTAGAATAGCGACATTATTATTTGTTAGCAAATGAGGAAGTTATGTCATATAAAGTTTGGACCTGCATCGTGTGTGGTTATATTTATAACGAAGAGTTAGGCGATGAAGAGCATGGTCTTGCGCCGGGAACACGCTGGGAAGATGTGCCGGATGACTGGGAATGTCCGGATTGTGGTGCCGGGAAATCTGATTTTGAAATAGAAGAGGGTTAGGGTCTAATCTGTAGAGACAAGGCATGCCTTGTCTCTACGCAGGCTATGGTAATAAATCGCAATGCTGTTTTCCTGGATAAAGCATCGCTTTATCCTGATGATCTTGATTTCACTGCACTGCAAGAGGTGGCCAGCTGGCAGTGGTTTGATAATAGTAATGCCAGTGATATACAGTATTGCCTGAAAGATACTGAAATTATTGTAAGCAATAAGATTATTCTGCACAGAAAAATAATACAAAGCAGTAAACGCCTGAAGTTAATATGTGTTGCGGCTACCGGCACCAATAACGTTGATATCGAAGCGGCAAAATCACAGGGCATAACGGTTTGTAATGTTCGTGCTTATGCAACATCCTCAGTGGTGCAGCACGTTTTTTCACTTATTCTTTCACTCAATCGAAAATTATTTTCCTATAAAGAGTCAGTCTTCAATGGTGACTGGTCGCGTAGTGACTTTTTCTGTTATTTCGGTGAGCCCATTAGTGCGCTTGAAGGAAAAATATTAGGCATTATTGGTTATGGTGAGCTGGGTAAAGCAGTGGCAAAGGTTGCGCAGTGTTTTGCCATGAAGGTGTTAATTGCAAAACGTGATGAGGCAGATGTCCGTTCCGGGCGCACGGATTTAACTACCTTGTTAGCTGAATCAGATGTAGTGTCATTGCACTGTCCTTTAACCGAGCACAATTATCACATGATTAGTGAAAAAGAGCTTGCACTGATGAAACCCGATGTTTTATTAATTAATGCCGCTCGTGGTGGTTTAATTGATGAGCAGGCATTGCTACATTCGCTGGAAAATAATCAAATTGGTGGTGTGGCATTAGATGTGCTTGAAGAAGAACCGCCGTCAGTTAATCATCCACTAAGCAATTATCATGCTGAAAATTTAATTATCACACCGCACATCGCCTGGGCCAGCCGGGAATCCCGGCAAAGACTGGTAAATGAAATAGCGAAGAATATTCAGGCGTATCAGCAGGGCAAAGCGCGGAATATTGTTTAAAAGTTTACTGCTGTCTTTTTGTGCTCCTGAGAGATATGGATTGGGGTTGTCTGCCAGAAAGCCTCGTTCGCAGGGATGCGAACGTGGAGCCTACATGGAGGTATTCACGGCGACTTTCAGGCAGGCTGCACCAATTCATGTCTCGAATGTGTAAATAGAGACTATTCCAGATAGATCAATGGTTGCAGACTAATAAGGAAAGTTAACGGGACAGCAGTGAATAGTTAAAGCTTTTGCTTTTATTTATTCACCAATAATAGTGATGGTAAGTTTTCTTTCTTTTGGGTATGTTGTTTTTTCCCATAAATAAATACCCTGCCAGATACCTAATGCCGGTCTGCCGCGACTTATTGGGAAAGATATTGTTGTCTGCATGAGGGCTGCACGCATGGCTTCAGGGATGGCATCCATACTGTCGTCAATTAAATTGCTTATGCCGTCGCTGCTGGGGGCAAGTCGTGCGAGTAAATCAGAGGTTTGATTTTTTGTTGTTTCGTCAGCGGTGTCGTTTATTAATAAGTTGCATTTGCTGCTATGTACAAACAGCTGGCAGGTGCCGACCTTGATTTTAGAGCCCTCAATGATTGTGTTGATGAGCTCTGTTATGTCGGAAGCCCCTTTTCCATGCGGGACAAGTTTTATTGTATCTTGAAAAATCATCTAAGCTGAAAATGAATCCGGGCCTATTCACCCATAATAGTAATTGCAATATTGCGTTTATGTGATTGGGTGCGGTGTTCCCACAGGTATATGCCCTGCCATAATCCTAAATCACATTTGCCTTTGTACACAGGGATGGAGAGTGAGCTTTGCGTCAGGATGGTTCGAATGTGTGCCGCCATGTCATCGGGGCCTTCATCATTGTGTTTGTACTGGCTGTCACCGTCTTTAACCAGTTTCGCCATATAGGCATCTAAATCATCGCGCACGGTTTTGTCTGCATTTTCACAGAGTATCAATGAAGCGCTGGTATGCTGAATAAATATATGGCAAATGCCGAATTTAATGCCTGAGTTTTCAATGGCTTCAGTTACCTGCCGGGTAATGTTATAAGTGCCTCGTCCTGTGGTTGAAAAGCGTAATTTTTGTTGCTGAAGCATTGCTTGCTACCCTGTACCTTTTGCATGTGAAGTAAACATGTGTAATAACTAAGTAATATCAGTTTAGTTTAACTCACAGGAGATGCGGTAATATCAGAAAAAATTAAGAAGATAAACCACTGCTGTCACGTTAACTGTGCTGAGTCGTCTACAACCCTTACACTTTATGGATGAGGCTATGTTTATTTTATCCGAGACACGAATGGGGTCCGTCACCTGAGACACGCTGTAAATACGTCCTTGTACGCTCGGATGCCGCGTCCATGCGGCATACGGTCTCAGGCAACGGATCCCATCCATGCCTCTAACAGTTAACGGGACGGCAGTGAAGATAAACAATAGTTAAAGTTCAACGTAAGCTGCTGCATTATTTCAAACCAGGCATTTTTATCATCGTCAACATCCATACCTAAAGGGTCTAAGGCGACTGCTTTGATTGAGTTTTGTGATATAAAGGCATCAATGATGGCCGGTTTAGGTGCCTGGTAGACCAGGCATTGGATATTGTGTTCATCGATGAGCCTTTTGATTTTCTGCATATGTTTTAAGCTGGCGCCGGTTTCATCGCTGAAGTTGATTGAATCAATATAGTTAAGTGTATTTTCATCTTCGAAATACTGGAAGGCATCGTGATAGGCGATGAAAGGCTCATCATGTGTTTTTAAGCTTGTTTTAATAAAGCCTTTCATCTGTTCAATTTTACTCAGCAGCGCATCAAGGTTTGCATTGTATTGTTCGGTATTTTCAGGGTTGTAGCGGATTAACAAGGCGGTAATATGTTTACTGATGGCCTTTGCATTATGAGTAGACAGCCAGATATGCGGGTCCGTCATGTTTTGCTTTTCGCTGTCAGCTGCAGAACCGTGTTCGTCCTGCTCATGCGAATGAAGTTTGCGTTTATTGAGTAATTTAAGATTTTTCGCCTGCATGGCAGAAACAATGCTTGTAGAGCTGGCCTGTTGCTTAATGATTTTATTTAAATAGGACTCCATTTGAGGGCCTGTCCATATAATCATTTTGGTTTTGGCAAGTAAGCGCCGTTCAGAGGGGCGCATATTGTAATGATGTGGAGATTGCGACTGCTTCATCAATAAAACGGGCTTGCTTATGCCTTCTGTTAGATGTGCCACCAGTGAGTACAGTGGCTTTATGCTGACCACGATGGTGCCGGGGGCGGCTGCATCCGCATAAGCACTAGTCGGCAGTATGAATAAAATAAAAACGCCGGCAAGCTGCCTGAATACGCAATAAAAAGATTTTAATGTTTGCTGCATTATATGTGTACAACTATATTCGTGGTTTGAAAAGGGCGTTCGCAGCAGGTTCAACTGATTTATTTAGGATAATCACCATATTACCATGTAATATCTATCCAATTCGCCATCGAAGCCACTATGCCAACTGCTCACCAACAAACTGTTAGTAATGCCAATGCTGAAAACAGGCCATTATTAAGTGCGGAAAATATCAGCTATGTTATACGGGGTAAAACCATACTTGACGACGTTAGCCTGCAGTTGCATCGCAGGGAAATTATTACGCTGATCGGACCTAATGGTGCAGGTAAAACCAGTTTGATACGTATTTTACTGGGACTGAGTGATGCCAGTAGCGGGAAAGTGGAGCGTCAGCAAAGTCTTCGGCTGGGTTACGTGCCGCAAGCTATAGATGTGCCGGAGGTGATGCCGATACGAGTAGTTGATTTTCTTAATGTTACCGGTCTGTATAATGTTAAGCAGTGTCAGCACATGCTTGATGAAGTCAATTGTGCCTATTTATTATATTCACCCATGCAAAACATTTCCGGCGGTGAAATGCAGCGCGTATTACTTGCCCGTGCCCTGTTAAAAAAACCGCAACTCCTGGTACTGGATGAGCCTGCTTCGGGTATGGATATTATCGGCCAACAGGCCCTGTATGAAACCATCAGGTTTATTCGTGACAAACATGACTGTGGCATTTTAATGGTGTCACATGATTTACACCTGGTCATGGCGGCGACGGACCGAGTAATTTGTCTGAATTCACATATCTGCTGTACCGGGCACCCCGATGATGTCAGCGAGCATCCGGAATATTTAAAACTGTTTGGTGATGCGATAGATGGCCTGGCATTGTATTCACATCACCATGATCATGAGCATGATCTGCACGGTAATATTGTTGATGCTGAACATTGTCACAGTTGTGAGCCCGGTGAACATGAAGAGAAATGGCAGGGCGATAAGTAGTGCTCGCCATGTGGACTGATAGTTTTATTTTATATGCGCTGGCTGCCGGCATTGCCCTGGCTTTAGTCGTTGGACCGTTGGGCAGCGTTGTGGTGTGGCGGCGCATGGCGTATTTTGGCGATACCCTGGCACATGCTGCTCTGCTGGGTGTGGCACTGGCGATTGCCGCTGAACAATTACCGATGGCCGGAGTGGGACTGACCGGTGTATTGATTGCTGTTTTATTGTTCTGGCTGGAAAAGCAAGGTAATTTATCCACTGATACTTTGTTAGGTATCCTGTCGCATAGTGCTCTGGCCTTAGGTTTGATTGTGCTGTCAGTGATTCAGGCGCAGGGATTTAATATTAACTTGATGTCTTACCTGTTTGGTGACCTGCTTGCGGTAGGCCCGTCTGATCTTGTGCTTATGTATGGCAGTGTGGTGATTATATTGCTGGTGTTCAGCCAGATATTATCCCCCCTGGTTTCGATATCGGTTAATGAAGAACTGGCACGAATTGATGGTGTTGCTGTTGAGAAAATAAGGTTTATTTTTATGATTTTACTGGCGCTGGTTATTGCAGTGGCATTAAAAGTTGTGGGTATCCTGTTAATTACGGCTTTGTTGATCATTCCGGCGGCGACAGCACGCCTGTATTCTAAATCGCCAAAACAAATGGTGCTGGTCTCAGTCCTTATGGCGATTGCCGCTGTTGTTTTAGGGCTTCTTGTTTCGCTTGGCTGGGATTTTCCAACGGGGCCGGCGATTGTGGTATCTGCATCGTTTTTGTTTTTTGTATCGCGTATCTTTGTCCGTTAAATCTATTTTAAAAGCTATCACCACAGAGGCACAGAGGGCACAGAGGTTTGTTTTTTGGTGCGCCTGCGGCGCATTACATAGATAAGTTTTTCTCTGTGCTCTCTGTGCCTCTGTGGTGAAAAAGTTTTTTATATCTTTCGTGTTTTTATCGATTTAATCGCCGCAACCACTTTGTCATAAGCATGTTGTGCGATCTCATCACGTGTTTTATCTTTACTGTGTATGGGTTCGAGAAAATGCACTTCGACATCGATGCCGGGCGCGCGTGTAATTAGATTAAAAGATTCGCCAATAGACCTGTTGCCAACAAACAGTGTCACTGGATTTACTTCTATTTTTTTTGTTTCTGGATTTCTAACTGGATAAAAAATTGCCACCGGCTGCACCATGGCATGTGCATCGATAGCGCCCTGTATCATGCGGCTGTGGAATTTTTTTATGTGACCGTCGGTGGTCGTGCCTTCGGCAAAGATTATGCTGTTGTGTTTCTGGTTTAATGCGGAGGTGATTTCACTGCTGGCGTCTGAGGCGGAGTCTTTGCAGCCTCGTTTTATATACAAGGTGCCGGCGCGAGTGGCTAGCCAGCCAATTACCGGTATGGATTTTACTTCATGTTTAGACAAAAAATGCACAGGGATGAGGCTGCCGAGTATAAGAATGTCCAGACAGGAAATATGATTGGAAACAAACAGGGTTTTTTCTGGTAATGCGGTGCCGTAAGTTTTTGTTCTTACTCCAAGTGAGCGGGCAACAGTGCCTAGCCATGTGCTAACAATGGTGTTAGCAATGCCACTGGTATGCCTGGTGTTGCGTAGAAAAATGACAGTCAGAATAATGCCAGTTACAAGTAGTATAGCTAGCAGTATAGTCCGGTAAAACTTTCTTATGCCTGACATTCGATTAGTCAAAGCGCATTGACAGGTCTATCGCTTTAATATCTTTGGTTAATGCACCGGTAGAAATATAATCCACGCCTGTTTTAGCTACATCATTTATATTGTCGATGGTGATGTTCCCGGAAGCTTCGCTGATAATTTTTCCTTTACAAATAGCCACTGCCTGCTTCAGGGTATCAATGTTGAAATTATCCAGCAGTACACGGTCAGCACCTGCGTCTATTGCCTGCTGTAATTCATTAAGATCTTCAACCTCAACTTCAACTTTTAAATCCGGACTATGAAAACGTGCTTCATTGATTGCGTTTGTTATACCGTTACAGGCATTAATGTGATTTTCTTTAATCAAAAAGGCATCAAATAAACCTAAGCGATGGTTTTTACAACCACCACAGGAAACGGCGTATTTTTGTGCCATGCGTAAACCCGGAATGGTTTTTCGGGTGTCCAGAACTTTTGTTGTTGTGTCGGCAACTTTTTTTGCATATAAAGCGGACAGTGTGGCTGTTGCCGACAGGGTTTGTACGAAATTTAGTGCGCAGCGTTCTCCGCTAACAATGTTTTGTGATGAACCGCTGATGGTGCAGATGATTTGACCGGCTTCGATAGTTTCGCCATCATTAACAAACCAGTCGATTAATATTTCATCATCAAGCTGGCGATAGCTCTCTTCAAACCAGTGTAGGCCACAAAATACGCAGGCTTCTCGACTGATAACGGTCGCCAGCGAAATGTTTTCCTGTGGAATTAATTCCCCAGTTATATCACCATCGCCAATGTCCTCCTTCAGCGCATTGAATACATTTTCTTCAATGATGCTTTGCGGTACCTGTAAGAACGCCATAGTTAAGTAGCCAGTGGTTTGGTTATAGATTAATTGAGCTGTTTGCAAAAAACTTTCGAGTTACGCTGATAGTTGTATAACGATTTTTTTTCTATTGGTAAGTCCTCAGTCTTACATTCAACAAAACCCCGTTCCATAAACCAGTGCATGGTTTGTGTGGTTAAGGTGAATATTTTTTTCATGTGTTGCTTTCTTGCCTGCCATTCAAGGTGTTGCATTAAATCGTTGCCACGACCATGTGTTTGATAGTCCTGGTGGACCGCAAGACAGGCAAGTTCGGCGGCCTGTTCTTTTGCAAAGGTAAAAATAGCGGCGCAGGCGATTATCATGCCATCGCGTTCGATAATGGTGAAATTATTTATATCCAGTTCCAGTTGTTCACGCGAGCGTTTCACCAGTGCGCCGTCCTTCTCCAGTGGTGAGATCAGTTCCATAATGCCGCCGATATCCTCAATGGTCGCGGTGCGTAAACCTTCATAATTACCGGCGGTAACCAGCGTACCGCTGCCATCGCGGGTATACAGTTCCAGCAGCAGTGCGCCATCAGTCTGCCGGCTAATTAAGTGTACCCGGTGCACACCACCGCGACAGGCATTTGCAGCGTTGTCTAAATGTCTTTGCGTTTCATAGAGTATTTCATCTGTTGTATCAGCGCTATTGTTGGCGTGGTTTTTTAGCCAGTTTTCTGCATGTGGCAAGTCCAGTTGCTGTAATAAATTGCCATCTTTATCGCTAACCCCGTTATTCTCCATGACAAAGATTAACTTGTCGGCTTTTAAGGCGATGGCGGTTTCGGTAGCCACGTCTTCTGCGCGCAGGTTAAAAACTTCGCCAGTGGGTGAGTAACCGATGGGTGAAATGAGCGCCACATTATTACCGGCCAGTTGCTGATTAATCGCTTCAGCATCGACGTTTCTGACATTACCAGTCTGGAAAAAATCGATACCATTGCGTATGCCAAAGGGTTGCGCGGTGATAAAATTTCCGGAAACCACACGCACCGCTGCACCTGCCATGGGCGTATTCGGTAGCCCCATAGAAAGTTGTGCTTCAATACGCATACGGGTTTGGCCAACGGCCTGTTCAACGCCGCGCATGTGTTCACTTAAAGTGATGCGCAAACCATCAGCAAATTCGGAGTGGATACCCAGGGCGTCTAACTGTTGTTTGATCTGTGGCCGGGCACCGTGTACCAGTACAATGCGTACCCCCAGGCTGCATAACAGTGCAATGTCATGAATTAAATGCGCAAAACCATCGTGCTCAACGGCTTCACCACCAAGCAGAATGACAAACGTTCTGCCACGATGTGCGTGAATATAGGGTGCAGATTGCCGGAACCAGTCCACATGACCATCAGTATTACAGCGTTGATTTTTAGTTTTTTTATCCACCAGATTGATCTCAGTACACCTTTCGTTTCTTTACACTGGTAATATACGCGATTCTGTTTTCACATGAAAACACAATTTAGGGCTCAGTCAATAAATAACTGTGCCTTTCAGTAAATATTATAGAAGGTAAGCCCCGGAAGGTTAGCAATATGGCAAATGATAAAACACGTAGATTTTCTTCAATTATTGTTGATGGCGTGGCACAGGCACCCAGTCGTGCGATGCTGCATGCCGTTGGTTTTGACGACAATGATTTTAAAAAACCACAGGTAGGTATTGCTTCTACATGGAGCATGGTAACGCCCTGTAATATGCATATCAATAAACTGGCTGATGATGCAGCGACGGGTGCGGATGAAGCCGGTGGTAAAAGCATCATTTTTAATACGATTACCGTGTCCGATGGCATTTCTATGGGGACTCCGGGTATGCGCTATTCGCTGGTATCGCGTGAAGTAATTGCTGACTCCATTGAAACGGTAACCGGCGCCCAGGGCTTTGATGGACTGGTGGCTATTGGCGGCTGTGATAAGAATATGCCGGGTTGTATGATTGCTTTGGCACGGCTCGATCGCCCCTCAGTCTTTGTTTATGGTGGCACCATTAAACCCGGTGCCGGGCATACTGATATTGTTTCTGTATTTGAAGCAGTTGGTGGCGTTGCGGCGGGAACCGTGTCTGAGGCAGAGTTAAAAGTAATTGAAGATACGGCAATACCCGGCCCGGGTTCATGTGGTGGTATGTATACGGCAAATACCATGGCATCGGCAATTGAAGCATTGGGTATGAGCCTGCCAAACAGTTCTGCACAGGAAGCAGTATCTGAAGATAAGCGAAATGACTGCCATCGTGCGGGTGCAGCGGTGCTGGATCTGATTGAAAAAGACATTAAACCCAGCGACATAATGACTCGCAAGGCATTTGAAAATGCGATTACCGTGGTTATTGCATTAGGCGGTTCAACCAATGCGGTATTGCATTTGCTGGCGATGGCGTTTGCTGCCAATGTGGAGCTTGAGCTGGATGACTTTACGCGTATCGGTAAAAATGTTCCTTTACTGGCAGATCTCAGGCCCAGTGGTAAATATTTAATGTCAGAATTAATCGCTATCGGCGGTATTCAGCCAATAATGAAAATGCTGCTCGATGCCGGTTTGTTACACGGTGATTGTATGACCGTTACCGGTAAAACCATGGCGGAAAACCTGGCTGGTGTACATCCTTATCCTGCCGGGCAGGACATTATTCGTGCCTTGAATGACCCCATTAAAAAAGACAGTCACCTGGTGATAATGTACGGCAACATAGCAACCACCGGCGCGGTGGCAAAAATCACCGGTAAAGAAGGTTTAAGTTTCACCGGTAACGCGCGTGTCTTCGAATCCGAAGAAGATGCATTGGCAGCGATACTGGATGATACCGTGGTGAAAGGTGATGTTATCGTCATCCGCCATGAAGGCCCTGTTGGTGGCCCGGGCATGCGCGAAATGCTGAGTCCGACCGGCGCGATTATGGGTAAAGGTCTGGGTAAAGAGGTGGCGTTGATTACCGATGGTCGCTTCTCCGGTGGTAGTCATGGCTTCGTCGTAGGCCACGTTACCCCGGAAGCCGCGGTTGGTGGCCCCATTGCCATTATCGAAGATGGTGACGGTATTACCATTGATGCAGAAAACCGAACGCTGAATCTGAATATTCCGCAGCAAGAGATTGACGCTCGTCTTGCCAAGTGGAAAGCGCCAGCGCCGAAAGAAACTCGCGGTACATTGGCGAAGTATGCTCGCCTGGTGTGCTCCGCATCAGAGGGCGCGGTAACCGATAAGTTCTAAAATGCCGGCAACGTGCCTTATCCCGGCCTACGGGGGTGTGGTGCATTGTAGGCCTGCTTAAGCGATAGCGTAGCAGGCAATTGGCCAGAGGTGAAAATAACTTTAATTAATAAAACGGACAAGGTCGTTATGCCACAAAATGAACTCATGACGCTTATTAAGCAATATTTTGATAAATTCAATGAAGGCCCGCCGATATTTGGCATGGAAGAAGATGAAGCGCTGGAAAAGATGCGTAATGCGATAAGCACCGGTAAAGAAATCACCGATACGCCGGATAAGCACATACCTGATGGCGCTATCCTGTAGCGAGTAATGCATACATATAAAAACGCATTTTCTTCTATCAGCAAGGCGCAAAATTATCTTGAGACAGGAGATGGAATTAACTGGGTAGTTGATACAGTATATAAGTGCAGGCGAGTTGTAACTGATATGCAGGGTGCAGATAATTGGCAGTGCCGGCAACGCTATCGCCCATAGTTGATCATTATGGCCGGCCTACGAAGAATGTGATATATGCTAGACTTGTAGGCCTGCTTAAGCGATAGCATAGCGGGCGATGCGGCAAATCAAATACAAGTAAACATCAAGACTTGTAGGCCCGCTTAAGCGATAGCGTAGCGGGCGTTGCAACAAATACAACACAAGACAAACATCAAGGAGGATGTAATGAGTAGTTATAAAAGGATTTTTTTACCCAATAACAGTTATTTTTTTACCGTGGTAACAGCAAATCGTAACCCCTTTTTTGCTGGAGATGAAAACGTGCAGTTACTCAAAACCGCTTTTTTCTACGTACAGTCTCGTAAACCATTCAAAATAGAAGCGATATGTATTCTTCCTGATCACCTGCATTGTATCTGGACAATGCTGGATGATAGTAACTACTCAATACGCTGGCAAATGATTAAAACTGATTTTTCACGGCGATACAGGTATCAGAATAGAGAGCAGAAGCAGACTAAAATCTGGCAGTCGAGGTATTGGGAACATGTGATTCGTGATCAGGATGACTTTGATAAACATGTTGATTATATTCATTATAATCCGGTAAGGCATGGTTTAGTTAAATCGGTGAAAGACTGGTCATACAGCAGTTTTAATAAGTATGTAACAAAAGGTTATTATGATTCGGGCTGGGGTGATTGTGAACCGGATTCTACAGTTGGTATGTGGTGTGAATAATGCTGGCCTACAAATCTATAGAGTACATTCGAGTATGCTGGAATGACATGCCCATGGATGGGCAGTAGTTTGGTAATACATATGTACAGGACGTACGGTATTAGGACAACGCAGGAGCGGTTGTCGAGGGGCTATTGCCGAGTGATAGGATTGCCGGCAACGTACCTTATGCCGGCCTACGGGGTGTGGTGCCTTGTAGGCCTGCCATAAAGATCAACTATGGGCGATAGCGTAGCAGGCGGGCCACTAAAGCAGAATCATCAGTTATACTTGTACCTATAAAAAAACAATAATATTACAGAGCAAACAGCATGAAATATGATGTGATTGATGCGGTTATTTCTCCCAAAGGACAGCTTGAAACACTTTCTCAGTTTGAGGTTAAGCGAATATTAGATACCAGTGAAGGCGAGCTCATGCAGACTTTTCGCAACTGCTCACTGGCGGTTCTAAATTC
>Ga0164313_10003624_pt1 | contig 13725 bp, 10 predicted proteins | sample GuaBasSedimGuay4_FD_113735 | JGI IMG/M metagenome (GOLD analysis project Ga0164313, IMG submission 113735) | Subseafloor sediment microbial communities from Guaymas Basin, Gulf of California, Mexico - Guay4, Core 4569-4, 0-3 cm | ecosystem: Environmental > Aquatic > Marine > Hydrothermal vents... | reverse complement strand
GGTTGATGGCGTCGTGGGCGCCGAGGTCCGCCATGAGCGCCGCGAGCTGATACATGTCGAGGCCCCGGCTGCCTTCCCGGCGGCCGTCGGCGACGACGAGGTAGACCGTCCACCCGTCCCGGGACACGCCGACCGCGGTGCGCGGGTGGCGGCGATGGGAGGTTTCGAAGAAGTCGAGACCGAAGGTATCGACCTCTCCCCCCCGGACGAGCATCGGCCGACCGGAGACCGCATCGTGCACGCGCTCGGCCCCGACGAACCGGTGGTCCCCCACCTCACCGGCGACATCGTGCGCAGATTCTCGGGCCGACGCTTCGGCCCCGTCGGCCTCGATGGCGACGATGTGTTCAGGCGGGCTGATCCACGCCCGGCCGTTCTCACCCACGGCGAAGAAACCATGGTCCCGGTCATCCTCGGCCTCGGGCCACGGGTCGCCCTCGCCGACCGCGAGGCCCCCGGGCCGCGCGAAGGCTCCCCAGAAGCCGCCGTTGACCGCGGCCACCACCTCCCGTTCCTCGGCCCAATCGCGGACCGAGCTCCAGCGCTCGCCGTGGGGGGTCGCCACGATCTCGACGCCCTCGGCGCGCAGATCGATGACCAGGGCATGGATGGTGCACGGGTCTCGAGTCGTGCGACGAAGATATCGAACACCGGGGTTGGGGTCGGACCAGAGATCGGCCCAAGGGTCTTCTTGCGGGCCCGACTCGGGCTCCTGGGCGAGGGCCATCGACGGCCCGAAAACAAAAAAGACCGCGGCGAGGGATGGGATCGCGATCAGGGGCACCTTCATGGGGGGCTGCGGGTTGCAACCACCGGACCGCCCGCGGTTGTCGGGACAAGAGCGGCCCAGCGGCCCCCCGGGCCGCGTCTTTGCAGACACGATCGTCGCGGCAGAGACACAACCTCTGCCGCGAAGTTGGGGCTCGGGCCCCGATGTTGCGACGATCGCATCTGTGAATCCGTTCGCCGCGCCCGTCACCGCCGTCCTCACCGCCGCCCTGGTGGCCGTCTCGGCCCTCACCGTCGCGGCCTGCGATTCGGTGTCGGCCTCTGCCCCGCCGAGGGAGCTCGCGGCGACCCGCGCTCCGGTGACCGAGGCGACCCCGCCCGACGTGGTCGAGCCCGCGGCGGCACCCGCCGACGACGAATCCGCGGCGGCACCCACCGACGACGAGAACGACACCGTCACCGACCCGGCGCTGGTCCTCGACCAACGCAGCCGCTTCCTCGGCGAGCTCGATCACACCGTTCGCGAAGCTCTCGCGACGGGCGAGATCGCCGAGATCGAACGGGGCCACGGGGGCCGGTCCCTCGCGTTCAAGATCACCCTCGTCGACGGCACCCAGGGCTACTTCAAGCCGGAGCAGTCGTTCTCGGCGGCCCACTACTACTCGGAGCTCGCCGCCTACTACCTCGACCGGGAGCTCGGCCTCGGCCGCGTACCGCCTGCTATCGGCCGCGTGATGGAGTGGGCGCCGCTGCGAGAGGCCGCCGGCGGCGACGAGCGCATCGACGAGGTCGCCGTGCAAGAAGACGGCACCGTGCGCGGCGCGTTCATCTGGTGGATCCCCGAGCGCCTCGCCCGCATCCAGCCGGGGCGGCGCTGGGACAAGTGGGTTCGTCAGGAGGGCTCGCTCCTGATCTCGCCCTACCAGCGGCCCCGGGAGTGGAGCAACGCCCACATCCCGACCGAAGGCCCCATCGCCGAGGACGAGGCCGACACCGAGGAGCGCGTCGGTGAGCTCACCGACTTGATCCTCTTCGACTACCTCACGACCAACGTCGACCGTTGGGGCGGCAACTACACCAACGTGCGCACCCGCGGCGAAGGCGGGCCGCTCATCTACCTCGACAACGGCGCGGGCTTCACCGCCGGCCCCCGGGCCCGAGTCCCCTTGATGGACGCGCGGCTGCACGCCCTTCAGCGCTTCCGGCGCGAGACCGTCGATCGGATCCGCGAGCTCGACCAAGGAAGCCTCGAAGCCCGGATGGCCCGAGACCCCCTCGCGCCGTTCCTCCGGGCCCGGCACTACGAGCACCTCTTCATCCGCCGGGACCACCTCCTCGAGCACGTCGAAGAGCTCTCGGGCCGCTACGGCGACGCGATCTGGCTTTGACTGGGATGACCGTCCTCGCCGGCTGACCGAGCCTAAGCAGGGCATGGCGATCCGGGGATGGCTTTTCGATCAGCCACCATCATCGCGAAAAACACGAATGATTTCGTGGGCTGATATCTCAGCGCCGTTGGCACGGCGCCTGCGATGTTCCTCCGGTATGTCGGAGGAAGCGATGAAGCAGGTCACCCGGAACGAGATGCGACGAGAGCTATCACTCATGCCGGACGGCTTTGCCGACGAGCAGACGGTGATCGACGGCACGGCCTACGTCGCCAAGCCCCAGCCTCCGCCCCTGCCCTTCAGCCTCATGCGGGAAAAGCCCGCCAACGAGGCGTGGATCCTCGCCCTCGACCCGGCCGCCCGCGCCGTCCTCGAGCAGGCGTCGATGCCTGCTCGCAACTGGCCCTTCGCCGGTCGGGTGAGGGGTGCCGTCGCGACCCCTGCGCGCAAAATCCCGTCGCTCTGACCTTCGCTGCTCCTCCAACTCGGACTCCGACTCGAGCGCCGGAGCGGACTCGTAGGGCCTCCTGATCGAAGATCCCCCAAGCCGGGGGTCGTGAGCTACTTTCGCTCACATGTCGATTCCGCGAAGAGAGTTCGAACACCGAGGCGCGCTCCTCCTGCCCATCGGCTTCGTTCTGCTCGTCGGCGCGGTCCTCGCGTGTGGCACCTCCGCACCGCCAGAGCCGACCACGCCGCGGGTCGCAGACGCTCCGTCACCGCCGGCCAGCGAGAGCCCCGAGCAGGCACCGGTCGAGCCTCGGGTCGCCGCTGCCCGGGACATGTCCTGTGCCCTTCGCGGGGGATCGGTCTACTGCTGGGGTGGTCGGGGCAGGGACCCCGCGCCGCGGAAGTACGGCGGCGCCTCGGGTGCCGTCGCCGTAGCCGCCGGGTGGAGCCGAGTCTGCGTCATTCTCGGCGACGGAACGGTGGCCTGTTCTCGAGGCGGGGACCGCGCTGTCAGCCCCGTAGAAGGGGTCGGCGCAGCCGTCGCGCTTTCCGTCGGCCCGTCCCACGCCTGCGCCGTGGGTCCCGAAGGCAAGGTGTGGTGCTGGGGTCAGGCCAGCTACGGCGCCCTCGGCGTCCCGGACGAGGGACGAGACGTCTGGGATCAGTCGGCGGTGGAGGTCACCGGCATGACCGACGCGGTCGGTGTCGCCGCCGGCGAATACCACAGCTGCGCCCTCCGCCGAGACGGCCGAGTTTCGTGCTGGGGCATGGGAGCCGACCCCCGCATCACTTGCAGCCGCGGCCGAAACTCCGTGACCTGCAGCGGCCCATCGAATGCGACGCCCCACCTGCCCCGAGGCGTGGCAGGCATCGCCAACGCCGTGCACATCGAGGCCGGGGAGGGCCGGACCTGCGCCGTCCAGGGCGACGGCACCGTGTCCTGCTGGGACATGATCGAACACGACGGGAGCGGCGAGTGGCTCCCGCGGCGGGTCGACGGCGTCGAAGGGGCCCGGCGGGTATCCGTGGGTGTTGGTTATGCCTGCGCCCTCGGAGACGGCACGGTGCGTTGCTGGGGCGACGACGAGCGCGGTCAGCTCGGCGACGGCGACGCGACCGAGGGCGCCGTCGTGGTCGGCCTCGACGACGTGGTCGACGTGGCGGCGGGGGAGCACCACGCCTGCATCGCCCGAGAAGACGGACAGGTCCTCTGCTGGGGCGCAAACCAATGGGGCCAGGTTGGCGATGGAAGCCTGGGCTTCGACGGCTCTCCCATCGCGATGACGCTGCCCGGGGTGGCGGAGGTGGACGGGAGCGGCGATCTCTTCTGCACTCGCGACGAGAACGGCGCGGTGCGATGCGCCGGCAACAACGACGTGGGCCAGCTCGGCGATGGCACGACCGAGGCGCGGAGTCAGCTCGCCCCGGTCCTCGACCTCGGGCGGACCAACCAGGTCGACCTCTCGTCCAGCGCTCAGGCATGTGCCGTGGATCGCGGCGGCGTCCTGCGGTGCTGGGGAGACAACTCGAGCCTGCGCGCCGGAGCGTCCTTCAGCCCGGTGCCTCCGGTGCTGTCGACGCCGCGGCGAGTCGAAGGTGTCGGGGTCGTCGCCGAAGTGGCGACCAACTCGGTCGGCACCTGCGCGCTCTCCAGGTCCGGACAGGTCTCGTGTTTTGGGCGACGCGCGTGGGCCAACGAGGATCCCACCCACGGGCCGGTACCCAACCTAGGCCGGGCGACCCACCTCGTGGCCGGCGAACGTCACTTCTGCGCCACCCTCGCCGACGGTCAGGTGCGCTGCTGGGGCAACGATTCGTCCGGGCAGCTGGGCGGCCCGATCGCCCCCGGTGAGTCCCGGAACCCAAACGCCTTGGTCACCGTCGGGGGGCTGGACGGGGTGTCGAGGGTCGCTGCGGGGTGTTCTTTCAACTGCGCCCTGGGCCGAGACGGGACGGTCACGTGCTGGGGCGCAAATAGGAACGGGGAACTCGGACCGGGGCACGATGGCGAGGCCTCGTCGGAGACACCGTTGACGGTCGACGGGGTTTCGAACGCCACCGCCGTCGGGGCGGGATGCGTGCACGCGTGCGCCCAGACTGCAGGGGGCTCTATCGTCTGCTGGGGAGAGAATGACCGCGGTCAGCTCGGGAACGGCTCGACCTCGGCGGCGACGGGCCTCGTCACCCTCCCGGCGCACGGCCGAGTCCACGTGCTCGCCTTTGCCACCTGCGTCGACGAGGGAGCCGGCGCCCTGCGCTGCTTCGGTGACGTGCCCGGGGTCTCGAGGCGGGCCGATCGCAGCGCACCCGTTCCCGTCGTCGGGCTACCGCCGCTGCGCTGAGGGCCCCGCTCCCGGCGACTGGCCAGAGGCCCTCGGTCAGCGGCAGTCCACCGCGACCGGGTCTCCGTGACTCGGCCGGGCGCCACTCGAACGCAGCAGCCCGACCCGAAGCAGCCCCTCTTCGAACGCGGCGCGCTCGTCGTCGTCGAGGGCGTGGGTAGACCGGTAGACCTCGCCCACTCGGAGATGGGCCGGGGAGAGGACGCCGTCGAAGAGCAGGTCGACGCGCCGCGGCCGATAGCCCCGGCCGAGACGGAGGGCGAGGTCCGCACCGCACGGCGCCTTCGCTCGGAGGGTGAGCACGAGGGCGCCTTCGTCGAGCTCTCTGCCCACGAGGTCGAGGCAGGCCGACAGGTGTTGGGGCGGGCCCTCGGCGGTCGGGACTCGATAGCGTTCTACCGGGAGGGCTCGGGGATCTGCGCCGCGGCGCAGGACGAAAAACGGCTCAGCAACGAGGACCAGGCCGTAGTCGTCCCGAGCGAGCCAGTCCCGAACCGTCGGCTCTTCATCGGTGCGCAGGAGGTCTTCGCTTTGGGCAAAGTCGACCCGATGCCAGGCGTCGAGGACCACCCAGTCGTAGTTGCGGTCCGGCGGGGGTGGTGGGCCGAAGTAGAGCCGCTCGGCGACGTGGGGCATGAGCGAGTAGGGGAGCTGTACGGCGGCTTCGTCGGGCAGGACGGCGAGGACCCGACGAGCCGCGAGGGATCGCGCGTCGTCTTCGAACATGGCCGCGTCGTAGTCCATCGCGACGGGGCTGCCGCCGGCCAGGGCGTGGGAGGCCAGAAGCGTCCCAGTCAGGATGACTGCGATGAAAGCCCCGGGCGTTCGAGGGATCAGGCGGCTGCCTCCGTCGAGGGCCGCGACGATCAAGAACGGCAGGAGCACGGTCTGATAGTGGCTGTCGAGGTCGGTCGTCGTGGGCCACTCGCTCACCAGGTTGATGCCGACGATGGGCAGGATCGGGATCAGCCAGCGTGGCGCGAGGAACGCGAGGAACGCGACCGGGGCGAACAAGCGCGGCAGGTAGGCCAGGCGCTCGGGCGCAGCGAGGTGCTCGAGGAGTTCTACGGGATGCGTGACCATGCCGACGAGGGCCGCCGGCAGGGACGGGCCCCACTTGCCGAAGTGAAGCTGGGCCGAGCCCTCGGCGGGGCCGTAGAAGGGCAAGAGCACGAAGAGGAAGAGCGCCACGTAGGCGAAGGACACGAGGGCGACGACTCGGCCCGCCCGATGGAGTTCGGGCCCTGCGCGAAACGCGACCAGGCCGAGGAGTCCGGTGACGAGGCCCAGGTCTTCGCGGCACGCGAGGGCCAGGAGCACGGAGACGATGAATGCGCGCGGGGCGCGGCGGTCGAGGGCGTCGAGGGCGTAGGCGAGGGGCAGGACGGCGATGGTGCCCGGATGCCACTCGTAGGTCGCGACGTGCATGATGTTTGGGTAGAGCAGCCAAGCCGCCGCGCCGAGGACCGCGCCCCAGGGGCCAAAGCGACGGGCGGCGATCTGGCCGAGGGGGATCGCAGCGGCGGCGGTGGCGATCGCCTGAAGGCCGAGGAGCAGGGGCACGATCACCCCCGGCACCAGGGTGACGAGGCTCAGGGGGAAGAGCACCAGAGAGAGGTGCAGGCCCAACATGTGGGCCCCGACGATGGGGTCCCAGAAGGTCCCGTGCACCGGTCCCCAGGCCATACGGGCGTAGAACGCGAGGTCGAAGGTCTGGTTGTGCAGGCTCTCCCAGCGCGCCATCGCCTGGAAAAAGAGCAGCAGCGCGGCGCCCACCACCAGGGTGAGAGCGACCGCTTGGGGCCTTTCGGGCTTCCGCACGGCGCGCACCATATCAGCCTGATTTGATTGCTCACCCCGATTTGAGTAGACGGGAGGAACAACCATGTTCGTCTATCTCGCAGTCGGCGCCGGGGTCGTCATCATCGGGGCCCTGGTCGCCCACCGTCGGCGCGGCAAAGGCGCCCCCGCCGCCCTGCCCACCGATGCAACCCGCGAGGGGTCCGCCGGAGACCCGGCGACAGCGGACGTGGACGACGTGCCGGCGCACTGGTTGGTATCTGGCTCCAAAGGCGCTGCGAAGAAGGCCAAGAAGAAGGCCAAGAAGAGGGCCAAGAAGAAGGGCGAAACGAACGACGATGTCGCAAAACCCGCGCGCCCCGGAGGACCGCGGGGATTGCGCGTTGGCGACGTGCTGCTCTACGCCGATACCGAGCTTTGGCTCGCCGGCGAAGTTCACTTCGACGAAGAGGGTTTTGCCCTCAGCCTCTTCATCACCCCCGGCGGAGTCCGGGCGAGCCACGTCGTCATGCTCGACGCCGAGGGCCGGGACGTGGCGTTCCTGTCCGAGACCGACGAAGTCCCCGACGGCGCCGTGCCCACGGAGTTGCCGGTCGAAGGCTTGCGCCTCTCCCTCTGGCGCCGAGGCCAGGCCGAGGTGCGCACCGAGGGCGAACAGCTGCCGATGGTCAGCGAGCGCGCCACCTACACGATCTTGAGGGGCCCCGGGGGCCGACTGCTCGTCGTCGTCGACTACGCCGCCGGTGATCGCATCGCGCTCCTCGGCGAACGCGTCGGCGAGGAGTTTTACGACATCCTGCCCGGCGGCGACTGACCAACCCCAAGAGCTCGACAAAGGTCAGGTCGGAGTCGCTGAGCTCTTGATGCCGAGGGCGTCTTCGTAGAAGCGGATGGTGCTCTCGACCGAAGAGGTGAGGGCTTCAGTGACGACCTTCGCCGTCGCGTCCTCGGAGGTCTTGAGGGCGTCGTAGTACCGCTGACGCTCCGTCGCATGCACGATCGCCGGGGGATAGCCCTGGCGCATCAGGATGAGGTTCATCAGGAGGCGCGCGACCTTGCCGCTCTGCTTCTTGTACGGATAGGTGTGGAGAAGCTTGTAGTGGGCCTTCGCCGCGAGGCGGACCGAGTGCGTCGAGCGCTTGGTCTCCGGGGCGTTCATCCACGTGACCAGCTGCTTCATCTGGTTGCGGATTTTCTCCGGCTGGGCGATCTCGTGGAAGTAGAGCCGATGCAGCGGCATGTCGGCACGGTACTTGGGCCCGCCCTTACCCTCGGCCTCTTCGGGGAGGAGGGTCACGTAGATGTCTTTGATGACATCTAGGTTCAGGGTGAGGCGCTTCTTCTCGGCGAGGTTGCGGATGAGATCGATGGCCGCCTTGTGCTGACGGATCTCATCATAGAGGGGCATCAGCGTCGATTCGCTGACGATCTGGTCATCGACCGCGGCTTGTAGCTCATCGAAGCCGTAAACGACCCCTTCGAGCGCGCTATCGTGGTGAATCCACGTGATATCGAGGCGCTCCACGAACTGGTCGTGAAGCGATTTCGGGGCCTTTGCGGTTACCTCGTGAAGACGCGCGACGCGCTCTTCGAGACTTCCGCCGCGAAGGATCTGAACCAAGCGGATCTCCTGCTGGGAGGGGGCGGTAGGGCGGCGCAGCATACCGAGTTACGAGCCGGACGTCAATAGTGGACTGGGCTAAGCTACGGATATTATGTGGCAATCGTTGGACATTAGGGGGGGCTGAGACGTGAAATGAGGGCCCCGAGGCGCCCCTCGTCGGGCACCCCGGCCCGGGCCTCGACAACCCGGCCCTCCCGATCGATGACGATCAGGGTGGGCAGGCCCGCGACCCCGTAGGCCGCAGTGAGGCTCCCATCTTCGTCGTGGAGGCTCGGGAAGTCGGCGCCGAAGTCGCGATGGGCGGCTTGGATCTGCGTGGGAGTTAGCCCCGCCTCGACGTTGACCCCGAGCAAGGTCACGTCGGAGCCGTACTCGGCCTCGATGCGGTTGAGGATGGGGATGCTCTCTTGGCAGGGAGCGCACCAGCTCGCCCAGAAGTCGAGCAAGACCACCTGGCCCCGCTGCTCTTCGAGGCTCACCCGGTCCCCGTCCCGGGCCCCCTCGCCGGCGACGATCGGCAGGGCGAAGCTCGGCGCGGGCTCGAGGCCCTCCTCGAGCCAGAGGCCGAGGGCGGCGGCGACGAGCACCACCGCGGGCAACGCCAGGTACGCGAGGGTGGTCTTCAAACGGCTCACCTCAGCTCACCTCACCGCTCTCACTTCTCACCCTGTCTGATCCTCGGGCCCCGGCGCTACGGACGCCACCGGGAGTGACAATACGAAGCGCGTTCCGGTCTCGGGTTCTTCTCGCGGCTCACAGGAGATATCCCCACCGTGCTCGAGGACCACCTTCTTCACGATGGCGAGGCCGAGGCCGGTGCCCTCGGCCTTCGTCGTATAGTAGGGGTCGAAGATTCGCGGCCGGGCGTCGGCGTCGATCCCCGGCCCATCGTCGACCACCTCGATTCGCGCCCGGTCGCCGTCCCGGTGAGCGCTCACGACGACGACGCCGCCGTCGGCGAGAGCGAGGGCCTCGACTGCATTTCGAACCAGGTTGTCGACGCAGCGCTTGAGCATCATCGCGTCGATGCTCACAAGCACCGGTTCTTCGAGGGTCTCGAAGCGGACCTCGACCCCATCCGGAACCTCGAGGGCGGAGGACAGGCTGCGGGCGAGGTCGCCGATGAACTCTCCGAGGTCCGCGGGAGCGAGCTCGGCCTGGGGGAGGCGGGCAAACTCGCTGAACTCCCCGACCAGGCGCCGGAGGGTGGCGACCTCCTCCTCGATGATCGACCGGGCCTCACCCAACTTGTGGGCGTAAGCCTCGTCGGTGCCGGTGTAGGCCTTCTCGACCTCCTGGGCCGCAAGCTGGATCGGCGTCAGGGGGTTCTTGATCTCGTGGGCGAGGCGCCGGGCAAAGTCCTGCCACGCGCCGATGCGCTGAAGATACTCGATGCGATCCCTCGAGCTTCGGAGGTCCGCGACCATGGCGTTGAACGCCCGGGTCAGCTCCCCCACCTCGTCGTTGCTGTCGGTGGGCACGGTGACCGCGAGGTCCCCCGCACCGACCCGGGCCGTCGCCTCCGCGAGGTCGGCGACCCGGCGCGTCACCCGGCGAGCCGCCAGGACCCCGACGGCTACCGCGACCACGGTCACGCAGAAGAGAAACCCGAGGTAGATGGCGAAATAGAAGCCAGACACCCGAGACGCGCCGGCCTCGAGGCGCGAGTACACCTCCGTGACCTCACCGGCACGCTGGTAGTCGACGAAGAGCTCCGCTGGGGCGGCGACGGTCACCCGGACGAGGACCTCGACGGGTGGAGCCGGGACCGAGGCGTCCGGCGCTTCGGCGCTCGCGCCTTCTGAGAACTCGCCGACGGTGCGTTCGAGGACCAGAAGCCGGAAGCGGTCTTCGTCGAGGCGCTGCGCTCGCTCCGCCGCCGAAGTCACGGAGCCCGTGGGGGAGAGGACCTCGATGCGCGCTGTGCTTTGGTAGCGCACCAGGCAATCATCGAGGTAGCTGGTGGTCGCGGCGGGCCCCTCGGCGAGGGCAACGCCGAGGCGGCGGTCGAAGGCGACGGTGTCGGCCGTGAGGTCGGCCTCGTCTCGGAGTGCTCCGAGGAGCGCCCGGTGCGTCTCGAGGGACCGTTCGAGCTCCGCCTCGACGCGCGGGTTCACGCCGACCTGATAGGCCTCGAAGAGAGCGGTCCGGCCGAGAAAGACCGTACCCAGAAAAGGCAGGACCGCAGCAGCGAGGATCGCCGCGAGGATCTTCCGCTCGAAGCGAGTCAGCTTCACCGCGGCACCCGGACCCGTTGCGAGCGGAAGCGCAGGACCCGTTCGGCGTCGCCGATCCGGCGATTGACGAAGAGGCTCACGAAGGAGCCGAAGAAGGCCTCGCCTTGCACGCGCCCACCGGTCGGACGCGCCAGCCACCGGCGGATGCGTTCGACGGTATCCTGAGAGAGCGGGTTGAACTCGAAGAGCACGGCGAAGTAGACCCGGCGGCCCCGGTAGCCGGCATAGTCCGCGGAGGTTCCCACCGGGAAACGGCGCGAAATGACGCAACGCTCGAGCACCTCGTCGACGTCCGAGACCGTCGTCGCCCGGTCCGCGTTCACGCTCGCCACCTGAACTCGGTAGACCTCTTCCCAGAGGTCGTAGACGACCCGACACGAGCGCACGGACATCGCGATGGGCGCGGTCCGTCCCACGGCGTAGGCGTAGACCCGCATGACCACTGTCTGGGGCAGGCCGCTCGCGAGCTTCTCCCGGGCGTCGGCGTTCAGGAGGTCCCGAGCGCTGAAGGTGAGATGCGCCGGCCCACCGCGGAACGACACCCCGAGGCGACGCCGGGACGGCTGCTCCTGGGCCTGGGCCGGTGAGGGGGAGAGCGAGGCGAGGGGCGCCGAGGACACGGTGAGGAGCACCAAGAAGAGCGTGAATAGGAGCGCCACGGTCCGTGAGTGGGACGCGCGCATTCAGAGCTCCAGGAACCCCAGGAGCGTCGAAAATCCGACCTGGAACATGCCCACCGAAGTGTCGAAGCGCACCCCGAAATCGAAGGTGAGGTCGACGGGAACCTTGGACGCGCCTTCGTAACCGGGGACTGAGAGAGCGAGGTCCCGGCGGTCCGAGAGCGCGTAGAGACCACCGCCGAAGTAGCCGCTCACCGACCGCAGGCCGCCGTGGCCTTGGTAGATGGGGAGGTTGTATTCGACATCGATGCGCCCCGCGAGGTCCCCGGACCGGCGCTCGACGATGGACGTGTTCAAGAGGTTCGGCGGGGACCGGTCGTCGACGTTCATCTCGAGGATCCGCGATGGGATCAGGTCCGAGAGGTCCGCCGCGTAGAACTTGAAGAAGAAGGGCGCGTCGCCGAAGAGCACGCCGCCGTAGATCCCGAAACGCACCGAGTGGCCATGGCCCCAGGGCATCGGCACCCAATGCCGGACCTGCCCGTGAACCTTGAGGAAGTTGTAGGCGCTGCCGAGGATGGGGCTCGAGCCATCGACCATGAGCCGCACCAGGACCCCGCGGTTCGGCAACACCGGATCGTCGCGGTTGTCGTAGTGAAAGCCGAGGCGCAGCGTCGACAGGAAGCTCGTGCCCTCGCGGATCGCAAAGTCGATGGGCTCGATGTCCGTGCCGCGCATCTCCGAAGCCGCGTCGGGGCGAATGGGCACGTCGACGAGCTCGGGCTGCCAGTCGAGGGTCAGCCAGGCGGCGTTGCCTAGGTCGACGCCGGAGCCCACGCGCAGCCCATACCGCCTATAGAAAACGACGGCGCGGTTGGCCTCGACCTCCGCAGGGCAGGGCTCACCGGGCTCGAGGTCCGGGGGACACCGGACGGCCACCACGGCATCGGTGCCGAAGAATTCGCGGCCGTTGTTGAAGAAGCCCGCCAAACCGAGACTGAAGGCGGACCCCAGGAAGGTCGGGTCGTTGAATCGAACGCTGACGCCCTGCTGACGCTCGGAGATGAGGCCACTCAGGGAGAGGGCGATGCCGGTGCCCAGGAAGTTGGTCTCGGCGAGGGTGAGGCCGAGGTAGGGCAAGAGATCGCTCGCCGTATCGCTCGTATTCTCTACGCCCTGGGAGAGCCCGAGGGCGAGGTGTTCGACGATGATCGTATTACGCTCCTCGACCTCGACGACGAGGACGACCCGTCCTCGGGCGCTGCCCCGGGCGAGCGAGAGGCGCACCGTCTCGAAGTAGCCGCTGCCGAGGAGGCGGTAGCGGATGCCCTCGATGTCCGGGTCGTCGACGTCGAGGACATCCCCGGCCTCGAAGGGCACGTAGCGGAGCACGACGTAGTCGGCGGTCTTGTCGTTGCCGCGGACCTCGACCCGCTCGAGCACGTAGCGGATCGGAGAGAGCGCACCTGCGGCTGGCGGGGCCGCGGCCGGATCGTCTTCGGGCACCACGTCGTCGGGCACCACGTCGTCGGACGCCACATCGTCACCGACAACGACGTCGGGCTCCTCGGGGGCGGGCTCATCCCAGATGGGCCGATAGCCCTCGTCGGGCGCCGCTTCATCGGGCGCCGCTTCATCGGGCGCCGCTTCATCGGACGCCGCGTCACGGAGCCCGCCCTCGTCGGACGCCGCTTCATCGGGGACCGCCTCCTGAGCCGCGGCACCGATCGAGAACGAGAGCGCCCCGACGAGCAGAAAAGCCAGTGGAAGTGCCCGTGCCCGCACGGGGCAAAGCCTACTCCAAAGAACGGCGGATTGCCGTCTACCCGCACCAATCCAGCGACCATGCCGGTCGCACCAGGCTCCGGTCGACTGGCGTCGCCCTTTCGCCTTCTTGGGACCGCCGGCGCCGCTGCGCCTTCTTGCCGTCTACCCGAGAGGCGGAAGCCGGGCGAGGATGAATACAGCCACGACGAGAAGCGCAAGAATCGCGGCCACCCAACCGAGGGTGGCGAGGGGGTTCGACGGCGGCCGGGGCGTTTTGATGGCCTCGGCATCCCCGCCGCTGCCTTCGGCCGCCTCCTCCGGCGCTCCGACGACCGCCATCTCCTCGGCGCCCCTTTTCTTACGGACTTTGCGCTTCTTCTTCCGCTTGTTCTTCTGCCCCACGTTGTCCTCGCTGATCCGCTCGGGGGCGGCTTCCGGCAGGGCCCCGTCCCGGCTCTTGCCCTTGGCGACGTGCCGGGTGGTGCCGAGCACCTCCTCGGGGTTCCGATTGCTCGAGTAGACGATGCGCACCGTCGGCTGACGCTTGCGTTTGCGCGTAGCCTGGATGCGGACGACCTTCTGAACCCCGGCGGGTGAGCTGTCCCGGGCCGGGGGCACGATGCTCTCGGGCTGGGCCCGGGGGTCGGTCCCTCGACGTTTTTCTCGCTCCTGGATGATGTCCGTGAGGGCAACCTCGACCGAGCGCAGGAAGATCTCGCTCGTATCCTTGGCCCGGCGCCGGTGGAACTGAATGGTCGGTTCCCGGTC
>Ga0164313_10003623_pt1 | contig 13729 bp, 13 predicted proteins | sample GuaBasSedimGuay4_FD_113735 | JGI IMG/M metagenome (GOLD analysis project Ga0164313, IMG submission 113735) | Subseafloor sediment microbial communities from Guaymas Basin, Gulf of California, Mexico - Guay4, Core 4569-4, 0-3 cm | ecosystem: Environmental > Aquatic > Marine > Hydrothermal vents... | reverse complement strand
TTAATTGGTCAGCACTGTGAGAATTGACAAACTTTTAACTTTATACTTTTAATTTTGGATTCATTACAAGCAATAAAACAACGATTTGGAATTATTGGAAATAACACGCTGCTAAATTTAGCATTGGAAAAAGCCATTCGGGTAGCACCCACTGATATTTCTGTTCTGGTAACCGGTGAAAGTGGGGTTGGTAAAGAAGTCGTACCCAAAATTATACATAGCCTATCTCATCGAAAACACGCTAAATATATTGCAGTTAATTGTGGAGCGATTCCTGAAGGAACAATAGACAGTGAACTTTTCGGACATGAAAAAGGATCGTTTACCGGAGCTATTCAAAATCGCAGTGGGTATTTTGAAGTAGCAGACGGAGGTACTATTTTTCTCGATGAAATTGGAGAATTACCATTGACCACTCAGGTTAGGTTACTTCGTGTTTTAGAAAATGGTGAATTTTTAAAGGTTGGTTCCTCAAAAGTTCAAAAAACAGATGTACGTATCGTAGCGGCTACCAACATGAAAATGGAAAATGCCATTCACAAAGGAAAATTCAGGGAAGACCTGTATTATAGATTGAGCACAGTGGAAATCCATCTGCCTCCACTTCGAAACAGGGAAGGTGATATTCATTTATTGTTTAGAAAATTTGCTTCTGATTTTGCCCAAAAATATAAAATGCCAACAATTCGATTAGATGATGCTGCGATTAACACTTTACTTGGTTATTCATGGCCCGGCAATATTAGACAGTTGAGAAATTTAACGGAACAAATTTCTGTAATTGAGCAATCCAGAATGATAAGCGATCGGATTTTAAAATCTTACCTGCCGGATCATAGCAAGAATTTACCCGCTATTGTTGCCGAGAATATTTCAAGTAATGATTTTGCCAATGAACGTGAAATATTATATAAAATTTTATTCGATATGCGTAATGACATAACGGATCTAAAGAAATTAACACAGGAGTTAATAGAAGGAGAAGAAGCTGGTGATAAAGTACAAAACACTAAAGTCTTAATTGACAAACTTTATGGCGAAGAAAACAAGAGGGAAAGCATGAACAGCTCCTTGGAAATTATACCAAAGTCCAAAACCGAAACCTTTCAAGGTGACGCAATTTTGGATAATTTTGATGATGCCGAAACGGTGGAAGAAACAGTTTCTTTGCAAGAAAAGGAATTTGAAATGATCAAACAAGCATTGGAAAGAAACAAAGGTAAAAGAAAGCTAGCCGCACAAGAACTGGGTATTTCAGAGCGCACACTGTATAGAAAAATTAAACAATATGATTTGTAATAGCCGAATTTCGTTACTTTTCAAATAATTATCTTAATTTGCATTTATGAAAAAAATTAAATACCTGGTAATAATATTTTCAATATTCATAGTCCAAGGATGTGGAGTATACTCCTTTACGGGTGGTAGCACAGGTGATGCAGAAACCATTCAAATTGATTTTTTTCCTAATAATGCCCGTCTGGTAGAACCATCTCTAAGCCAAAAGTTCACTTTAGCTTTACAGGATCTTTTTTTGAGACAAACAAATTTAGATTTAACGAACGCAGGTGGTGATCTGCATTTTGAAGGAGAAATAACAGAATATAGAATTGTACCTATTGCGGCTACCGCAGAACAAACTGCAGCCCAAAGTAGACTTACCATTGCAGTTAAGGTGCGATTTTTTAATAGGTTGGTTGAAGAAGATGATTTTGAACAAACATTTTCTTTCTACAGTGATTATGATGCGAATGTACAGTTAATTGGAGTTGTATTGGATACAGCTTATGAAGAAATTTTTGAAAGAATAACACAGGATATTTTTAACGCAGCTGTTGCCAAATGGTAAATATGAATATAATCGAATTCGGGAACTTTTTAGGTCGTCCACAAAATATTACAGAGCAGCAAACAGCTGATCTGCAAGTTATTTTGAATGATTATCCTTATTTTCAGGCTGCTCACTTTTTATATCTCAATGGGCTAAGAAATCAAAATAGTTTTAAATATAATAACGAGTTAAAAATTACTGCGGCATACACTACAGATAGAAGAGTAATGTTTGAATATATTGCCTCTAGTGATTTTAATGACAGATTGCCTACTGAAGAATTATCTTTAAGTAAGGTCTCCTCGGTGGATGACCTAAGCTTTTCAGAAATCAAACAAGGTCAAATAGAAAGGAAGTCCATAAAAGAAGAGGAACTATCCGAGTCTTCAAGTACTCTGCCAATTGGCAAACCATTGAAATTTGACATAAAAGAAGACCATTCTTTTAATGAATGGCTACAAATAACCTCTGTTAATCCTATATCAAGAGAGGATGACGACGGTCCGGGCAAGGTGGATATACCTGTGAACAATATAGATGAATCGGCTTTTTCGAATAGCAATTTTGAGATTATTGAAAAATTTATCGCATCAAATCCTAAAATAAAACCTGACAATTCTTTCATTTATAGCAACCAGGAATTTGAAGGCAGCACGCATAATGATAATTTAATGACGGAAACTTTGGCACATGTATATTTAGAGCAAAAAAAGTATGATCAGGCAATAACAGCTTTTACTGTTTTAAGTTTGAAATATCCGGAAAAAAATAGTTTCTTTGCAAACCAAATTGAAGCAATAAAAAATTTAAAAGAAAAATAAGCTAGATTATGTCGTACTTTTTATTTTTAATACTAATTTTAATCGTGTCATTGTTACTAATATTAGTAATAATGGTTCAAAATCCAAAAGGTGGCGGATTGTCATCTTCCTTTGGAGGTAGTGGATCACAAAGTTTAGGTGGGGGGGTACAAAGTACCACCAATTTTTTAGACAAGAGCACATGGTCATTAGCAATTGTGCTATTTGCATTAATTTTATTATCGAATTTCTCAATACCAAGAGATAGTGCAGTTGATTTAAAATCAGCTACCGAAACAATTGTAAATGATAGAGAAACCTTTGATGCTCCGGCAACTCTGGATACTTCTATAGAAAGCGATACCACAAATTAAATTATTTAAAAACCTATAAAAAAATGCCATCGTGTCATTCACGATGGCATTTTTTTTGATATTTGTCAGTTTTTTTAATCTGGCAAAATAATTGAGTACATATAATCGAATTATTAATAACTTAAAAATATTTTTAGAATGACTAAATTAAGCATAAAACCTCTTTCAGATAGAGTTGTTATTGAAGCTTTGGAAGCAGAAACAAAAACTGCATCCGGTTTATATATTCCTGATTCGGCTAAAGAAAAACCACAGCAAGGTACTGTTGTCGCTGTTGGAAATGGAACAAAGGACGAACCAATGACCGTAAAAGTTGGCGATGCCGTGTTATATGGCAAATATGCCGGAACTGAATTAAAATTAGATAGCAAGGACTATTTGATCATGAGAGAAAGTGATATTTTCGCTATTCTTTAAATCTACTAACAAATCTAAAAAATAAATAAAATGGCAAAAGATATAATTTTTGATATAGAATCACGTGATGGATTAAAACGTGGTGTTGATGCTTTGGCAAATGCCGTCAAAGTAACTTTGGGCCCTAAGGGTAGAAACGTGGTAATAGGAAAAGCATTTGGCGGACCACAAATAACAAAAGATGGTGTAACCGTTGCAAAAGAAATAGAACTTGAAGATCCCTTGGAAAATATGGGTGCTCAGATGGTAAAAGAAGTTGCATCTAAAACTAATGATCTGGCTGGTGATGGTACAACCACAGCTACGGTTCTCGCTCAGGCGATTGTAAAGGAAGGATTAAAAAATGTTGCAGCTGGTGCAAACCCGCTAGACCTTAAACACGGAATAGATAAGGCTGTTGAAACTGTGATAGCTGAATTGTATAAGCAGTCAGAAGTTGTTGGAAGTAAGCTTGACAAAATCAAGCAAGTTGCTTCTATATCTTCAAATAATGACGAATCCATTGGTGAATTAATTGCTCAAGCTTTTGACAAAGTTGGTAAAGAAGGAGTTATTACAGTGGAGGAAGCAAAAGGTACGGATACTTATGTTGACATTGTTGAAGGAATGCAATTTGACAGAGGGTATTTATCGCCTTATTTTGTTACGGATTCTGAGAAAATGACTGCAGAATTAGAAACTCCATATATTTTATTGTACGATAAAAAAATATCTACAATGAAAGATTTATTACCTATTTTAGAACCTGTAGCACAAACCGGTAAACCCCTGTTGATCATTGCAGAAGATATTGACGGTGAAGCCTTGGCTACCCTGGTTGTAAACAAACTAAGAGGTTCTTTAAAAATCGCAGCTGTTAAAGCTCCGGGATTTGGTGATAGAAGAAAAGCAATGTTGGAAGATATCGCCATTTTAACCGGTGGTACCGTTGTGGCTGAAGAAAGAGGTTTTACTCTGGAAAATGCCACTATGGAAATGTTAGGCTCTGCAGAAAGAGTAACTATTGACAAAGACAATACAATAGTTGTTAACGGTTCCGGTGAAGCAGACAATATAAAAGGAAGAGTTAATCAGATTAAATCTCAAATTGAAACTACAACTTCTGATTATGACAAAGAGAAATTACAGGAACGTTTGGCTAAATTAGCCGGAGGTGTTGCTGTATTGTATATTGGTGCGGCCAGTGAGGTTGAAATGAAAGAAAAAAAGGACAGAGTTGATGACGCTTTACACGCTACAAGAGCAGCTGTAGAAGAAGGTATAATTCCTGGTGGAGGTGTTGCTTTGGTAAGAGCAATTGCCAAAATAGCCAAACTGGAAACTGCGAATCAGGATGAAAAAACCGGAGTTAAAATTATTGCAAGAGCAATTGAAGAGCCTTTGCGTCAAATAGTTGAAAATTCAGGAAATGAAGGTTCTGTGGTTGTATCTAAAGTATTGGAAGGTAAAAATGACTTTGGCTTCAATGCTAAAACCGAGGAGTACGTAAACATGTTCAAAGCCGGAATCATTGACCCTACAAAAGTAGTGAGGATAGCATTAGAAAATGCGGCTTCGGTAGCCGGTATGATCTTAACCACCGAGTGTGCTTTGGTTGATATTAAAGAAGATGCTCCAGCTGGTGGCGGAATGCCTCCAATGGGTGGTGGAATGCCGGGCATGATGTAATCGAAAGACTCGATATGTAAATAAAAAATGGCTAGTTGCCATAGATAAATATTTAAGACCGTTTCAAAATAAAATTTGAAGCGGTTTTTTCATATGAAGTAAAATATATTGATTATCAAAAATTAATTTCGAAATGACAGCCCAATAAGTGAAAATAAATTGCTAATTTACGCTTCGGTGATTTTGGTTTTATTACTAGATCAGAGGATCATTTGCATCTTAGTAAAAATTAATTATAGTTTACAAAAATTGAAAAAAATAGAATTAACAAAGACCAGAATTATTATAAACAGTTTACTGTTTATCGTATTTTCAATGTTCGCTTTTGTACAGTTAAACGATCCCGATCCGATTCATTGGGTAACCATATATGGAATAGTAGCCTTAGTATCTTTAGTTTCGAATTTTAGAAAAGTTCCAAAATCAGTAATTTATTTTCTTTCCTTAGTATTGTTGGTCTACGCAGGCTTTCATTTTACTTATTTTATAGACTATTTACAAATTGAGGATAAAAAGGAACTTTTTGGTAAAATGGTTTACGAAAAACCGTATCTCGAAGGAAGCCGAGAGTTTTTAGGCCTGATCATGGCCGCAGGAGCATTGTTATTTCAATTGACAAAAGCCGATTAATGTATCGATTAATTAGTATCTTCGAAAACCTAAAATTCCCTATCAATAATGAGTGCAGCGCAAAAACAAGAACAATTTCTAAAACTTGTAAAGGCCAAATTATCTGATAATGAACGTAATTGGCTTGAACAAAAAACTGCCATTTTATCCGATTCGGGAACTATTGAAAAATTTCCTTTGTTTTTTAGTCTCGTTTCGCGGTCTGTTTCGAGCGATATTCCAAAATGGGACTTGACAGAACTGGGTCAGATGGAACAGGTATATCCCGGATTTGCTAAAAGCTCGTGGAGCAAACAAGAAATGGCCAGGGTAATTCTAATGATAGCATTGGATACTTCCAAAAATAAACAAGTACTCGAATCATTTTTTGAAGCTGCAGAAATGAAAGAGCTCATTGCCTTTTTCAAGGGATTATATCTCTTAGAAAATGCTGAAGAATTCACTTATCTTGTAGAAGAAGGAATCAGAACGAATATGGCAAATGTGTTTGATTCTTTTGCTTCAGGCAATCCATTTGCGAAAAGATATCTTAAAGAATGGGCATGGAATCAATTGGTTCTAAAAGCAATGTTCTTAGAACGACCTCTATATACTATTCAGGATATTGATGCCGGAAAAAATAAGAAATTGGCAGATATGCTTCAGGATTATGTAAAAGAGCGCTGGTCAGCGCAAAGATCTGTATCTCCTGAAATATGGAGAATGATCGAAGGTTTCCTCCGTGAGGATTTAAGAGAATTATTATTAGCCAGAGAATTTGAAGGCATTGAAAAAGAGGCTATTGATCGTCTGTTTTACGATAATGAAAAGACCAATTCTGACGATTTTTGGGACAGCATTGGAAAACAAAATAAAAATTATTAAACCATGTACTATATAGATCCACATATACATATGGTCTCGAGGACCACAAACGACTATGAAGCTATGAGAGCAGCGGGGATTGTTGCCGTAATTGAACCCGCTTTCTGGCTGGGACAAGCCCGAACAAATGTTGGTTCTTTTAAAGATTATTTTAGCTCTCTGGTAGGCTGGGAGAGATTTAGAGCATCTCAATTTGGCATAAAACATTATTGTACCATAGGACTAAATTCTAAAGAAGCCAATAACAAGGCTCTTGCAGAACAGGTTATGGAAATACTGCCTCAATTTTTAGCTAAAGAAGGGGTAGTAGCGGTTGGAGAGATAGGCTATGACGATCAATCGGACACGGAAGATAAATATTTTAGACTGCAGTTAGAATTGGCCAAGGATTTCGATCTGCCGGTGATGGTACATACACCGCATCGTGACAAGAAGAACGGAACAATTCGAAGTATGGATGTCATTGAAGAACATGGAATCCCTCCTCATATGGTTGTAATAGATCATAACAACGAAGAAACTGTGAAAGCTGTTTTAGACAGAGGTTATTGGACTGGATTTACGATTTACCCTAAAACAAAAATGAGTAAAGAACGTATGGTGGCCATTGTAAAGAAATATGGCTCTGAGAGAATTATTGTTGACAGTTCGGCAGACTGGGGGGTTAGCGACCCTTTATCCGTACCAAAAACTGCTGCTCTTATGCAAAAGGAAGGAATTTCTAAAGAAGATATTCATCTAACATGTTATCAAAATGCACTGTCGGTATACGGTCAAAGCGGGCAATTCAATGAAAGCGACTGGAATAAGGATATTCATATTGATCAGGCAGATTTACACGAAGGAAATACCATTCTAAGGGGGCAAAGTCCCGAACAAAGGAACTTCAAAAATAAAATTCAGTAAGTAAGCATGAAGTGGTTTCCTGCGCTGCAATTAATCCGTCCGGCAAATATTATTACGGCTATATCCGATATTATTGCCGGAATTGCCATTGCAGGCTTTCTGATTCCGGAGATATGGAACCAACAATTGATAATTCATATCTTATTGTTAATTATAGCTACAATAGGGTTGTACGGTGGAGGTATCATTTTTAACGATATTTTTGACATCAAACAAGATACGGTAGATCGCCCCGAAAGAGTTATCCCAAGTGGACGTATAAGTATTAAAGAGGCAAAAATACTCGGAATCACTTTTTTTTCAATTGGTATATTATCAGCATCCCTCGTTTCAGAATTTAGTGGTTTCCTCGCTTTAGTGATAATGTTTTTAACGCTGCTCTACGACAAATATTCTAAACATAATAAATTTATAGGCCCCTTAAATATGGGACTCTGCAGGGGAGGGAATCTGATATTAGGTATGAGTATTAATGGACATCTGGAGCCAGATTATTTTATAATCGGCCTTATTCCGGTAATATTCGTTGCTGCAATTACACTAACAGCGCAAAAAGAAATAAAAGGAAAAAATAAATTAGCCATTGTAACGGCTATGTTTTTAGATATTTCCGTAGTATTTGGTTTTGGTTTAATGGCGTATTATTTTAACCTCAATCTCAAAAACACAGTTGTTTTCTTACTTATTTGGTATGTTATTAATACTGTAACAAAAGTAAAAGCAATTCTAAATAACAACCCTATCTTGATTCAAAAAGCAGTCAAAATAGCAGTCATCTCCTTAATTCCACTTAACGCGAGTTATGTGGCCGGATTTAGTTCAATATTTATGGCCTTGTTGGTGATGTGTTTATTGCCTTTATCATTATATTTATCAAAAATATTTCCCGTAACATAGTCTGCTGAAAGAGTAGTGAAAAACAAGGTTAAATGAGTAAAACGAAGAAGATCAGACAGCAATTTCAGGTAAATTTTGGTTTTGATCTAATTTTTACAGAACACCTTTTTGATGTCCAAAACAAAACACTGGCAAATTTATTTTCACAGAACCAACTAAGAAAAAGTAAAGCGATAATAGTTGTGGATAAGGGTGTCACGGAGTTTCATCCGAAATTGAAAGCGTCCATTAGAAACTATTTTGACATTCATGATTCCATGCTTCAAATCTGTGGAAATATTTTGGAAATACCGGGAGGGGAACAAGCAAAAAATGATGAGAGTTATATTAAAAATATCCTGGAAAACATAAATTATTTTGGCATCGATCGCCATTCTTATGTTATTGTGATTGGCGGAGGAGCCGTTCTTGACGCCGTAGGCTTTGCAGCCTCTATAGCCCACCGTGGTGTTAGATTAGTTCGGATCCCTACAACGGTACTCTCTCAAAACGATTCCGGGGTAGGAGTGAAAAATGGTATTAATTATTTTGGTAAGAAAAATTTTATAGGAAATTTTGCTATTCCATTTGCTGTTATAAATGATGAAGCATTCCTTAGAACATTGAACAACCGCAATTGGCGGTCAGGGATTTCTGAGGCAATAAAAGTAGCCCTGATCAAAGATTTAGATTTTTTTAATTGGATCGAAAAGCATACAAAAGCATTGGTCAACAGGAACAGGCAGAGTATGAATGAATTAATTTATCGCTGTGCAGAAATTCATATGGAGCATATAAGCACTTCAGGTGACCCATTTGAACAAGGATCTTCCAGACCTTTAGATTTTGGACATTGGGCAGCGCATAAACTGGAACAGGTATCGGAATATAAAATCTTACACGGAGAAGCTGTTTCAATAGGAATTGCACTGGATAGTACCTATTCCTATTTAAAAGGGTATCTCACAGAAAATGAAATTAAACGCATATTGGATTGTATCCTGAATCTGGGATTTACTATTTCTTATGAGCAATTGAATGAGCGTGTAATTAGTGGCCTGGAAGAATTCAGAGAGCACCTTGGTGGTCAGTTAACCATTATGCTTCTCAAATCAATTGGCGAAGGATTTGAAGTTCATGAAATGGATAAAGAACTGGTATTAAAATCAATAGATTATATCAGAAAGTACAGTATATAAAATATCATTATCATGTTAATAGGAGAAAATTCGCATTTAACTTATTGCACCAATATACATCCAGGAGAAACATGGGAAGAGGTTTTTGGAAGTCTAAAAAAATACTGCGTGGCCATAAAAAATAAATTGGTTTCTGATCAAGCCTTTGGTATAGGCTTACGATTATCTAAAAAAAGTGCATCTCAATTATTACAAGGAGAAAACCTTGTTAAATTCAAGAACTGGCTCGAAGAACATAATTTATATATTTTCACAATGAATGGTTTCCCCTATGGTGACTTTCATAATGCCATAATTAAAGACAAAGTACATCTGCCGGACTGGACCACTCAAGAGAGGGTGAACTATACAAAAGACCTGATAAAAATACTGAGCTATTTACTTCCAGAGGAGTTGGAAGGAGGAATTTCAACCTCTCCCTTATCCTATAAATTATGGTTTAAAAGTGAGAAAGAGCTGGATCGGGTTAAAATGGAATCTGTAGATTCTTTAATCAGCCTTGTGGTTGAATTATTGGCAATAAAAAACAGAACAGGGAAGTTGATCCATATCGATCTTGAACCTGAACCCGATGGACTATTAGAAAATACACAAGAAGTTATCGACTTCTACAATTATTTTCTTTTAAAATATGGAACTATTGTATTGCAAAAAAAATTGAATTGTTCTACTGAAGATGCCAAACAGTACATTCTGGACCACATTCAACTTTGCTATGACGTTTGTCATTTTGCACTCGCTTATGAACAGCCTAAAGAAGTAATAGCACAACTTCAAAAAGAAGGTATCAAGATTGGAAAAATTCAAATAAGTGCAGCCTTGAAATGCGTGAAATCATCAACGGTATCCCTTGATGAACAGCAACATAGTTTACAACAATTTGATGAACCTACCTATTTACATCAGGCCGTTATAAGAACGCAAAATGGTGATCTGAAACACTTTTCAGATCTAAAAGCGGGTATAAAAGCTATGAATGACCCAGGTTTTGAAGAGATACGAACACACTTTCATGTTCCTGTCTTTATGTCCGGTTTTGAAGTATTGGATACTACTCAGGAGGATGTTATCAATACTTTAAATCTTTGGAAAAAAAATAAGTTCAGCGCCCATCTTGAAGTGGAAACATATACCTGGACAATTTTACCGGAGTATCTGCAAACCGACCTCACCGGTTCTATTATTAGAGAATTAAAATGGGTAAAAGAACAACTGAACCAAAAGATTTAAAATTAATTATGAAGCAAACTGTTGTTATAAATATTGTAGGACTGTCATCTTCCTTGCTTAAGGACGAGAGTCTCTTTATAACACAATGGATCAAGGACAAGCACATATCTAAAATAAAACCCATGCTTCCTGCAGTTACCTGTGCAGTTCAATCAACTTATTTAACCGGAAAACTACCTGATGAACATGGAATTGTAGCGAATGGCTGGTATTTTAGAGAAGAGTGCGAAGTGAAGTTATGGAGACAGTCCAATCACTTGGTCCAAGCACCTAAAATTTGGGATTTGGCAAAAGATATTAACCCCGGTTTTACCTGTTCTAATATGTTTTGGTGGTACAATATGTATTCTGGTTCCGATTTTAATGTGACGCCACGCCCCCAATACAGGGCGGACGGACAAAAAAAACCGGACTGTTATACAAAACCTTCTAATTTACGAGATCGTTTACAAGATAATTTGGGAATTTTTCCGCTATTCAATTTTTGGGGTCCCAATACGAGCATAAGATCTACCAAATGGATTGCCGATGCCTCTAAATTGGTCCATGACTGGCATGAACCAACCCTTCAGTTAATTTATTTACCTCATTTGGACTATGTGCTTCAAAAACATGACGATCAAAAATTGATCTCCGAAAGCATTAAAGAACTAGATATTGTATTTAAAGATTTAATAACTTTCTATGAAAAAAAAGGAATTAACCCTATTGTTCTTTCCGAATATGGCATTCATCCTGTAAAATCTCCTATACACATTAATAGAATTCTAAGAGAAAATGGATTTATTAAAGTCCGGGAAGAAAATGGATTGGAGCTACTCGATCCCGGAATAAGTGATGCCTTCGCCATGGCCGATCATCAGATAGCACATATCTATATAAACGATATTAAAAAAATTGAAGAAGTTAAAAAAATACTTGAAGAATACTCGGAAATTGAACTGATTCTGGACAAAAATGAACAAGTCAAATATAATCTCAACCACAAGCGTTCAGGTGAATTAGTTGCTGTTGCTAAAAAAGACTCTTGGTTTACTTATTACTTTTGGAAAGATGATAAGAAAGCACCTGATTATGCAAGAATGGTTGCCATTCACAATAAGCCCGGTTATGATCCGGTAGAATTGTTTACCGACCCGGAGAAAAAATTTATGACAGGTAGAATAGGCTGGAAACTACTGCGTAAAAAATTAGGTTTCAGAACCTTATTAAACATTATACCCTTAAACGCAAATTTAGTTAAAGGCTCCCATGGTGCTGTGAATATCGGTGAAGAATATTACCCATTGCTAATCCGGAATAATATGAGTAATCCCAAAAAAGACAATGAATTTATGGAACCCACAGCCATTTGCAATCTAATTCTTGATTGTATTTTTGGATGATCTCTTAAAACAATAGTTCGTTAAAGTTTTGTAACACTCACTTAATAAAATACTGGCAAAATATTTTTAAAATATATTACAGTACTGATAATCAAAGTTTTGTGTTTTTGCGACTTAGCGAGAAACAAAAGCTTACCGAAGTGTTATTTAAAATAATTTTCTGTAAAATTGAATATAAAAACTTACATCAGCGCATAAATTGTTCATAATCCATTATTAATAGATATAATTTAACAAAATAAATTTCAAATATAACTGTATTATTGCATCGATAATCTCCTAATCTAAATGCACATAAGCGGTATACAGGACATCTAAATCATAAAATAAAATTACTATGATCAAATTTTTAAAGTCAATAATAATTCTTGTCATAATCACCATAGTATCATCGTGCAATACAAAAGAAGAAAAAGTATTGGTTTTTAGTAAAACAACGGGGTACCGGCATGGCTCAATAGAAACAGGTATTGCAGCTGTAAAAAAGATAGGTTCTGAAAACGGATTTAAAGTAGATGCTACAGAAGATTCCAGTTTATTCACAGAAGATATTTTAAAACAATATTCGGCTATAATTTTTTTAAATACAACCAATGATGTTTTAAATGGGGTTCAACAGGCCGAAATGGAAAGGTATATACAGGCGGGTGGCGGATTTGTAGGAATTCATGCCGCTACTGATACAGAATATGATTGGCCGTGGTACAATAAACTGGTAGGAGCATATTTTAAAAGCCACCCAAGAGTTCAGGATGCCACACTCAATATAATCGACAAAAACCATCTATCAACGGAATTTCTTGGAGATACATGGGTAAAAGCAGATGAATGGTACAATCTTAAATCTATCAATCCCGATCTGAACGTATTGATCAAAATCGATGAAAAATCTTATGAAGGTGGAGAAAATGGTGATAATCACCCTATCTCCTGGTACCATGAATATGACGGAGGAAGGGCATTTTATACGGTTATGGGACATACTAATGAAACCTTTAATGATCCTGTGTTCCAACAGCACTTATTAGGTGGAATTAAATATGTTATTGGAAAAAATAATTTGGATTATAAATTAGCAAAAACCGAACGGATTCCACCCGAAAGCAGATTCATTAAGGAAGTGCTTGATTTTAACCTGAAAGAACCCATGGAATTGGATGAATTGCCTGGCAAAGGAATACTATTTGTTGAACGACAGGGCGCTATAAAAGTATATGATTTCAAAACTGAGAAAACCAAGACCATTACAGAACTTGAAATTTTTAAAGGCAATGAAGATGGATTACTGGGAGTTGCTGTAGATCCTGATTATCAAAATAATAACTGGATATATTTATTTTACTCCGCTCCAGGAGATGAACCTGATCAGCATATTTCGAGATTTGATCTTATAGGAGATAAGCTCGATCTGGAATCGGAAAAAGTGCTGATTGTAATTCCTACTATTAGAAAATGTTGCCATAGTGGAGGCTCTTTGGAATTTGGTCCGGATGGTAATTTATTTATTACGGTGGGTGATAATACCAATCCTTTTGAATCTTCCGGTTTC
>Ga0164313_10003622_pt1 | contig 13730 bp, 12 predicted proteins | sample GuaBasSedimGuay4_FD_113735 | JGI IMG/M metagenome (GOLD analysis project Ga0164313, IMG submission 113735) | Subseafloor sediment microbial communities from Guaymas Basin, Gulf of California, Mexico - Guay4, Core 4569-4, 0-3 cm | ecosystem: Environmental > Aquatic > Marine > Hydrothermal vents... | reverse complement strand
TGGGTAGCAAGCCACACATGGCTGCAGGAAAGCAATATCCAGGCCGTCAAAGTGGCTTTGCTATTGTCCACACAACATTCATTTGATCACACATCCAACCGGCAACTCACACTGCTCGATGAGACTATTCTCCCGCCTGCAGACGGACATCTTCGCAGAGTCAGCACAATCACTGCCGCCATTCATGGCCGGGTAAGATGAACTTCCACCTACCGGCAAATCATGTTGCAAGATCCCAGGCCGGAATGGTGTTACTGGCCTGTTTGTTGTTTTTGACAGCACTGACACTGCTTGGCTTGTCTGCCTCGGCTGACGCCGTATTGCAAAAGCAACTCGCCGCAAACCTGCAGGAAACAGAGCGTGCGAAACAATCTGCCCTTGCTGCACTTTCATGGGCAGAAAACTGGCTGCTGAATCTGGAACAGGCAACCCCGGTTGCCTGCATGCCGCTCTGCGAAGGCCTCAAACTGCATCTGGCGGGTAGTTTGCTGCCACATCCGGAGTTTGAAAATATAAGCTGGTGGCAGACACAGGGGTATGAAGCGGGTATCGACCCACTTGGCGGTAGCCGCCTCGCAAGTTTCACGACCACAAGCGCCAGCCCTCCCATGTGGATGATTGAACTGATTCACGAAAGTCCGGCTTCCGAAGACGGCACAATCAAAGCACAAGCCTGGTACCGCATTCTGGCGCGTGGCACTGGTCACACACAAAGGGCCGTGTCGGTGATTGAAAGCACCGTCACGAGGAACTGGTCGCCTGATAAAACTGAAATTGCGCCCGAAACAGGCCGCGTCGCCTGGCGGAAGCTGCGATGAGCAGTTTATCTGTTGGCAGGACGAAAGGTATCACCCTGATCGAGCTTGTGATCGTGGTCTCTGTGGTGGCCATACTGTTGACCATAGCTGTCCCCGGTTACAGCAGCTATATGCTGCGGGTACACCGTAGCGAAGCCATACGAATGCTGTTGCAGGCTTCCATGTGCCAGGAGCGGGTCTATGCGGGCCACAAAAGCTATGACACCAGCAAGTGCCATCCGGCTACTGAGCACCGGCGCTACAAACTCACCTATGCTTCCCCGGATACACAGCGCTTAAGCTACGTTGCCCTTGCCACACCTCAAGGCTCGCAACTTGATGACCCTTGTGGCAGCCTGTCATTGACTCATAACGGTGCCAGGGGGATAAGTGCGAGCAAGGTAAGTGCCACAAAGTGCTGGAGTGGCCGATGACTAGCCATTGACCTTGACACGTAACTCTTTGGGCAACGCAAACTCCATATTTTCCTCTACACCACCCAGTTCCGTGACATTACGTGCCCCCTGACGCAGCAATTCCCGAATCACACCCGCAACCAGGCTTTCCGGTGCTGAGGCACCTGCGGTTACGCCAATATTCTTTGCCAACTTCAGCCATTCAGGCTTTACGTCTTCAGCACCATCGATCAGGTAAGCCGGCACGCCTCGTTTTTCGGCCAGTTCGCGTAAGCGGTTGGAGTTGGAACTGTTAACCGATCCCACCACCAGCATCAGATCAGCATCTGCCGCTAAGGTATTCACAGCATCCTGCCGGTTTTGCGTTGCATAACAGATATCATGACGCTTGGGGCCGGTAATCGCCGGAAATTTCTGTCGTAGGGCGTTGATGACATCCTGGGTATCGTCAACCGACAAGGTGGTTTGCGTTACATATGCAAGGTTTTCCGGGTACTTAACCTTTAGCACAGCGACATCTTCGGTTGACTCGACCAGGTAAATTCTGTTTTCGCGCGGCGGACGCTGGTACCACTGCCCCATCGTGCCTTCGACTTCAGGATGACCTGCATGGCCGATCAGGACAACGTCATTTCCGGATTTACAATATCTTGCAACTTCCATGTGAACCTTGGTGACAAGAGGACAGGTCGCGTCAAAAACTCTCAGTCCACGATGCGTACCCGCCTCGCGTACGTCCTGTGAAACTCCATGGGCACTGAAAATTACAGTCGCGTTATCAGGTACATCGTCAAGTTCTTCGACGAAAATCGCCCCCAACCCGGCCAGTCTGTCCACCACGAAACGATTATGAACGACTTCGTGACGAACATAGATAGGCGCACCGAAATACTCCAGTGCACGCTCAACAATTTCGATTGCCCGGTCTACACCCGCACAAAACCCGCGTGGATTGGCGAGTTGGACTTCCATCAACCACCTTCTTCAGACTTTGCAGATGACGTGAAGAATATGCCATCAACCAGCATCAAAATGACACCACCGGTAATTGCAGAATCGGCCACATTGAACGCCGGCCAATGGTGGGCCTGATAAAACACATCGATAAAATCCACCACGTAGCCATTCATAATGCGGTCAATCAAGTTCCCCACTGCGCCACCAATTACCAGGCTCAACGCAGCCGCTGTCAGTTTTTCATTCGCGGGCAATCTCAGTAACCATACGATCAGTACCACCGTTACCACCGAAGCCAGGCCGGTAAACAGCCACCGTTGCCAACCGCCTGCATCACTGAGGAAACTGAATGCAGCGCCGTAATTGTGTGCCAGCGTCATATTCAACCAGGATGTTACTTCGACCGGGCGGTATAGCGTCAGAGTTTCGGTTGCTATCTGTTTGGTCCACAAATCCAGCACAATGATCAATGCTGAGAACATCAACCATGCAAATGCCATCATGTTGAGACCACTTCGCCGCGATTGTCCGGACTGTGTATTTAACTCAGGCAATTTTGCGTTCTTCCCCGCTTCCCGCTACATTTTCGATGCAGCGTCCGCATAATTCGGGGTGCTCTTCAGACTGTCCCACGTCTTCGCGCTGATGCCAGCAACGAACGCATTTCTCATTGCCGTTTTTGTTCACCCAGACAAAATACTCTGACGTTTCGTAGCTGCCCTCTGGCACCCTGGCCTGGTCGGATTCCACTATGGCTTCAGACACAATCAAAATGTAGCGTAACTCATCACCCCATTTGTCGAGAAACTCACGCTGCACAATGCTACGCGGTTGAATATGGACGGTGGCTTCCAATGAACCACGGATAATTTTATCCCTGCGCATAATTTCAATGGCTTCATTTACGGTATTGATTAGCGCGGTGGTTTCTTGCCAGAAGGCTTCATCATATACACCGTCATCGAGCGCAAACAGACCATCGTACCACTCACTCATAAACACGCTGTCCGGTCTTTCTCCCGGCATCAATTGCCAGATTTCTTCAGCGGTATAGCTCAGTACCGGCGCGACCCAGCGAACCAGGCTTTCCAGTATGTGGTACATAGCAGTCTGTGCAGAACGACGCGCAAGACTGTCGCGACCGGTTGTGTACAAACGGTCTTTCAGTACATTCAAATAAATCGCACTTAATTCCAGCGCACAATAGTTGTTTACCTTCTGGTAGACCTGCATGAACTGGTAGTCTTCGTACGCCTGGTCAACCTCTTTCTGCATCTGTAATGCCCGGCTTACAGCCCAGCGGTCAAACGGCAGCATTTGATCCTCTGCCAACCTGTGTTGAGGCTCAAACCCATCCAGGTTACCGAGCAGGAACCGTGCAGTATTTCGAATCCGGCGGTAAGCATCAGAAACCCGCTTGAGGATCTCGTCAGATACCGTCATTTCCTGACGATAATCTGCCGCCGCCACCCATAACCGCAATACATCTGCACCGAGTGAATTCATGACTTTTTGTGGCGCGATGACATTACCCAGCGACTTGGACATTTTCTTGCCGGTCGCATCCACCACAAAACCATGGGTCAGGACCTGCCGGTAGGGTGCTTCACCATGCATCGCAACCGATGTCAGCATGGAAGACTGAAACCAGCCACGATGCTGGTCTGAACCCTCCAGGTAAATATCGGCAGGACGACGTAATTCTTCACGCTCATCCAGCACACAACGGTGGCTGACACCTGAATCAAACCACACATCAAGAATATCCCTGACCTGCTCATACTCATTCTTATCGACACCAAGGCGATCAAAGATGTCATCTTCATACCAGCAATCTGTGCCGGCCTGTTCAATTAAATCCGCAACCTTGAGCATCAACACATTGGTATCGGGATGCAGTTCTTCAGTCTCACGATGAACAAACAGGGTAATCGGCACACCCCAGGTCCTTTGTCTGGAAATACACCAGTCCGGACGGCCCTCGATCATACCGCTGATGCGCTCCTCGCCCCAGCCTGGTACCCAGCGGATACCCTTGATGGTTTCCAGCGCACGTGCCCGCAGACCCTTCTTGTCCATACCGATAAACCACTGCGGCGTGACTCGAAAGGCCGTCGGTGATTTGTGCCGCCAACAGTGTGGATAGCTATGCTGGAACGGTTCATGGTGCAACAAAGAGTTATTTTTCTGCATAAGCTCGATGATGGTGTCATTTGCTTTCCAGACAAACTGGCCGGCAAACAGCTTTGTATCTTCCACATAAATGCCATTGGCTCCAACGGGATTGGAAATTGGCAGGTCATATAACTGGCCCACGCGGAAATCTTCATCACCATGCCCCGGTGCCGTGTGTACCGCACCCGTACCGGCCTCAGTCGTGACATGCTCGCCCAGGATCACCGGCACCTGCTTGTCATAGAAAGGATGCTGTAGTTGCTGGAGTTCCAGTGCAGCACCTTTGCAGCAACCCAATACATCAGCATCCTCCAGACCAATACGACTGATGACCTCGTCTTTCAGTTCATCTGCCAGCACGATCGCGACATCCGTGTCCTGCCAGCGGCCTGCTACCAGGACGTAATCAAGCTCTGCGTGCAAAGTGACCGCCTCGTTTGCAGGCAACGTCCATGGCGTCGTCGTCCAGATCGGGATACCCGTGATTCCAGCAAACGACTCAACCCCGAATGCGGCCAGAACCGCAGCCTTGTCTACCGCGAGAAATAAAACGTCAACGGCCGGTGAGGTCTTGTCCTGATACTCAATTTCAGCTTCAGCCAGTGCCGAACCGCAATCAAAACACCAGTTGACCGGTTTAACACCCTGATCCAGATGTCCACCTTCAATGATTTTCGCGAGTGCACGAACCATATTTGCTTCATAGGAAAATTTATTGCTCGCATACGGGTCATCCCATTTACCCAATACGCCCAGGCGTTTAAAACCCTCCCGTTGCAGCGCTATCTGACGGTCGGCATATTCCCGGCATTTCTGCCTGAAAGTGCGTGCATCCACTTTTCGGCCAACTTTGCCGACTTTCTTTTCAACCTGCAGCTCAATCGGCAAGCCGTGACAATCCCAGCCCGGCACGTAGGGAGACTGAAACCCGGCCAGCAGACGCGATTTAACCACCATGTCTTTGAGGATCTTATTGACCGCATGACCGATATGAATATCACCATTTGCATAAGGTGGTCCATCATGCAATATGAACAAAGGCCGGCTGGCCGTGTGCGCCTGAATTCGATCGTACAGGCGGCTCTCCTCCCATTGCTTCAGCATTTGAGGTTCGCGGTTGGCCAGGTTGGCTTTCATCGGGAAAGCCGTATTGGGGAGGTTGATCGTGTCTTTATAATCCATACTTATTCTGTGCTTTTTTATTGGGAATCTCTGATTTATTCTGAACGAAGTAGATTACGATTCAAAATGTTCAGATTCAAGGCGCGAATCGCGGGTAATAGCTGGCTATTGGCAAGATTTGCAACGCAGAAGCTGATCATTTTGGATGTAAGATACGAGTTCATGAATAGATCAGAGGTTCCCTAGTTTTAATTCATATCACGCAGGTATTCGCGCGCCAGTCGCTCATCTTCTCGCATTTGCCTGATGAGGTCATCAAGATCTTTAAAATGTTCTTCATCCCGAAGCTTTTTAACGTATTCCACTTCCATTTGCCGGCCGTACAGATCTCCATCAAAATCTAACAGGTGGACTTCAACAAGAAAACCTTCACCACCGACCGCAGGGCGTGTTCCAAGGTTTGCAACTCCGTTACGCCAACCACTTTCGCCCCAGCGGGCTCTGACCGCAAAAATACCGTTGAGCGGGCTTGGTGAAGCTGCCAGCGGCATGTTTGCTGTCGGATACCCAAGCTTGCGACCCAACTGCCGGCCATGAATAACCCTGCCCTGCGTGCGGTATGGCCTGCCCAGCAACCGGGAAACTTCCTGCAACTCACCCGCCAACAGGCATTCGCGGATATTCGTACTGGAAGCCCGTTTGCCATCAACATCAATCATTGCAACAGTATTTAACCCGAAGCCAAATTTTTCACCCGCCTGGCGGAGCGTATCTGTATTGCCTTTCCTGGCTTTGCCATAGTGAAAATCTTCACCGACAACCACGTAAGCTGCATCCAGAACATCCACCAGCACGGATTGAACAAACTTTTCAGCGCTCATAGCGGCCAGAGACTGGTTAAAACGCATCATCCAGACAAGATCGATACCTTCATTACCCAGGTAGGTGAGCTTCTGGCGCACTGACATTAAACGTGCGGGTGCGTCATCCGGCCGGAACCACGCCGCAGGTAACGGTTCAAATGTTACTAACGCAATTGGCCGTGCTTCGTCATTGGACTTCGTATCAGCCAATAACCTGCAGCGTTGGATCAATGCCTGGTGCCCAAGGTGCAGACCATCGAAGTTACCGATGGTTACGACCGGGGACTGCAGCATTTGCCTGCCTGGATTGTCTCTGATTAACTGCATTGAAGTGCCTGACATTTGAGTACCGGAGAGAAGCTGCGTAAAAGTAGAGAATTATAACAGCCTGACGACCTATTTTGCTCCGCGAAGCAGATCGTGTTTTTTGAGCCCGACAACCATGCCGACAAAGAGGTAAATAAGGATTCCGAAAGCAATGGACAGCGTGAGGTTCTTGACCCGCAATGCTGCATCTGCCTGCAACCAGCTTTCGGTATCATGGGTCATGAATAGCAAAAGAGAAGCCATCGTTGCACAGGCAAGAATAACTGCAGCCCACAACCGGAACCAGCCCTTTTCAGGGGTGTAAACGTCACGTTTTCTAAGACCCCGGTATAACAATGCGGCATTCAAATAGGCCGCCACCGAACTGGCCAGCGCGAGGCCTGCGTGTGTGCCCTCAAATTCATGGTGTAAAAGCAGGCCAACAAACAGGAGGTTCAAAGCCATATTGGAAACCATCGCCATGATAGCGATTTTGACCGGTGTGCTGGTGTCCTGGCGCGCATAATAGCCCGGCGCCAGCACCTTAACCGCGATAAACGCCGGCAGACCAACCGAATAAGCAACCAGGCTCAGTGAAGACATGTGCACGTCATCGGCCTGGAAAGCATTGTACTGAAACAAGGTAATCAGAATAGGCTCAGCCAGAATAGCCAACCCGATGGCAGCAGGTACTGTAATGATCAACGCCAGTCTCAGTGCCCAATCCAGTGTGGCCGAAAACTCGGCAGTACTGGCCTTTGCATGCTTCTGTGACAGACTGGGAAGTATGACAGTCGCTAAGGCAATACCCAGCACCCCGAGTGGAAACTCGAGCAGACGATCGGAATAATACAACCATGAGACACTACCTGTGACCAGGAATGTAGCAATAATACTGTCGAACAATAAGTTGACCTGTGCAACCGATGAACCAAACAAGGTTGGAATCATCAATTTCATGATGCGGCGTACACCGGAGTGATGCCAACCCCAGCGCGGGCGTGGCATCAATCCCAGTCGCATCAGGGCCGGAACCTGTAGCAATAACTGTGCAAAACCTGCGCCCAGAACACCCCACGCCAATGCATAGACCGGTACTTCAAGCCGTCCCGCCAGTAAAAGTGCAGCAGCAATCAGCGAGACATTGAGTAATACGGGTGTCAGCGCCGGGATCAGGAAGCGTTCAAAGGTGTTCATGATGCCGCCGGCAAGGGCTGTCAACGAGATCAGCATGATGTAGGGGAACGTTATCCGAAGCATATCGGCCGACAAGGCAAATTCAGGGCGATCTTCCGCCAGCCATCCCGGGGCAAACACTGACAAGACCAGCGGTGCGGCGAAAATACCGACAGCTGTAATCACCAGCAAAATAGCGGCCAGCGTGCCTGTCACGTGATCGATCAGATCACGCAGTGCTTCGTGATCGCCATTGGCTTTGTATTCCGACAGAACCGGGACGAATGCCAGTGAAAATGATCCTTCGGCAAACAGGCGACGCATGAAGTTGGGAATCCGGAAGGCCAGGAAAAAAGCATCTGTCTCACCACTGGCCCCAAACATCCTGGCCAATACCACATCCCGGACAAAACCCAGGATACGGGACAGAATGGTTGCACTACCTACTGTTGCGGTCGATTTAAGCAGTTTCATACCAGCATTTGTCCCGGCATTCGCCAATTACTCAAAAAAACATGCATTATTACCCTTTAAATGATTGACCCGGAGGAGAAAAACTATGATACTACGCGGCTAGTTTCTGAACCGATTTTATGGAGATATACCTTGGCTAACAGTTTATCAGCACGTAAGCGTGCACGTCAGGCTGAAAAGCATCGTTTACGCAACGCCAGCCAGCGTTCACACATGCGTACAACGATTAAAAAAGTACTCGCTGCGATTGAATCCGGCGACAAGAGCGCAGCTGAAGCCGCCTACAAGGTTGCTGTACCTGCCATCGACCGTTCAGTGACCAAAGGCCTGATGCACCGCAACAAAGCAGCACGGCATAAATCACGTCTGAACAACCACGTACGAAATATGTAATTACTCCAGGCACAGCTCAATGCATATGTAGTGGGCTGACTTGCAGAGATTACTAAAAAACCCCGTTAATCGCGGGGTTTTTTTATGCCGGAAATATGGCAATCTTCAGACATCGCCCCCCGACTCCAACTCCCATACTTTCTGTTGTTCAACTTCCAGTTCAGTCATCTCATCGAGTGCCCGGCCCACACTTTGCACCAATTCATCAGTACCCTTGCGTGCGACTGAAGATATAACAAACCAAGGCGACTGCCAGTCCAGTTCCCTGACAACACGTGTGGTAATTTCTTCTACTTCCTGCTGGCTCAGGATATCCGACTTGGTGAATACCAGCCAACGCAGCTTGTCGCCCAGGCTGGCATCAAAATTGATCAACTCCTGTTCCAGCTTCCGGACTGCATCCTCGGGTGGCATTTCATCCAATGGTGCAATCTCTACCAGTTGCAGCAACAGGCGCGTTCTTTGCAGATGTTTGAGAAACTGCACGCCAAGACCGGCTCCATCTGCCGCACCTTCGATTAAACCGGGTACATCGGCAATCACAAAACTGCTGTCCACGCCCACGCGAACCACACCCAGGTTCGGGTACAGGGTGGTAAACGGGTAATCAGCCACTTTGGGCCGTGCGGCTGAAACTGTACTGATCAAAGTGGATTTACCCGCATTGGGAAACCCGAGTAAACCTACATCGGCAAGTACTTTCATTTCCAGATGAAGCTGGATATCTTCACCGGGCAGCCCCGGCGTAAATTTCTTCGGCGAACGATTGGTCGAACTTTTAAAATGTACATTGCCCAGACCGCCCTTGCCACCCCGGGCAACCAACAGGTGCTGACCATGCTCGGTGACATCACCAAGCGCTACGCCGCTGTCCACATCAGCGACAATCGTCCCCAGCGGTACCCGGATATAAACATCCTCACCCCGGCGGCCGTATTTTTCCTGACCCTTGCCCTGCACGCCATTTTCCGCCTTGTACATACGCCGGTGACGGAAGTCGACCAGCGTGTTGAGACCGGAATCCCCTTCCAGATACACACTGCCACCATTGCCGCCATCACCACCATCGGGTCCGCCAAACTGGATAAACTTTTCGCGGCGAAAAGACGCAGAGCCATTCCCGCCCTTGCCGGCAATGATGTGAATGGATGCTTCATCTACAAATTTCATAAATTTATTCCTGTCCAGAGTCCATCATACACGGCATCTTCAGGCATAAAAAAACCCTACCGGAGCAGGGTTTCTCAAATCCTGTCAATGCGATGAATCAGGCTTCTGCCTTCTCCACACTGACAAATTTGCGTTTTGGCATGCCGCGCTGACGAAACTTCACCTTGCCATCTGTCAAGGCGAACAGGGTGTGATCACGTCCAATACCAACATTTTCACCGGCGTGAAAACGGGTGCCGCGCTGACGAACAATAATATTGCCCGCTACAACAGGCTCACCGCCAAAACACTTCACACCAAGGTACTTTGGGTTGGAATCGCGACCATTGCGCGTACTACCACCGGCTTTTTTATGTGCCATGATTCAAATCCTCTGTTGTTAATCTTTGCTTTTCGCTTCAGCTTCAGGTTTAGCGGCCTCAGGCTTGGCAGCCTTGGCTTTTGCAACCTTCTTCTTCGGCGCTGAAGCAGCGATTCCGGTAATTTCAATCCGGGTGTAATCCTGCCGATGGCCCATACGTTTCATATGGTGCTTACGACGTTTGAATTTCAAAATCCGGATCTTTTCCCCACGACCGTGTTCAACGATCGTGACCGTTACTTTTCCGCCTTTCAGATAAGGTGTTCCAACTTTAACGTCTTCACCCTCACCAACCATCAACACCTGGTCGAGTTCGACCGTGGCGCCTTTTTCGGCGTCAAGCTTTTCTATATTTAACATATCTCCGGTGGTTGCACGATACTGCTTTCCACCAGTTGCGAATACTGCGTACATGGTAACTCTCTCCGCTTTCAAAGAGGCCTACAAAAGGGCGGGAATATTAGCGGTTTTCCGGGGTGCGGTCAACCGTTGTGAGAGGAAAAAATGGATTCTTGTAGGAGCGGCGCCTCGCCGCGATCATTCTGGTCCTGCACTTAGTTTAACAAATCGCGGCGAGACGCCGCTCCTACAAGAATCTAACAGCCCTTTTTTACTCAAAGAAGGGTATAGTAGATGGTTACCAATCGTTTCGGCTAATTAATGAAAACCATCAAGATTCGCGGTGCCCGCACCCACAACCTGGCCAATGTTGACCTCGACCTCCCCCGGGACAAACTGATTGTTTTTACTGGTCTTTCAGGTTCCGGAAAATCCTCGTTAGCCTTTGACACCATCTATGCGGAAGGCCAGCGCCGTTATGTGGAATCACTATCGGCCTATGCCCGTCAGTTTCTGTCCGTGATGGAAAAGCCGGATGTTGATCATATTGAAGGCCTGTCACCGGCAATTTCAATCGAACAAAAATCAACTTCACACAACCCGCGTTCGACAGTCGGCACGATTACCGAGATCTATGACTACCTGCGCTTGCTATTTGCACGCGTAGGAACGCCCTGCTGCCCTGATCACGGTCAACCACTTGCAGCCCAGACCATCAGCCAGATGGTAGACCAGGTTATGTCGCTGCCGGAAGGCACAAAGATGATGCTGATGGCGCCGGTCGTGCGCGACCGCAAAGGTGAGCATGCACTGTTATTTGATGAGTTACGGGCACAGGGCTTTGTGCGCGTACGTGTCGATGGCCATGTTTACCCGCTGGATGATGTTCCGGTGCTTGAATTACGCCGTAAACACAGCATCGAAGTTGTGATCGACCGTTTTAAAGTACGTCCGGACCTGAAACAACGCCTGGCGGAATCATTCGAGACTGCTTTGGTTTTATCCGACGGCCTGGCGCTGTTGACACCGATGGATGCTGAGGACAGCATGCCTGAAAAGCTGCTCAGCTCACGTTATTCCTGCATACACTGTGATTACAGCTTGCAGGAAGTTGAACCCCGCATGTTTTCATTCAACAACCCCAACGGCGCCTGCCCGGGTTGCGATGGCCTCGGCATGGCCCAGTTTTTCGACCCTGACCGCGTGGTCAGTAACCCCCATGTCAGCCTGGCCGGCGGCGCCGTGCGTGGATGGGACCGGCGGAATGCCTATTATTTCCAGATTATCAGGGCCCTTTCAGCACATTATGGCTTTGATATCGAAATACCGTTTGAAGAGTTATCAAAAGAGCACCAGGAAATAATCCTGTATGGAAGCGGTGACGAGATCATTGAATTTACTTACTTTGGTGACCGTGGCACACAAAAACGCAAACACCCTTTTGCCGGAGTAATCCCAAACCTGGAACGCCGCTTCAAGGAAACCGATGCGCGCATCGTACGTGAAGAGCTAAGCAAGTATATTTCACAGAAGCCCTGCCCCGAATGCCATGGCCAGCGCCTGAACCAGGCCGCACGCCATGTATTCGTAGCTGACACGAATTTGCCAACCGTAACGGCCTGGCCAATTTTACAATGCCTGGAGTTCTTTTCCGGCCTGCAACTGCTTGGTCACAAGGGCGAGATTGCCGAAAGAATAGTCAAGGAAGTGCATCAGCGACTGCAATTCCTTGTCAACGTGGGCCTGGACTACCTAACCCTGGATCGCAAAGCCGGTTCTTTGTCCGGTGGTGAGGCACAGCGTATACGGCTGGCCAGCCAGATTGGAGCAGGGCTGGTCGGGGTCATGTATATCCTGGATGAACCATCCATCGGCTTGCATCAACGCGACAATGAACGCTTGCTTTCTACCCTGTTCAGGCTGCGCGACCTCGGCAACACCGTTATCGTGGTCGAGCATGATGAAGAAGCCATCCGCATGGCCGACCACGTAGTCGATATGGGTCCGGGCGCAGGCGTACACGGCGGTGAGGTTGTATTCAGCGGAAACCCGGAGGGTCTGATCAATAACGATGCGACATTGACGGGCAAATATCTCTCCGGCCGGCTGGAGATTGAAATCCCGCCAAGACGTAACACGATTGACCCTGAAAAGGTGTTCAGGCTATTCGGCGCGACCGGTAATAACCTCAAAAATATTACGCTGGAGATTCCAGCTGGTCTGCTGACTTGCGTGACCGGCGTTTCCGGCTCCGGTAAATCAACCCTGATCAATGACACATTACATCGCCTGGCGGCCAGGGAATTGTATGATTCCAGTGCCCAGCCCGCTCCTTACGAATCCGTTGAAAACCTGGCCATGTTCGATAAAGTGGTCGACATCGACCAGTCGCCGATCGGGCGTACTCCGCGCTCAAACCCCGCAACCTATACAGGTCTGTTCACACCGATTCGTGAACTGTTTGCCGGCACCCACGAAGCACGATCACGTGGCTACAAACCTGGTCGTTTCAGTTTCAATGTCAAGGGCGGCCGTTGTGAGGCCTGCCAGGGGGACGGCCTGATACGCGTTGAAATGCACTTTTTAGCCGATATCTACGTGTCCTGCGATGTCTGCCGCGGCAAACGCTACAACCGAGAATCGCTGTCAGTACACTACAAGGGCAAAAACATCCATGAAGTGCTGGCGATGACGGTGGAAGATGCGCTGGAGTTTTTCGCACCGGTTCCGGTGGTTGCACGCAAACTACAGACCCTGATGGACGTTGGGCTGGCCTACATTACGCTGGGACAAAGCGCCACTACCCTCTCAGGCGGTGAAGCTCAGCGAATCAAGCTGGCCAAGGAACTGTCCAAACGCGATACTGGCCAGACTCTCTACATACTGGATGAACCCACCACCGGTCTGCATTTTCACGACATAAAGCAATTACTGCACGTATTGCATCGCCTTCGTGACCACGGCAACACGATTGTCGTAATCGAACACAACCTTGACGTCATCAAGACGGCCGACTGGGTTATCGACCTGGGCCCGGAGGGTGGCGACCGCGGTGGGGAAATCATCGCAACCGGTACGCCCGAGCAAGTGGCCAATGCGACTAATTCTCATACCGGGCGTTTTCTGGCAAGACTGTTCGAGCGTAAGGCGGAACAACATAAAAAGACTGCCTGACGAGCAC
>Ga0164313_10003620_pt1 | contig 13735 bp, 10 predicted proteins | sample GuaBasSedimGuay4_FD_113735 | JGI IMG/M metagenome (GOLD analysis project Ga0164313, IMG submission 113735) | Subseafloor sediment microbial communities from Guaymas Basin, Gulf of California, Mexico - Guay4, Core 4569-4, 0-3 cm | ecosystem: Environmental > Aquatic > Marine > Hydrothermal vents... | reverse complement strand
CGGCTGCACAGCAAGGCGCGCGGCCAGACATGCCCGGCGTCCGATAGAATACTAAGGATGGAATGAGTCATGCGACACAATGTCAGCGGACGTAAACTGAATCGCACTCCGGCCCACCGGAAGATGCTTTACCGTAACCTGGTGACGTCTCTGTTCAAACACGAGCGGATCCAGACCACCGTGCCCAAGGCCAAAGAGGCCCGCATCGTGGCCGAAAAGCTGATCACCTTCGCCAAGAGGGGTGATCTGCACGCGCGCAGGATGGCGGCCCGTAAGGTCATGGAGCCGGCGATCCTGCAGAAGCTGTTCGATGAGATCGGTCCCCGTTATGCCGACCGTCCGGGTGGCTACACCCGGATCATGCGGCTGGGTCCCCGCAAGGGCGACAACGCGGAACTGGCCATTCTCGAACTGGTGGACAACACCGTCCGGCCCAAGCACACCGACACCATGAAGCGGAAGCGCGCGCGCAAGGTTCTCGAGGCCCAGGAAAAGGCTGAAGCCAAGGCCGCCCTGGTGGAAGAGGCCGAGGTCGAAAAGGCTGAAGCTTCAGAAGAAGTTGAAGCTCCTGAAGCCGAGGATTCCGCGGAAGTGGAAGCTCCCGCCGAAGAGGAAGAGAAAAAGGAAGACTAGTTCTTCCGTTTCTCGCCTCATCAAGAACAAGCCCCTGGAGGATTCGTTGCGGCGAAACTTCCAGGGGTTTCTTTTGACCGGTCCGGGGTCCCTGTAATAGGATCCCATTCAAAATGAATGGTTGTGGTTCTGAAAATGTACCCGACCAGCCAGCATTCAGGAGGCTCCGGTGGCAATCTGTCCGGTATGCAACGACACAGCCGAAAAAGCCATGTTGGCGGAAGTCGCCCTGGTCCCCGATACCGCCAGCCGGCTGGTGCAGTGCCCCGCCTGCGGGGTGACTTGGTTCGATCCCCTGCCCACCACCGAAATCCTGAACCGGTTCTACTCCGCGGCCTATTACGACTTCCGCCGCTGGCCTGGCGAGGCCGGGGGTGCCTGGTTTGGCCGCCGGCTCGAAAAGATCGCTCCGACCGGCCGGTTCCTGGATGTCGGTTGCGCCACCGGGTTTTTCCTCAACGGTATCCGGCAGAGTACCGACTGGGAGGTCCACGGGGTGGAATTCAGTCCGGATGCGGTGGCCTACGCCAGGGGCGAACTGGGGCTGGATGTATTGGCCGGCGATCTGCTGGACGCCGGTTATCCCGACGAATTTTTCGACTACGTCCACGTGAACAACGTCCTGGAGCACGTTCTGGACCCGGCCGGCCTGCTGGCCGAATGCCGCCGGATTCTCAAACCCGGAGGCCGTTTCTTCCTGGCAGTGCCCAACGGGGCCAACGACAGCCGGAACCTGATCGAATTCCACCGAAGCGAGGGCATTCCCGCGCGCAGTCCGAGCGGGCACATCTTCTTTTTTCCGGCCCGCACTCTGCTGATGCTCCTGGACAGGTTTGGGTTCACCGCAAACTCCCAAAAGACCGGCAGCATCAAACGGGGGCTGCGCAACGCTGGTATCCTCAAGCGTAAGAAAAACTGGAAAGAGGACCACTATTTCCACCCGGAGTCACAAAACGTTACGGGAGAAAAAGTTGTGGTCGCGCAGGAGGAAAAGAAACCGGATCTCTATTACAGATACCGAAATTTTTCCGCCGATCTGGGAAATCTTCCCGGGCTTCACGATTTCGGTCTCGATTTCCTGTTCGAATGTACCAAAGAGGGGTGATAAACCGGTGGGCGGGTGCCTTCATCCTTTCTTGATCCCCCGGCGGATTTCATCTAAATTCACCGGAGTCCTATCGAGAGATAACGTCCCTCCGCCTGGGTGGGACAGTTTTTAATACAGGATACTTTCCCGCTTGCGGCGGGATCGGTCCTTCCCCGACATCCTCATGGAGTTTGCCTCATGGCTGCAAGGACGCTTTATACAGCCGGCATCACCGGCGTCGGAATGAGTTTCCCCGAAAAACGCCTGACCAATGCCGATCTGGAAAAAATTGTCGACACCAACGACGAGTGGATCTTCGAACGGACGGGCATCAGGGAACGGCGGATCGTCGCCAAGGGAACCGGAGCCTCGGTCCACGGGGCGAAAGCAGCGGAGCAGGCCATGGAGCACGCGGGCATCACTCCCATGGAAGTGGACATGATCATCGTGCCGACGGTTACGCCGGACATGGTTTTCCCTCCCACCGCCGGCCTCATCCAGGAAAAGATCGGCGCCAAAAACGCCTGGGGGTTCGATCTTGAGGGAGCCTGCAGCGGCTTTATTTTTGCCCTGCAGAACGCGCGCGCCCAGGTCGAAGCGGGCCACGCCCGCCGTGTGCTTGTCATCGGGACCGAGGTCATGTCGGCCATCACGGATTACGAGGACCGCAATACATGCATCCTGTTCGGGGACGGGGCAGGCGCGGTGGTGGTCGAGCGGGTGGATGATTCCCGCGGCGGCATTATCGATGCCATCAACCGTCTTGACGGCAGCGGTGCAAAGTACCTGCACATGGTCGCCGGCGGCAGCCTGAATCCTTCCTCCGCCGAGACCGTCGCCGGGCGCCAGCACTTTGTCTACCAGGAAGGCCGGGATGTCTACAAGTTCGCGGTCAAGGGCATGGCGGGCATTACCGCGGAAATCGTGGAGAAAAACGGTTTAACCGGCGCGGATGTGGACCTTTTCGTACCTCACCAGGCCAATATCAGGATAATCAAGGCCGCCCAGCGCCGGGTCGGTCTGGAAGACCACCAGGTCTGCATCACCATCGATCGTTTCGGCAACACGACCTCGGCCAGCATACCTTCGGCCCTGCGCGTGGCCTTGGACGAGGGCAGATTGAAGGAAGGCCATCTCGTCGTCCTGTGCGCTTTCGGCGCCGGGTTCACTTGGGGTTCAACGCTTCTGCGCTGGACCGCACCCTAGGGAATTGACCGTATGATCGAAGTCAAGGAACTGACCCGCCGCTACGGTTCGACCCGGGCGCTCGTCGACCTTTCTTTCAAGGTGGACCAGGGCGAGGTCGTGGGGTTTCTCGGCCCCAACGGCGCTGGCAAGTCGACGACCATGAAAATCCTCACCTGTTCCCTGGCGCCCACCTCCGGTACCGCCTCGGTGTCGGGTTACGATGTCCTGGACGACCCCATCTCCGTGCGGCAAAACATCGGTTTCATGCCCGAGCAGGTAGTACTTTACAATGATCTGTCCGTTCTGGAATTCCTGCGCTTCGTGGCGAAACTGAAAGATGTGCCCGGCAACCGGCTGGCCGGCCATGTGGACGGCCTGATCGATCAGACGGGTCTGGGCGAGGTCCGCCACAAGATGGTGGGCAACCTGTCCCACGGATTTCGCAAACGGGTCGGCCTCGCGCAGGCCCTGGTGTCGGATCCCAAAGTGCTGATCCTGGACGAACCCACCAGCGGCCTGGATCCCCACCAGATCGTGGAAATCAGGAATCTCATCAAGGGCTTTCGCGGGGAACGCACGGTTCTTCTCAGCAGCCACATCCTGTCCGAGGTAAGCGCCGTTTGTGAGAGGGTGCTGATCCTGGACAAAGGAAAGCTGGTGGGTGAGGAAAGTGCCGTGGGTCTGGCCCAGTCCGGTTCCGCGGTAGCGGGCGAGGTCACCAGCACCGTCGTTTTGTCCTGGGACGGCGACCGCGCCGCCGTGGCCGAGGCCCTGGCCAAGGTGGCCGGAGTCGACGAAGTGGTTGTCACCGATGAAGGCGCCGAAGTGATCATCGCCGGTAATCCGGTGGAAGTTCGTCCGCGGCTGGTGGAGTCGGTCCTGCAGGCCGGCGGCCAGCTTCAGAACATCCAGGACAAGGGGCCCAGCCTGGAGGATCTTTTCCTGCGGCTGACGGGTGCGGATTCGGACCGGGAAACCAAGGACCAGTTGTCGAAAGATCGCCCTGGGAGGGACTCATGAGGCAGCTGTGGGCCATCGTAGGCCGGGAAACCGGAGCCTTTTTCAAGAGCGCCATGGCGCCGATGGTGCTGTCGGGATTCCTGGTGGCGGTGGGGCTTTTCTTCACCATTTATCTTCTGGGTTACAGCGAAATGTCCCTGGCGGCCCTGCAAAGTCCCCGCAGCGGCAACTACATGAACCTGGCCGAAGGGCTGTTCCGGCCCATGGTCAGCAATACCATCTTTTTCCTGCTGTTTTTGATGCCCGCGATCACCATGCGGCTGTTCGCGCCCGAATTCGGGTCCGGGCGTTACGTGCTGATCTCCAGCTGGCCGGTACCCGACCATATCTGGGTGCTGGGAAAATGGATGTCCGCCTGGCTGACCGCCGGTGTGATGATCCTGGCCGGAGCCGCCTATTTTGGCGTGGTCTGGTTTTTGGGTTCACCGGAAGTGGGGCCGGCCGTTGTCGCGGTGATCGGAGAACTCCTTTTCGTGGGTTGCCTGGCGGCCTGGGGCGCGTTGGCTTCCAGCCTGTTCAATCACCAAATGGTCGCCTATTTTCTGGCCTTCATCTGGTCCATGTTCCTATTCATCATCGGCGCCCTGGAAAGATTTCTGCCCGGCCTTCTGGGGGTTGTCACCCACGAATTATCCCTGCTCTTCCATTTTGAACGATTCAGCCGGGGCGTGGCCGACACCCGGGACATCCTGTATTTCGTACTGATGACCATCGTGCCTTTGTTTGCCACCACCGCGGTGGTGGCCGGTCGGCGGCTGCCCGCCAAACGGAGGCTGATCCTGTGGGCTCCCACGGCGCTGGTCCTGGTCCTGTCGGTCGTCGTCTACATTCTGGGGCAAACCTGGGTCGGCACCTGGGACCTGACCGGCAACAAGCGTTACAGCCTGGCTCCCCAGACCCTCCAGGTGCTGGACGATCTGCCCGCGAACCTGGCGGAACTTCGGTCCACCGCCGACCTGGAAAACGGGCCCGCGGGGGATCTGGACAAGGTCCAGGTACTGGCCTTCTACCAGAACATGGATCCCGCCCGCGAAATCACCGAGACTCTGCTGAGGGCCTGTGCCCAACGGTCCAGCCGTTTCAAGTACGAAATCCTGGATCCCGATACCGAACTGGAGCTGCTGCGCCGCTATCAGGTCAAGGCCTCGCGCACGGTGATCGTCAAGGTGGGGGACCGTTATACTTCCCTGCTGCAGCCCGAGGAAAGCGCTTTGGCCAGCGCGGTCTTCCGTTTGTCCACCGGAAGGCTGGCCCGGGTCTTTCACCTGATGGGCCATGGGGAACACCTGGTCAACAGTGACGACCGGTCGGGTTATTCATCCTATGAACTGCTCCTGAGGGACCAGGGTTATGATGTCCTTCCCTTCCACATGTCGGAAACCCGCAAGGTGCCTTCTTCGTGCGATGTTCTGGTAATCGCGGGTCCCCGGTTGCAGCCCGAGCCCGCTGAACTGGTGGAGATTGAAAAATACATGGCCCTGGGCGGGTCGGTATTGGCTCTGTTCGATCCTCAGACACCCTCGGGCTGGGTCGACTGGATGGCCCAATGGCGGGTGGGGCTGACCGGAGACGTGCTGATCGCCGTGGATCGTGTAGGAGCCGAACGGGGCATCAGCGCCCGCACCATTGTTATCGATGAAGGTTACGGAGACCACGAGGTCGTCAATTCCCTGAAAGGAATGCCGACGATTTATCCCCTGGTGCAGACTCTGACCATGGTGGGCGAACCCGACAGTATCACCGCCGGGGCGATCATCCTGATGAGCAGCGACCAGACCTGGGCGGAATCAGACCCGGACACGCGTTTTTCCGGCCGACCGAGTTTCAACAGGGAAGTCGACGCCATCGGTCCGCAGCCCTTCGGCATGGTTCTGGAAATTCGATTGGGTGATGCGGGGATCCGTCCGAGCCGTATGGTCGTGGTGGGCAACTCCGAATTCCTGAACAACGCCAACGTCAACCTGGCCGGAAATCGCGACCTGGTTCTCAACGCCATCGGGTGGTTGGCCCGGGAAGAGGGCCTGATCCAGATCCGGGGCAAGGACCCCCTGAGCCAACCGGTCATTCTCTCGGATGACAGTAAAAACGTTCTGGGATTTGGTTCGGTCCTGGGCTGGCCCCTGTTTGTCGGCAGTCTCGCCCTGGGATTCATGCTGATGGGGCGGCGCGAGAAAGGCGGTTCCGCTTGAGGTACACCGCCTTCAATAGGGATGGGGGCGTGCCCCGGTCCGTTCTGATCCTGACACTCCTGTTGCTGGTGGCCGGCGGCGCTTTATTCCTGAGCCAACAAAAGGATTCAAACCCGGATTTCACTCTGGGCGGCTCCCTGTTTTCCGTCGCCACCGGTGAAATCGAAGGGATACTGGTGACCCGGAAGGGCGCGCAGTTTCGTCTGGACCGGGTGGACGACGAGGACTGGACCCTGACGGGCGCGGTCTCCGATTATGTTGATACCCGGGCGATCCGGAAGTTTCTCGATATCCTGGTCCTGGCCTCCGGAGGCCCGCTTCTGCCCGGTACCGAAGTGGAAGACCGCCGTTATGAATTCAATGGTCCGGAGGCGATCCGGCTGACGGTGTTCGTGACCGGAGCCGATCCCATTTCCCTGGTGCTCGGCGCGGCCAATCCCGTCATGGGCAACTTCTACGCTTCCGGGGCCGGTCGTCCCGCCTGTTTTCTGGCTCCGGCGTCCTTGCGCAAGGCCCTGAGTGATCTGCCGGGCGAGGTCCAGGCCAAAAAACTGCTGCCGGGCGTGACCAGGGAAAAGGTTGATGAAATCGAAATCCGCCGCGGTGGATGGGATCATCAGGTCAAACGCAGGGCTGGGCGCTGGTGGATAATGGTGCCACCCGGGGGCCCGGCGGGCCTGGGCAACGAGGTTCTCGACTACCAGGCCATGTATGGCGACCGCCGGGAAAGTGACGATGAAGGTGCCTGGATCCTGGCTTCAAGCGCCGCGGTGAACAAGTTGATCTACGAGGTCAGCGACATCATCGTGCGGGAAATCAAGTCTCCCGCCGAGAGTGCCGCCGTGGTCGAGGATTGGCATCTGGATCCTCCCTGGAGGCGCGTGACCCTGCGGGGGCCGGGTCTCAACTACGACCCCAACGCCGATTCCCCGGACAAAATGGTCATCGCCTTTGGTCCCGCGATTACCATGGATACGGTACCCGCCCTGCGCCGGGGCAACGTGGTGGTAACCGATTTGGAAGCCCTGAATGTTCTGGAACAGCCCATAGGTATTCTGGCCCACCGCACCGCCCTGACCTACCTGGCCCTCAAGTCGGATTCACTTGCCCTGGAAAGGGAAGGCCGTCTGGTCCTGAGGGGTTCACGTACCGGGGTCGCCGTAACGTCGGAAGGGCGCAAGGCCTGGTTGACGGAATATCCCGAGGCGGGTTTTGCGGGTCTGAAGGAAGTCGACCGCCACGGGTTCATTCAGGATCTGGCGGTCAGCCTGGATCGCATCGCCGTGTTGGCGGTGCTGCCTCCGACCGATGATGCGGCGATTCTTCAGAGCAAGGAACGCGTGAAGGTCACGGTCATTTTCGGAACCGGGGATGACATAAGGCGGGAAATCATCGAATTCGGGTTCCTGGCCGAAGATCACCTTCCCCTGGGTTCGCCGCCGTTGATTCGTGATGACACAGGGACGCGGCCAGTTGGGCTTTGGTTCCCGGAAAGTGGCAAACTATTGCAGGTCCCCCCGCATTTTATCGTAACCGCACGTAATCTGGCCAATATGATTCAGGCCTCATCCTCCCCATAGGATTCTCCAAAAAACACCCCCCGGGTCCAGGTCCCGAGGGGTGATTATCAAATACATATTCCCAGGTGTCGCTAGTTGAGGGCCCTGACCATTTCCGGCAGTTCGGCCACCGCGAAAACCTGCGGGTCCCAGGCCGGCGGATCCAGGACCACGATCGGGGCCACGGGCACGGGCTCGCCCAGGGGAAGATCTTCCAGAGCCGCGATGCACATTTCCTTCAGGCTGTCGAAGTGCGGGCGCAGATCCCTGGAAACAGGCGCGGCGGCCGGCAACTTTAATTTGCGGGGATTGACGAAGGTCCCGTTGCGCTTGACCCGGTAGTCCAGGTGGGGCCCGGTGGCGTAACCGGTGGCGCCCACGTAACCGATGATCTGGCCCTGGGTCACCTTCGTGCCGCTCTTGATGCCCTTGGCATATTTGGAAAGGTGCAGGTAGTAGGTCTCGTATTCGCGGTTCGTATGGCGGATCTGGATGTACCGGCCATTGCCCTTCTTGGTGGTGGCGACCATCACGACCCCGTCTCCGCCGGCCCGTACCGGGGTGCCCAGGGGGGCGGCGTAATCAACACCCAGGTGGGGCATCCATCGCTTCAGCACCGGATGCAGCCGGCGGTGTGAAAATCGGCTGCTGACCCGGGAATATTCCAAGGGCGCCCGCATCAGTTGCTTTTGCATGTTGTTGCCGTCGGAGTCGAAATAGCCCGGATGTCCGCCGTTGGCCGTAAATCGGAAAGCCTGCTTCACCTTGCCGCGATTGACGATTTCCAGGGCCGTGATCGACCCGGTGCGAATCAGTTTGTCTTCCTTCCATACCTCGTCATAAACGATGCGGAAGGTGTCGCCTTTGCGCAGGTCCCGGTTGAAATCGATGTCCCAGCCCAGGATGTCGTTCATCTTGGGGGCCAGGGTCAGGGGCGCGCCGATTTTCTGGAGGCTTTCGTAAAGGGAAGTCTGGATGGTACCACTGACACCCTTGAGCCGGTGCACCACGGGATAGGTGCCGTCCTGGCGGATATAGGTGTCACCCTGGCGCTGCCAGGTCACGTGGCTCTCCTCGTCCAGGTCGAATCCCAGGGAGCGCAGTCCGCCGTCGGAAGTGATTTGGATCCGAAACAGCTCACCGGCGCGTACGTTGCGCAGGTTGCGGAAGGGTTTGCAGACCTTCACCAGGGTCATGATGTCTTCGTGGGCGACTCCCCGGGCGGCCAGGGATTCGTAAAAAGTCATGCCGTGACCGATCCGCATTTCCATGGGACCTTCGTCCGGCCGGAAAACGGGGCCCAGTTCACTGGTGGGCAGGCTGGAACCCGCATTCTTGAACACATAGGAGCCGAAGGACCAGTCCTGGTCAAAATCGAGACTGCCGGGCGCGGGCAGGCCCGCGGCGGTCCGGGAATCCACCAAAGGCGGTTCTTCGGGGCCTCCCATGCCGTATTCCTGGTCAGCGGACAGGTCGTGGGAATTCAACCAGCCAACTCCCCACAGAAGAAGGCCGAAACCTGCCACGGTCAGGGCGGGCAGGGTGAATCTGGTCAGTTTATTGCTATGTTCGACGGGAATCAGGATCCGTCCTCCAGGATAATCACCGCGTGGTGATGGGGTTCGATGGGCCAAAACTGCACCAGGCAGCCCATCCGAAGCAAGGGTTTTCTTGTCCAGAAAATGGTCTTGAGTCTGTTAAACCTTGGTCGGTCCGTGTTATCATTAACCTATCCATTGCAGAAAGCCTGACCGAAACATGGAATTTTTGATGTGTTATTCGGTTTCATTGGCATCCTGTACATAACTGGAGGTTCTGCGTTGTTTTCCAAGCTGACTAGTAAAACTAGCAACAGGCGTGCCGTGTTCTTTCCCATGGTCCTTTTTTGTGCCCTGCTGATCCCGGTTCTCCCCGCCTGGGGGGCGGTTCACCTGACAGACGATACCGGCTCGGCCGGCCTCCTTTTCGGAGGCGCCGTATCCGAATTGGAGGATCTGAACGCGGATGGGTTCTGGGAAATCCTGGTTGGTGCTCCTGGCGCCCCCGGCGGGGCGAGCAGCAACAACGCCGGAGCGGTGTACATGTGGCTCGGTGGCCAGGAACTTACCGTGGAGCCCGATCATATCTGGATCGGGGTGGCCCTGGAAAAATTCGGTTTCGCCGTGGCCAGGATCGGGGACGTCAACAATGACGGCCGTCCCGACTGGGCGGTCGGTGCACCTGAGTCGAACGACGGTGGTAATAAAAAAGGCAAGGTCTATGTCTTTTATGGCGATTCCGACCCCACAAACATAACCCCGGTGGAAATCCTGGGAGAACTGGGTGGGGATAATTTCGGATTTTCCATATCCGCTGCAGGCGATTTCAATAATGACGGCATTGATGATTTCATAATCGGAGCTCCCGCGGCCGATTCCGGCCTTCCGGGGCGACCGGGATTTGCCTACATCATATTCGGCAAGGCGGGCGGGGTAAGCACGGACCTGGCCGCTGCGGTCAAGTTGACCGGTCAATTTTCCGCTGACGCGTTCGGCTGGTCCGTAGCCGATGCCGGTAATTTTCTGGGTGGTGACGATTGCGTTGCTGTCGGTGCTCCCGGAAACGACAGCCAGGCCGGCCTCGAGGCTGGGGCGGTCTACGTCTACCAAGGCGGCAACAGTCCTGACAGCACAGTGGATCACATCCTCACCGTCGGCGGAATCGCGCCCGAAAGCCAGTACGGTTTTGCGGTTCGTGGCGTGGGGGATTGGGGAGGCACCTCCTATACCGATTTGGCTATCGGAGCTCCGTTCAACAATGAAGGTGGGACGGGCAAGGGCCGGGTCGAAATCGTCTTTGGCGAAAACTTGAATCCCTCGACCACCGGTGACCGCTATGTCCTCGGTGAGGTCGCCGGTGACAACTTCGGTTTTTCGCTGGCCAGGCTCTGGGACTTAACGCAGAACGGTTCAGACGATGTCCTGATCGGCGCGCCTTTCCACGACCAGCCCGCTGTGGACTGCGGCAAGGGTTACGTGTTCGAGGGAGGCAGCACCGAAACGAACGCGGCCAATCTTGATATCAAGGGAAACGTGCCGATGAGGGTCGACGCCGAGGCCAACGACAACTACGCCTGGGCAGTCTCGTCAGCCGGTGATATTGATGGAGACGGCCAGAAAGACCTCGCCGTAGGCGCGCCAGTGGGCAACAAACTGGACAATGTGGTGACCGGATTTGTCCATGTGCAGGATTCGTCCGGAACCGCGGTTCCTGCCTTTTTCTCCTATTGGTCGGCCGATTGGTCTTCCACCGGAACGGGTAACGACATCAGGCTTACCTTCGCCTTTGCCCTGCCGGCCGTGCAGTTCGGGGAAGTGGAATTGTTCCGGCAGATTCGCGACAAACAAGGTGTGATTCTGGACGAAGCAGCCTTATGGGCAGGCTCGCCCCAAATGTACCAAACGGAAACTCCCGGGGTCCTGTCCGCATCCGGTGATGGATTTACCTATCTCGACAAACTTCCAGCCGGTTCCGATGCCAGGGCAGTCAGTCTCAGTTATTCGTTGTCGGTGGTCACGGACGAGGGTTTTGCCTTTGCCATGGACAGGCTGTCGGGCCCCGGCGAACTTTCGGCCCATCTGAATCTCGGGTCCCTCCTGGCCCTGGCTCCGGCCTGGCCCAATCCGGCCAATCCCGCGGTGACGATTCGTTTCCGCGCCGCGCCGGTTGAAAATGTCACCGTCCGGATCATGGATCTGCGCGGCCGGCTGGTGAACGAGCTGTACAACGGAGCGGGTACCGGCGACTGGCAGAACCTGATCTGGAACGGCCGAACCATGAGGGGCGAAGCCGCGGCGTCGGGCATGTATTTCATCCGCCTGGAAAATGGGGAAAAGGCCCTGAACCAGAGGGTGGTCCTGGCGCGATGACCCCGGCCGGCCGGGTTGAACTTCACACGCATCTGGAAGGATCAGTCACGCCCGCGCGACTGATCCTTCTTGCGGAAAAATACGGGCAGCCGGGATTGCCGGCCGCCCTTTTGACCGAAGACGGCTCGGCCTACCGCTTCGAGGGATTCCACGGTTTCCTGAACGCCTTCAAGGATGTCACCTCATTACTGCGAACCCCGGGTGATTTTCATGCCGCGGCCCTGGATCTCGGTGGAATCCTGAAAACCGACGATGTCACCTACGCCGAGGTGTCCCTTTCCTACGGTGTCCTGCTGAAACGAAATATTGATCCGGTGTCGGTACAAACCGCCCTGTTCGAGGCGGCCGCCGAAGCGCGGGAAACCGATGGGGTCGTCATGCGCTGGATTCCCGACGCGGTTCGCCAATGGGGCGTCGACGCGGGTTGGCGTGCCTGGGAAACCGCCGCCCGGGCCGGTCGTGACCTGGGCGTGGTGGGTTTTGGCCTCGGGGGAGACGAAGCCGCCGGCCCGGCCTCTGATTTCGCCGATCTTTTTTCCGAGGTGAAGGGCGAAGGTTATGGGGTCACCATCCACGCGGGGGAAATTCCGGCCATGGGTCGGGCCGCCGTCGATTCGATCCGGCAGGCTGTGGAGGAATGTGGGGCCGACCGTATCGGCCATGGTCTGGCCGCGGTTCAGGATCCCCTGATTCTGGCAACTCTGGCGGCGCGTGGGGTGTTCGTGGAAATGTGTCCCGGTTCCAACGTCCGCACCGGGGGTATCCCTGCCTGGAGCGACCATCCCCTGCGGGAAATCCTGGACGCGGGGGTGCCGTGCAGCCTGAACACCGATGACCGGGCCATGTTCGACCTGGATCTGGAGGGTGAATACCGGCGTGCCGCGGAATTTGCGGGCCTGTCACCGGATGAACACGACGGTATGCAGAAGGCCGCCCGTCAGGCGGCCTTCTGCGATTTTTACTGAGAGACCGGCGTTCCCGCTAGTAGTCCTTCGCTTCTTCCTGTTCCTGCGCGCGTTTTTCCAGTTCGGCCTTCAGGATGACCGTGTTTCTTTCCAGTTCTTCCCGAAACCGGCGGGTGTTGCTGGAGTAACGCTCGAGCGAATCGCCCTGCCTCTCGATGGCTGGCTGCTGGTTGGTCTTGGCCGAGACGAAGAGGGACTGCATCAGGGACAGCTGGCGCAACAGGTAACCCCTGATCCCCTCCACATAATTCAGGGAAGTTTTGGCTCTGCTCGTTCCCACCGGAGAGCCCAGTTCGGCGGCGCTGGTGGTGCCGGATTGGACATGCCCACCGTGCATCTTGATGGTGTGTTCTTGGCCGAGGTTTTCTTCACGGCGGATAATGCAGGTGGCCATGTGGTCCTGGAGATTTCCGATGGCCGACTTCCGGGCGGTGTTGGACGATTGCCTGCCGGCCGAGTCGAGTTTCTTTTCCAGGCTCTTCATGGTCTTCAATTCCTTTTCGGTTTTCCGAAAAGCATCCTTAAGCACCTTGGTGGAAAATTCATTCAGGTCATTGGCCTGGGAATCCGCAACAAAGCCGGCGGTGACCGTCAGGCAGATCGCCATCATCGCGATTGTAAGAGCGATCTTTTTCATGATCCATCCTTGCGTGTTCAATCATTTTCAAGCGGCTGGAAGCCAATTGCGGCGTCCCGGAAAGAGTGATAGTATTATATCGGTCGATTTGGATCCGGAATTCAGTAAAAAATGATTTTATTTATGTGGGAGATCGATGTGAACAGAATCCAGCCGTTTGCGAGGTTTAACGGGGTTTGGGCCTTTGCCCTTGCCGTATTGATATTGGTGGCGGGCTCAGCTGGGCAGGCTCGGGCCGGCAGTTGGTTCAAGGTGGCCGGCGGTGTCAGCGGCATGGCCATGGACGACATCAACAACGCCGATTTTCGCTTCTACGAACCCTCGGAAAACGGATACGATTTCCCCCCGCTGGATTCCGGCTTTTCCCTTTCCTTCCACCTGGGCTACGATCTTTCTCCCGCTTTCGCTCTCGGGTTTTCCTGGGACCGGCAGTACGCCCGGGTCACCGGAACCGATGTGGATGTGACCGCGGATCTAAACCTGGACGCCAATTTTTTCATGACCCACGGCTACTGGACTCCGCTGAGGACCGGTCGGTTTGAAATCGGG
>Ga0164313_10003618_pt1 | contig 13740 bp, 11 predicted proteins | sample GuaBasSedimGuay4_FD_113735 | JGI IMG/M metagenome (GOLD analysis project Ga0164313, IMG submission 113735) | Subseafloor sediment microbial communities from Guaymas Basin, Gulf of California, Mexico - Guay4, Core 4569-4, 0-3 cm | ecosystem: Environmental > Aquatic > Marine > Hydrothermal vents... | reverse complement strand
TCACCTTGGATCCCGACACCTCATTGGTAGCATAATCGACAGGAAGAGAATAAGCAGCTTCCCCGTTCATGCTCCTTATGTAAACATTATCATCATCAGGTGTAAAATAGGTCAGGTTATCCATATAGACATATGCCCCGGCATGGCCCATCAGGAATTTGGCAGACACACCTACCGACCAGCGATCGCGATCGTATTTACTGAACATATAAGCCCAGCTTAATCCGATCTCAGTCCATGTCAAGGTTCCAAACTTCATGGGATCGCGGTGTTCATATTCATATCCGTGCTGAGGTTTGAAATCAAGGCTGTAATAAAAATAGTTGGCCATGTCGTAAGGGATATCCCTGAACGAACTTACCGATCTGAAATTTGTCTGAAAAGCAAAGGTGTGGTCGTTCACAGCTACCATGACAGAAGGCCCCATGAAGCGCGAATTCAGATGCAAATTCTTTCTGTTCTTACTTTCTGTGGTATATGCCGGTCGCTCACCCTGTCCATATTCCTTGTTATGCATAGGATAATCATATCCCGGCAGGAGGAAATTTGAAAACTTATAATCATCCTGTGAAAGGTAGGCGTAATTATTATGGATGAAAGAAGCCGTACTGAAAACATTCACGTCGACATAGTAACGGCTGTTGGAAAGCAAGGCCGGGTTTACAAGGGCATTTGAAACGCCTGAATAGGTCCCAACCGTGGACCCTGTAATATATTGGGCATTAACTGAAGAAAGCGGCCCCAAAAGGCAACTTGCAATGATGACCAGGTATATAATTGCCTTACGCAAGATTTGGTTTTGTTTATGCCTTTTTTACGCCTGGGGGGCATAAAAGTTACTCCCCGCCGGCGAAGCTAAAATACGAAGCCATGGGTGGAGCAGCAATTTTAATGCACTGAATTGAAATAGGGAACATGCTTAAAGCGCACCGTAAAAACACCTAGTATTATCGCATGGGGCGTTATTCGCAATGGTAGCTTTTGTTGCGGCATTTGCCTTTCATGAAATTGAATTTCAAAGACACATAAATATCCATCCCTGTGAAGTCGGTAAGATTAAAGAAGCCAAGAATTTTATCTGTACCTATGGTCAGGAACCAGAAACGGGCTGAAAGGCCTACCCTTGGATACCGGTAATTATATAAGGATACCGGCATGCTGAATTCGAGGTATTGTGTTTCATACCGGGGTGTTACAGAAATCTGAGCAGGCCGGGAGATGTATGATTTAGCCGACATTATTGGCTGAACTGCACTGGCGTTCACATACCACTGTTTCCTGAAATGATAATCGAACTGCATGCTCAGCGTTGCCGGAAGTATCATCTTGATCTTATTCGATCTCAGTGAAGCATCCGGATCGCCATATAATACATCGCTGAGCATTCCAGTAAACTGGTCAATATTTCCAAAATTCACCGTATCCACATTCATCCAAAAGGCTCCGACATCATCATATACATGCTGTGCTGCATCTGACGTAAAGTTCATAAGGCCCAGGTCAAGCAGAGAAATGCCGATCCTGTATTTATAATCCTCATAAGGTGTCCTACATAACTTTCCTGTGCGCCTGGCGGAGTTACCCCTGCTCTTTTTTTCATACACGATCCCTATGTCGAATGAGAATCCCTGGCCATTGAAAAGAGGTCCATCCGAATTTACTCCGGCATAACCCATTTCCCCTCTCAGGTTTCGTATGTTTAAGGTACTGTCGTTGTTCACAATGTAATCAAGGTTTTCCATATCAACATACGAGCCAGCCACACCGAGTAAGAATTTAGCTGTGATCCCGGCTGACAGATGTTCAATCCCCCTGCGGTAAACTGTTCTGGCATAGCTAAATCCTATTTCTGTCCATCCCATTCCCGTCAGTCGCATGACATCATCGTTAAAGTTGATATTATGATATGGTTCATAACCCAGACCTTCATAAGCAAAAGTAACAGACTCATATGGGATATCCCTTCCTGAAGCAACCGCCCGGAAGGCTGTTTTGAAACCAAATGCATCATCTCTGCGAGAAATAGAAAAAGAAGGTCCCATGACCAGTGCACTGAAATGATAATCCTTCCGTTGATCATTTGTGTAATAGTCAAAGGGGAGCCCATCTATACCATACTTGGGGAGATTATCATCAGAACGCAGAAATGCAATGGGTTTGTAGTCTCCCTGATGAATGTAAATGGCATTGTTCTCAAAAAAGAGGTCGGCAGTGGCCATATTTACATCCAGGTACAGCTTTGAATGCAACATCCCCGCAGGATTGATCAGGGTGCTATTGATCCCGGCATAATTCCCGTTCACCACACCCCACATTTCCTGTGCAACTGCCAATGCAGGCAGAGCGCTCAATAACAATATTAGAAAAAACTTCTTATCCAAAGTGTTAAGCAAGATTTATCTTCATTAAACTGTAACACTACATCCTATAGGCCTTAGATGATTTTTTGAGGTTTTCGTTGCCTTGTTTATTATATAACTTCAACAAATGTACAATATTGCTATTCAAGGGTATTGACGAGCGCTTAAAATTCCTTATCTTTGCCCACAAAGCGGATGTGGTGGAATTGGTAGTCACGCCAGACTTAGGATCTGGTGCCGCGAGGCGTGAAGGTTCGAGTCCTTTCATCCGCACAAAACCACGATCTTGATATTGCAGATTAACCCAATCCTATCAATCATCAGCGACTTATAAATTATCGTATTGAAGTTTGAAAAGCTATTTCTGTACCTCATCGTATCACTCTTTTTCTTTAAGGGGACTGATGCTACTACACATGAGCCGGATTCACTTCTGGCAAGATTCAATATTGCTGAACAGGCAGGTGACAGTATTTCTATGCTCTCGACACTGTCGGATCTTGCAAAATATTACGATGACTCCGAAAAATTCGATACTGCAGCAATTTTTTATAACCGCGCCATCCGTATCGCTGATTCTATTTCTGACAAAGCCCGCCTGGCGGAGATGCAAAACCGGCTTGGAAACATCCACCTTTTATGGGGAAGCTACCGCAAAGCCCTCGACCTATACCTGGAATCCCTCCTGATCTGCAATGAGATCAATGATTCTTCCGGTATCTCCCGAGCATTGAACAATATCGGAGTCATTTATTCTGACTGGGGAGAGAAAGCCATATCACTTGATTATTACCAGAGAAGTTTAGAGGTTGACAGTCTGCTAGGTGATATCGAAGGACAATCAAAGACACTTAACAATATTGCCATCCTATTTGATGAGATGGGAGATAAAGAAAGGGCATTAAGATATTATTATCGTGCGCTTGGGCTTGCTGCTCTCATAGAGGACCATAATATGCTAGCCGTTGCAAGTAGTAATATTGGAGGGTACTACCTTGAAATAGAGGATTTTGAAAGAGCTGCAGATTTTTACTTCAAGACCATGGAAGAATATAAGCTTGACCGCTCTATCGTCGGCCAGGCAGAAACATATATCCTCATCGGCGACCTATACAAAGCGAATGAAGAGTTTTCAGCTGCGCTGGATTATTATACTCAGGGCCTCGAAATCGTTATGCCAAGGAAGCTCAACAAGCCAATTATGGATGCTTATGAAGGCATGCATGAAGCATATATAGAACAAGGCAATTACAAGGAGGCATTAACCTATTTTTCACTATTTCATGTTCTGATGGATTCGATATTCAGTATTAAGACGTCGACGGAGCTCGCAGCACTAACCAATGCATATGAGATCCAGCAGAAAGACCAGGATCTGGAATTGCAGCAAGCCAGGATGAACGAACAGAAGTCCAGGATAAGAAGGCAACAGCTTGCCATGATTGCACTTGCAGGCCTGATAGTGATCATTGCCATTTTTGCTTCATTACTGATCAGGCAATATCGCCTGAGGATGAAGGCATGGACACATCTCCTTTTACAGCACGAGGAAATTCTGAAAAACAGGCAAGAGCTGATCATTGCCCGAGATAAGGCTGAAGAATCGGATCGTCTGAAAACGACCTTCCTTGTCAATGTTTCACATGAACTCAGAACCCCGATGAATGGGATCATGGGCTTTACCGAGCTGATGCAGCGTGGTTCAGGGACAGCAGACCAGAATAAGCAATACCTCTCTTATATTGCCTCTTCAAGCAGGCAGCTCCTCAAAGTGTTGAATGATATCATCGACATATCCTCCATAGAAACCGGCCAGATGAAGCTGGAGCCTGAAATCTGCAAACCTGATAAGGTATTCAACGACCTCCTCAATTTTTTTAAAAAAGAAAAGAAGGACTCTAACAAAGACAAGATCGATATAAAATACCTGGCAGCACCGGATGCAGCCAAACATCAATGTACTGCAGACAAGAAAAGACTTGCACAGGTCATTTTCAATCTCGTGAACAACGCCCTGATCTTCACCAGTGAAGGTAGCATAGAATTTGGTTATGAGATCACCGACAATTCCATGATACACATCTTCGTGAAAGACACCGGAATCGGCATCGAAAGGAGTAATTTTGAAATGATATTCGAACGCTTCCGGCAGGTAGACGGCAGTACTACACGTCAGCACGGGGGATCCGGTCTGGGCCTTGCTATCTGCAAGGAACTGATCAAATTAATGGATGGTCGCATCTACCTCGAATCCGAAATTGGCAAGGGGTCTACTTTCCATGTGGAGATACCCTACCTGCCAGTTGGATAAAGCAAGAAACTTATAGTGAACCTTATGCTCAGGCTGTTGTTAATTATTGTATCTTTGCAGCCTTAATTTTAAACAGTTGGATGGAATGAACATCACACAGGAATCAACAGGCGATTTTACAGCAACAGTGAAGATAGAACTTGTGAAGGAAGATTATGAAGATCAGGTAAATACTGTTCTAAAAGACTATCAACGCAAGGCCAGCATGCCCGGTTTCAGGCCCGGGAAAGTCCCTATGGGAATGGTCAGGAAGATGTATGGCAAAGCCGTACTTGCGGAGGAGATCAATAAGATCATCTCAGAAAACCTGAATAACTACCTTACCGAAAATGAAGTTAAAACACTGGGGCACCCTTTGCCAAACGAAGACAGGCAAGAGATGATCGACTTCGATACTCAGGATACATTTGATTTCTTTTTCGACCTGGGACTCCAGCCGGAAGTGATTACTGAGATCAGCGACAAGGTGAAGGTAGACTACTACAAGATCAAGGTAAACGAGGATAGTGTAAACAAATACATGGAAGACCTTCGCATGAAAAACGGAAAGCCCGTAGAAGGTAAAGAAGACGAAGAGGGTAAACCGAAAATTGAGCCTGCTGAGCTGAATGAAGAATTTTATGCAGCTGTCTTCCCCGGAGTAGAGATCAAAGACGAGGCAGAGTTTAAAGAAAAACTGGCTGAGCAACTCGAGATTTCTTTTGCGAATGAAAGCGACCGACTTTTTATGCGACATACCGCTGATAAACTGGTCGATGACTCAGGCATTCAGCTTCCTGATGAATTCATGAAACGCTGGCTTGCAGAAAGTGGCGAAGCACAGATTAAAGCCGAAGATATTGATACGCATTACGATGAGTATGCCCGCGCACTGAAATGGCAGCTCGTAGAAAGTAAGATCGTTAGCGATCATGAAATACAGGTGAGTCCCGACGATGTCAGAGAACAAATCATGAGCTATTTCCAGACACCCGGCGAGGTTGATGAGGAAACAAAAAAACGCCTGAACGATATTGCTGACAGCATCATGCAAAATCAGGAAGAGGCGAAACGTATCTACGACCAACTACTTGATACACGCATGCGTGACTTACTGAAATCAACCGTGAAACTGCAGAATAAAGAAGTCAGTTATGATGATTTTATTAAATTAGCAACTGAAACCAAATAAATATTTTCGAAATGAATCCCGACGAGTTTAAAAAATATGCGACCATGCACCGAGGTATCAGCGGTGTTACCCTCGACAATTACACTTCTGTTTATGGCAACTATATCTCCCCTACTATTATTGAGGAAAGGCAGATGAACATTGCTACCATGGATGTGTTTTCAAGGCTGATGATGGATCGCATCATCTTTCTTGGTGTTCCCATCAACGATTACGTTGCCAACATCATCCAGGCACAGTTGCTTTTCCTTGAGTCGTCAGACTCCGGGAAAGACATCCAGATCTACCTGAATACACCGGGCGGATCCGTATATGCGGGATTGGGCATTTACGATACCATGCAATACATTGCCCCTGATGTGGCGACGATATGTACAGGCATGGCAGCTTCCATGGGTGCTGTACTACTTTGTGCAGGTGCCAAGGGAAAACGTACCGCACTCAGCCACTCCAGGGTACTGATACACCAACCAATGGGTGGTGCTTCAGGACAGGCCTCCGATATCGAGATCACAGCCAGGGAGATCCAGAAATTGAAGAAAGAACTCTATGAGATCATTTCCAATCATTCAGGCCAGAAGTATCAGAAGGTCTGGGATGATGGCGACAGGGATTTCTGGATGACATCGGAAGAAGCAAAGAAATACGGTATGATCGACGAGGTACTGGTGAAGAACAAAAAGTGATGATCACCGTATAAGGTTCTTATATTGTAATTTAATATGGCTAAAGAAACAGACAGATGCTCATTTTGCGGTAGGATCAAAGCAGAAACCAATGTATTGATCGCAGGCCTGGAAGGTCATATTTGCGACTTATGTGTTGAACAGGCTCAGGCAATTATCCGGGAGGAAACGTCGACGAAGCACGAACTTCGCCTGGGTGACATCAAACTTCTGAAACCAGCTGAGATCAAGAAATACCTCGATCAGTACGTAATCGGCCAGGAAGAGGCAAAACGTGTGCTCTCTGTTGCTGTATATAATCACTACAAAAGAATCACCCAGCCCCCGTCAAAGAGTGATGAAGAAGAGATTGAGATCGAAAAGTCCAATGTCATCATCGTTGGTGAAACAGGCACAGGAAAGACCTTACTTGCCAGGACCATTGCCCGCATGCTTCACGTGCCCTTCTGTATTGCCGATGCAACTGTGCTGACAGAAGCAGGATATGTAGGTGAAGATGTAGAAAGTATTTTATCGAGGCTGTTGCAAGCTGCCGATTATAATGTGGCTGCGGCAGAAAAGGGTATTATCTTTATCGACGAGATAGACAAGATCGCCCGTAAAAGCGATAACCCCAGCATCACGCGCGATGTTTCAGGTGAGGGAGTGCAGCAAGCATTGCTGAAACTCCTCGAAGGTGCAGAGATCAATGTACCGCCACAGGGTGGCAGGAAGCATCCTGAGCAAAAGATGATACAGGTGAACACACGTGATATCCTGTTCATTGCAGGCGGTGCTTTTAACTCCATCGACAAGATCATTGGATCCAGGCTGCAAACGAATATGATCGGGTATAACTTCGATAAAGAGAAAGACCAGATCGATAAGGAAAATATCCTGCAGTACATCTCCCCGGGAGACCTGAAGGATTTTGGACTGATCCCTGAGATCGTAGGACGCCTTCCAATATTTACTTTTCTGAATCCGCTCGACAAGGAGGCCCTCAGGCGTATCCTCACTGAACCCAAGAATTCGCTGATCAAACAATTTTCAAAACTGTTCGCCATGGATAAGATCAACTTATCCTTCGAAGAGGATGCCCTCATCTATATCGTCGAGAAATCGGAAGAGTTTAAACTCGGCGCCCGTGGCTTACGGTCTATCATGGAAGCCATACTGATTGATGCCATGTTTGATCTGCCTTCTACCGGCGATGCTTCCGATCTGCGCGTAACCCTTGAATATGCACAGAGTAAGTTCAAGAAATCGAACATCTCCCGTCTGAAAGTTGCATAAGCAACTGAACAATTTCCAATCTTCTTCTGTATCTTTATCATATCCAACGGCACGATAATTGCCTTGACCATTTATGATGAAGCACTTTTTGCTTTCCTGCATATTGTTCCTTTTCCTTTTCCCACTCCTTTCACAGGAGGAGAAAAAAGAAAGAATCGTGGTATATGCTACCATGCTCGATGGCGATACCATCCCGGTGATCATGCTACCCGAATTAAAGATATTTTCCTTCAAGCCTTATGAAAGCAAGCGTCAAGCCCGTAAGATGACCCGCCTGATCAAAAATGTTAAGCGGGTGTACCCATATGCCATGCTGGCTGGGATCAAGCTCAAAGAATATGAGGAAATTCTCGCCGGGGTGGAAGATAAAAAAGTTCGGAAGAAGATCATGAAGCAGGCTGAAGATGAGCTTGATGCCGAATTCGGTGCCGACCTGCGCGACTTCACCTTCTCACAGGGCAAGATCCTCATCAAACTGGTCTACCGTGAAACCGGTTCATCATCGTACGAGCTGGTGGCTGAACTCAGGGGCAAGTTCAGGGCTTTCTTCTGGCAAACCTTCGCCAGGATATTCGGCTTCAACCTGAAAGACGGATATGATCCCGAAGGGGAAGATAAAGAGATCGAGTTTATTGTACAGATGATAGAAGCAGGACAGCTGTAGAAGAACGAGGAACCATGGAACAGTGAAACAGTGAAACAATGAAACAGTGAAACAGTGGAACAGTGAAACAGTGAAACAATAACACTATTTCCCGCGACCCTGGAGGACGATAAGTGCGGTGTAGATCATAATCTTGAAGTCCATGGCCAGGGACATATTCTCAATGTAAAGGAGGTCATACTTCAGGCGTTCGACCATCTCATCCACATTAGAGGCGTAACCATATTTTACCTGTCCCCACGAAGTGATGCCGGGCTTAACTTTTTGCATAAGGCGGTAATGCGGGGCTACCTCGACAATCTTGTCGATGTAGTACTGCCTTTCAGGGCGGGGGCCAACAAGCGACATATCACCTTTAAGCACTGTATAAAACTGGGGTGTTTCATCCAGCCTGACTTTCCGCAGAAATTTACCGAAGCGGGTGATCCTTGGATCATTATCAGATGAAAGCTGGGGGCCTGCACTTTCCGCATCTTTGTACATGGTCCTGAATTTATGCATATAAAAAGGCACTCCATTCAGGCCTACACGCTGCTGAGAGTAAAGAATAGGGCCGCGCGATGACAGCATCACTCCGACGCCTACAAAAATATATACCGGGATAAGGATGACCATGGCCATCAAGGAGGCCAGTATGTCGATGATCCTTTTTGCTGACTGCTGCCATGCCGGCATAAGGTCAGGCGTGATCTGAATCAAAGGTGTATGAAACACCGAGGTCATCTTAACGGTGCCGAGCAGGATATCCTGCATGTCGGGGATCACCTTGATCACCACATTCATATCTTCCAGCAAAGTGATGATCTTTTCAATGGTACTCCGCTCCGTACGTTCAATAGCAATGATCACTTCTTCTACCTGCCGTTCCCTGATGATCTTTCTCAGTTTATCATAACTGCCCAGGTGTGGCAGGTGTTTCCCAATCTTGTATTCATCGTAATCGAAAACATTCACAAAACCGATGAACTTGTTCCCTGATGATTTTTCCTGGGCTTCTATATCATTATAGATCGCTATGGCATTGCCATTGCTGCCGACAATAACCGTGCTAAATCCGATGCGTTTTTTGTGAATTTTCCGTACCGTAATGGTCGTCAGGATAAGACGGAAGGAATAAGTGAAAAAGAATTGCAGTCCGAATAAGGTCAGGAACGACTGGTAATACGAATGGTATGTGGCGATCTGGTCATCGAGGATAAGTACGAAGAAGATGAACGTTACGCCAATAAGTGTGATCAGAAATGTTTGCCCTAATTCCTTTAAGCGGGATTTTCGGTAGATCTTCCTGTAGGTACCAATCAATGTATAAAGGATCAACCAGAATACCGGGACAACAACAATACCTATATAGAAGTTAGGGTCGTGAAAGATCAGTTCCAACTCCTTAAAGGTGTAAACGTCAAAGGAATACTTTCTAAAAAAGAAAAAGAGGCTCCAGGCTATGGCTGCTGATAAAATATCAAAGATCACATACTTAAATACCTGCAGGCCTTTGTTCATGTCCTATTGTTTACGGTGAATAAGTTTAACATTATCTATCAATACCCTGGGTTCATCCACGGCGGCTTCCTTATAAGAACCAAAAAAGATGTTGAAGTCGATGGCCCCTACCTGTGAACTGACACCGGGAGTGAGGTTGACATAGATCTTTTTCCATACGGAAGTGGGGTTCATATTGAGTACAGGATGTTGTATGATCTGGGCTTGTTCACGGGCATAAAACCCTGTAGTGAAATAGTTGTTGTTCTTATAATCAAACTCCAGGAAAACAGACTCCCCTACTTTGGGAAGTACAAAGCCATCGTCATTACCAACATTCGTAGCCACATCGATGAGATATTTTTCTTCGCTCAGGATCATCAGTCCTGAATACTTGCTGAAATCAGCAAGAAATGCTTCCGGGTCATTGGCCGGTTCGGTTCGTGTGATATCTGTACGGCTTTTGCTTGTACTGTCGAGGGACAGGCTCGGGTCTTCAAAATCTTCCATCCACACAAACTTCAGGTTCGTATAATAGCCTGTCGTCATGGTATAGGGAACATATTCATTCCCAGTGAAAAGGGTATCGTGGTTCAGGTTGACCTCCTCCCCCTCCACAAGCATAACTTCCTGGACAACAGGCTTATAAAAGGGATAGGGCGAGCGCAGGGCGGCTATACCATTGAGTTCTATTCCGGGATCCACCCTGACTTCTGTCATGCCATTGGCAAGGACAGGAAACACAGCAGGAAGCTCATACGCCCCAATAGCTACATTATTAATATATACCCAGGCATCCGTAATATTGGAAGTCGGGGCGCCTTCCTCTTCATAATTGGTTTCTATAATAATGGAATCTATCCTGATGTACGCAGGGATAGTTTGGTCGCCTTTAAATTTCTGACAAGATGAAAACGGGGATACAAAAAGAAGGGTAAGTAAAGAGAATACAAAAAAGCGTAAACTTTTATAGTACATGCAGGGTTCTTTTATGTAATCGGCTTTAGTATTATTCAACGTTCCGTAGGCTTCAATATTGTATAATCAAAAGGGTGATAAACAATTTAGATTTGTTGTAAATTATAGGTTGCTCGGGTTCATACTCAACTTCTCTATGATCTTATGTGCAACGTCGAGTGCATGATAGCCGTCATTGATGGTTACAGGCGGAACTGTATCGTTGACAATGGCATCATGAAAAGTTTCCAGTTCTTCTTTGATGGCATTCGATGCTTCCACCTCCGGCTTGTCAAAAATGATCTGTTTGGGAGCCTTGCCCTCACCCAGTTCCATGATCACAGCATATGGATCGGCCTTTTCAGGATCGATATCTTTCATTCTGAGTATTTCTGCTTCCTTTTCGAGGAAATCAACTGCGATATAAGCATCGCGCTGGAAAAATCGTGACTTGCGCATGTTCTTCATCGATATGCGACTGGCAGTAAGGTTGGCCACACATCCATTGTTAAACTCTATCCTTGCATTTGCAATGTCGGGCGTATCGCTCACCACAGAAACACCGCTTGCGCTGATACGATGAATATCTGACTTCACAACACTGAGTACGATGTCGATGTCGTGAATCATGAGGTCAAGAACCACTGGAACATCTGTTCCACGCGGATTGAATTGTGCCAGACGATGTGTTTCGATGAACATCGGCTGATCAAAGTATGGCTGGGCCGCGATAAATGCAGGATTAAAGCGTTCAACATGGCCTACCTGCACTTTGATGTTAGCCTCCTCAGAGAGGGCTATGAGCTTGCGGGCCTCATCAAGGGTGTTAACGACAGGTTTCTCAATAAAGACATGACGCGTCTTTCTCAGAGCTTCTGATGCACAATCGAAATGAGATATGGTCGGGGTGACAATATCCACCACCTCAACATCTTCGATGAGAGCCGAAACACTATCGTAGCGTTTGATTCCAAATTCCTTTTCAACCCTGGAAGAATTCTCATCATCAGGGTCATAAAAGCCTATAAGTTCGTAATTGCTGATCTGCTGAATGCATTTGATATGAATCTTGCCTAAATGCCCGGCTCCGAGTACACCTATTTTTAACATGCTATAATTTTTTTTGCAAATGTAATTTTTTTCGCCGTACCCCAAGGATGAATTTATTATTTTCGCACATGATGATCGATTCCTATAAACATAAAGGATTACGCAAGCAGCTGGTTGAGCAGATCAGGGTAAAAGGAATTACTGATGATGGCGTGATGGAGGCTATTAACAAGATCCCCCGTCACCTCTTCCTCGACTCCTCTTTTCTTGAGTTCGCATACCAGGATAAACCCTTCCCCATTGGGTCTGGTCAAACCATCTCACAACCCTATACCGTTGCTTTCCAGAGTGAGCTCTGTGAAGTTAAAGCCGGAGATAAAGTACTTGAGATTGGTACAGGATCGGGTTACCAGGCCTGTGTGCTTGAAGAATTGGGAGCAAAGGTCTTTACTGTTGAAAGACAAAAAAAGCTTTACCTCAGATCCAAGAAGTTCCTGAAAGAGCTTGGATACAAAGCCAAGGTATTTTATGGTGATGGATATAAAGGTTTACCTGCTTTTGCTCCTTTCGACAAGATCCTGATTACTGCAGGAGCGCCTGAATTGCCGGAAAACCTGGCTGATCAGGTCAAGGAAGGAGGAATGATCATAGTACCTTTAGGCAAAGGGGAAGTTCAGATGATGATGCGGTACATTAAAAATGCAGATGGCAGTCTGCGCGAAGAAAACCATGGAACTTTTCGTTTTGTCCCCTTATTAAAAGAGCTGGCCGATGATTAAAAGCGGACGTCTGATCCTTCTTTCGTACCTTATGGTTCTCATGTCTGTCACGGGACTATCTGCACAAGACCTCAGACAGGCCGGGCCGGCAGGGACAAAGATCATTTTTCAGACAGACAAAAATATTATTCCCTGCAAGTGGCGGAACAAGAAGACCCGGCCGGAATATAGCTTCATCCGTGCTGATGATATCCCACATACACTGGAGATCCTGAACACCTCACTTGGCAAATATCCCCCCCTGGTCCTGAAAAAAAACCTGAAGCGCATATATGTGCTCAAAAAACTCTACTTTTTCGGCCTCGAATATGGTGGCACATATTACAAGAAAGAGATATTCCTGACCAATAACGGCAAAGAAAGCGGTTATACCGACCAGTATATTGAAGGTACCTTTCATCACGAGTTTTCCAGCGTACTGATCAAGCGCTACGGCCGTTTTCTCAACACCGAAGGATGGCTGGAGGCTAATCCTGATGGTTTTTCATATGGCGATGGTGGCGTGGAAGCCCTCCGTAAAAACACTACCGGGTTAAAATTGGATACAGCGCTATTCGATAAGGGCTTCCTCAATGAATATTCGCTTTCATCTTTCGAGGAGGACCTGAACTGCTATGCAGAATATATTTTCAGAAACGATCCCGGTTTCTGGCAGGCCTGGGAACTCAGTGAGGCTATCAGGAGGAAGACAGCCATCCTGATCTCATTCTATCACCGCATCGATCCTGTTTTCTCGCAGGAGTATTTCAAAAGACTTTAGGGGGAATATTTCGACTATTCCTTTCTATTTCGTTTCGTTCAACTATTATCAATATCTCAAATAATAAGATCCCCCTACGCTAACCGCGTGCCGCCATAGCTTCAGCGGTGGCGCAAGCTTCGGGGGATTATTTCGACCACTACTTTCTATTTCACTTCTTTCATTGAAAGTTGGTCTCAATAAAAAGGCTTGCACATTTCCCAATGCGCAAGCCTGTCAAACCCGGTTCGAACATCCGGATTCTTTTT
>Ga0164313_10003617_pt1 | contig 13741 bp, 15 predicted proteins | sample GuaBasSedimGuay4_FD_113735 | JGI IMG/M metagenome (GOLD analysis project Ga0164313, IMG submission 113735) | Subseafloor sediment microbial communities from Guaymas Basin, Gulf of California, Mexico - Guay4, Core 4569-4, 0-3 cm | ecosystem: Environmental > Aquatic > Marine > Hydrothermal vents... | reverse complement strand
AGCTATTTGAAGAAATTGTATCTGAAAGCATTGAATCCATTCTGAATTATCTTCCTAAAGATGATGAACGGGAATTCAACGATGATGAATTGGTTTATTTTACAAACAAAATAATAATAACATCATTGGACAAAGACAAAACTGATTGGAAGCTTTTAATCCTTTTATTATCCCAGCAAATATTGTATGAAATCGCATTAGAACATTTAACTAAAAGCACTACCTATGTTGCATATGAAAATATTCTCCAGAGATATTTCAAAGCAAAAGGATATGAAAAACCTGATGTTGAAGTTAAATTGTTTACATCGTCTTTAATGGGTATTTGTATTCAATATATTATTAACCCGAATGATTTCCCGATCAAAGTGGTTATGGAGCAATTTGCATGTAAAATAATTTCTAATGGGCAGCTTAAAAAGAAAGGTATTAATAGCTTTTAAAAAGAATGAAGCAAAAATTTATAATGAAGTTATCTTTTATAAAACATTGAAAATGCAAAAATTAGTATTAGTCATTATCATTTTATTTGGTAATATCTGCCTTGTTTATTCTCAAAACAAAACAAGTATTTTTAGGGATTCAACTGACAATGCTTTAGATTTAAGTCATTTCTTAACGAAAAAAAAAGGAGTATTACCTCTTATTGTACCAATTACAGAGCCTGCTGTTGGTTATGGAGCAATTGTAGCCGGATTATTTTTTGTTCCGAGTAAAAAACAAAAAAAACAACCAGATATTATAGCCGCAGCAGCGGGCTTAACTTCAAATGGTACATGGCTGGTTGGTGGTGGGTATATTGGATTTTGGAATGAAGATAAAATAAGATACCGGGGTGCGGTTGGTTATGGGGATATAAATCTAGAATATTATGGTATAAGTAGTAAGCCCGTTAGTATCACACTAAATACCTTTTTATTCTTACAGCAATTAAACTTCCGACTAGGTAAAAGCAATTTTTTCTTAGGCGCAAAATATCAACTTGCTAAAGTAATAATACCCATCTTCAAAGACAGCGAATTGATTGACCCAATCGATTTAAAATCAGTGAATAGTGGTATATCTGTCATCGCAGAATTTGATAATTTAAACAATTTCCTCTCACCAACAAAAGGTGTAAGAGTACATTTGAGTTATGATCAGAATTTGGAAGTTCTGGGCAGCACCAGAGATTGGGGCAAAATAAACTTCTTTACGCATATCTATTATCCGGTTAATAAATTATGGATACCAGCATTAAGGTTAGAATCCAAATTTGCAACCGGAAAACCTCCCTTTTATGCAAAACCTTTTGTGTCTTTAAGAGGTGTTCCGGCACTAAGATACCAAGGTGATTTTACAATGCTTGCTGAAACTGAACAGTTATTTAATATAACACATCGCTGGGGAATAGTTGGGTTTACCGGTATTGGTGCAGCATTTGACTACATAGATAACATGGAATCAGATGAATTAGTTTGGAATGCCGGTGCAGGTTTTAGGTATTTAATAGCCAGGGCATTAGGTGTTAAGATGGGTGTTGATATAGCTAGGGGGCCTGAAGATTGGGCATTTTATGTAACTCTAGGTACAGCCTGGATGAAATAAGTAACTAAAAAATAAAGAAAAGCATCACTAATTTAAATAGCGCAATGTAAAAAACCATGAAAATTGATAATAAATATATAAAGCAAACGATAGAAGAGCTCATTCCAATTCATAAGTTCTTAGGTGTTGAACTTATAGAAATAAGGGAAGGATATGTAAAAGTTAAAGTACCCTTCAGGGAAGAAGTAATAGGAGATTATAGAAAACGAAGATGGCATGGGGGGATAATAGCTACAATAATGGACTCTGTGGGAGGAATCGCCGGAGGAACGTATTTTACATCGCTTAAAGATAAAATGGCGACAATTGATTTAAGGATAGATTATCTTAAACCTGCAGAAGCATCAGCAATTATTGTTGAGGGGGAAATAGTAAGGTTGGGGAAAACAATATTTGTAACCAGAATGAAAGCTTATCAGGAAAATAGCGAAGAATTGATTTCGGAAGGTAAAGGGGTTTATAATTTTATAAGAACGAACGAATAAATAATCGACAGACATTTTAATTAAAGTCACCCAATCCTCACACACCTCATAGAAGCGCTGGCGTAGTGAAACCCTTCATAAGGGTAGGTAATATCATCATCATTTTCTTGCAGGGCAATTGCATAAATCAGGGGTAAATAATGACTTGGCTCCGGTACAGCGAGCTTTGCGGCACTTCCCCACTTGTTATAGTTTATCAGTGCCTCATGGTCACCTTTTTCAAGGGCATACTTCACTTTTGAGTCAAATTCAAGCGCCCAATCCAATGGTTTTGCATTCATATCTGACATATCAAAAATAGAAAGGTTATGCGTAATGTTTCCGCTCCCTACTATCAATACCCCCTTTTGTCGTAAGGAAACCAGTTCCTGTGCCAACTCGTAATGATATTGCATAGGTTTATGATAGTCAAGGCTCATTTGAAATAACGGAATGTCGGCCTGAGGAAAAAGATGTTGCATTACCGCCCATGTTCCATGATCATATCCCCATTCGTTATCAGCAAGTATTGAGTCATCAGAAACTAATTTTTGTATCATCTGGGCAGTCTCAGGTGAACCTTTTGACGGATAATCCACTTCATATAGTTCTTTAGGAAATCCGTACATATCATATATCATTTTCGGATTTCGTGAAATATTTACAAAGGTATTATCTGTAAGCCAATGGGCTGATATACATAATATTGCTTTTGGCCTGGGGAGGGATTTGCCAGTTTTTTTCAACATCCATGTAAACTCGTTATCTTCAATTGCATTCATTGGCGATCCATGTCCAATAAACAGAACAGGCATTTTTTCGAAATCTGTTCCTTCGCTGTTAATCATCTTACCAAAGGCATTTAATTCCATAAGTCCTAAATTCAATATCCCAAGACCTGTTATCTTTATGAAAGTTTTTCTCTTCAATTATCCCCTTATTTTATCCAAAAGCCTGTTTAATTCTTTTACCTCTTCCAAAGAAAGATTACTCAATAAAGTATCTACTATTTTCTCACAATTATCCATCCGGGTCAATAGTTCTAATCCTTTATTAGTAATTTCGAGATCTTTCTGTCTGCGGTCTGCTGGACTTTCCTGTCTTATTATCAGTCCTTTAAAAAATAATTTATCAACAATTCGGCTTACATCTGATTTTTTATCCAGCATCCGGTCTTTCAAAAACCCGATAGAAAGCGGTCCTTCCTTACGAAAACCCCGCAAAACCTTCAGTATATTGTATTGTTGTTCGGTTAAACCATGTTTTTTAAGCGATTGATGAAAGTCGTAACTCACCTGTTTCATCGTATAGGTTAGATTAATCAATCCCTTATGGTATTCGTTCCGGAACCGTCCTTTTATTTCATCTTCTATTTTCATCGTATCAGTTTTTTAAGCACTTTTTAAGTAATCAATGATGGCTTTGTGTTTTTTAATTTTCAATTTCTGTACCACTTTGATCCAATTTTCAAGCAAGCTCCCTGTTTTAACCATTAATCCTTTTTCAATTCCAACTTATTATATGTAAATGATTTATAGGTTTTCAAGAATATCATTAATTTTTGATCTTTTTTTATAATCACGATCAAAATGCCTCCATTTGACTTTACTATTTGTATCAATAATAAATGTTGCGGGAACCGGTAAGGTTTGAGAATCATCAGATTGTGCATTTTTTAGATTCGCGCGAAGCATTGTATTATACACAAACCTTAGCCCCATAGAGGGTAAGAAAGCGACATCAAAATCCTCCTGCAACTTTCTTAAATGAGGCATACATATTGGACACCATTGCCCCCTGTAAAAAACAAGTACTACCTTACCTTTTTTTAACAAGTCAGATAATTGGATCTTGTTACCATGCTGATCTATCCCCCTAAAGTCATTCACTTTATCGCCCACAGACAAACCATTACATTCCTTAACCGCTTTTTTATTGATCATTCGGATTATTTCATTTTCAATAATTCAACTCTGCATGTAATTGTTACTTCTTCACCTATCATTAATCCGCCGGTATCCATTACAGAATTATATTTCAATCCAAAATCTGTACGGTCAATTGTACCGGTAATCTTAAAACCCGCCTTAACATTCCCGTAATGGTCTGTAACTGTACCACCATATTTTACATCAAGCGATATCTCCTTAGTAACACCGTGCATTGTAAAGTCACCGGTTAATTTGTATTCGTTCTCACCAGACTTTTTCATTGATTTACTCTTAAATGTGATGTTCGGGTATTTTTCAGCGTCAAAAAAATCAGGTGACTGCAAATGTCCATCTCTGTCCCCATCATATGTATCAATGCTCTTTACATCAATTGAAAAATCAATTTTTGCATCAGAGAAATCCTCCTTATCTGCCAAAACTGTCCCCTCAAATTTATGAAATTGCCCTGAAACTTCCGAGATTACCATATGAGAAACATCAAATTGAATGTTTGAGTGTGTCTTATCAAAGGTCCATGTTGCTTTTTGTGCTTCTGCTGAAAAAACAGCAAACATTACTACACATAAAATTAATGTTGTTTTTTTCATAGTGTTAAATTTTATATTTTAAATTTATAAAAGTTAGTTTTTAATTATTCATACAATCTTTGCAATGTCATCATATCCGAGTCTGGGTCGACGAGGATATAAGTTCTGTTTATTATCTGAATAACCCAGCGCAATGGTCATTACAACAACCTCATCATTATATAAATCAAATTCTTTATGGATTTCCTTAAAATCAATTCCACTCATCGGATGGGTATTAACACCAAATTCCATTGCAGCAAACATGATAGCCATAGCTAACAAGCCGGTATTACTTTCAGCAAATTTGAGCTTACGTTCCTCGCTTGAGCCATAAAGAAATGAAGCGGCTTGTTTGGCACCATCAACCATTTCCTGGTTTCCTTCAACACTTCGTAACATTTCCTTCCAAACAGGGTTAGCATCTGAATATCCTTCTTTGTTTCCAATAAGGATAAGATTGACTGAAGCGTCTAATATTTTATCCTGTTTGTTTGATAAATCGAACAGTTTTTGCTTACTTTCCTGAGATTTAACAACCACAATGCGCCATGGCTGTAGGTTAAAAGCAGATGGGGCCAATACTGCAAGATTAATAATATCTTTTAAAATTTGTTCATCTATTTCCCTGGTCTTGTCAAAGAAATTAATTGATCGTCTTTCTATAAATAACTTTTTTGTTTCCATACTAATAATAATTGTAAATAATTTTTTTGTAAATGTATGTATAAACATAATAAGTTACAACACTAAATAAATATATTTTTGATATTACTTTGTTATTCGCTTATATTCAACCCATTACGATTAGATGTTGTATGGGTTTTGTATTAGAGGTGACAGTCCGCACATAAATATAGTTGCCACAAACGCCTAAAGACTCAAAGAATCCAAGGTTATATAATTGTCTTAACGGAAACTAAGTGCCTTGAGGGTTTAGTGGCAAGAGAAAATTTTAGTTTTAACCGGACACTTCTAACTCATTATTCTTAATCAGAAAAATATTTTTGTTCCAATACCAAGGGTTGTTATGTTCCACAGACTAAGGTGTGAATAATTTGAATTTCCGGTAAAGCTATAGATATCTAAATCCCAAAAACTTGCTTCAAGATAAAAACTTAATCCTTTAATTCTTTTATCGTTTATTTTGTAATACACCTCTGCTTGATAAAGTAAACCAAATCTGATCGAAGTGTTCCACCAATAATATCCTTTTGGGTATTTGTTATGATCCTGGTATTTACTAAAACGTTCTCCAAAAGTATAAGAGAATGCCAAACCAAAAGAAAGAGGTTTTATTGTAGCATCATAAAATCGTTGAGAGTCTCCTAATACAGCAATGGTTACAGTATCCGTATTGGTATTGATAAACTGCGATATATTATTTTGATTTATATTTCGATAATCTTCTTTATGTAATATTTGATAGTGACTATATTCAAATTTATCACAAGAAAATAATGTTAGTACGAATAATGCAATTATTAATTTTCTATGCTGCATTGACACATATTTTTAATACCCTATAAAAATAAAAAAACTATTATAGTTTTAAAAGTTTTCTATCTTTGCTAAATAAATATCTATAAATGGATATAAAACAAAGAATAATTTCGGGATCACGCCAAATGTTTATAAAATATGGTATACGTAGTATTACTATGGATATGATAGCTGAACAATTGGGTATTTCAAAGCGGACAATTTATGAAAAATTTGCTGATAAAGATGAGTTGTTGCAGCATTGTATTAATGCTGCAATGAAAGACCAAAGACGCATTAATGAGGAAATAATAAATAATACTGAAAATATAATTGAAGCCACTTTTAAATTCATTAAAAACAGTATAGACACACTTAATGCAATAAATCCATTATTCTTTTTTGATATTGAAAAATACTACCCGGAGTTGTGGGAGCAAAAAATTAAAGAAAATGATAATCGAAACTTAACGCGTTCAATTGAGTTGGTAAACAAAGGGATACAAGAAGGAATTTTCAGAAAAGAGATTAATGGGGAAATAGTTGCGAAACTGATCTTGGAACAATTTAAGATGTTAAGCAATCAGGAACTCTTTCCTCATGACAAATTTTCAAAAGTTGATGTATTTGAGAATATTGTAATAAACTTTGTAAGGGGAATTTCAACTAAAAAGGGATTATTATTGATTGATAAATACAGTAATTGATTTTTTTGCCAAATTGAAAACTTTGAAAAACATAATAGTTTTATGAGTACTGATAAAGATAAAATTCTTGCCGGTTGCTTAAACCTGTTTTTCAAGTATGGTATAAAGAGCATTTCAGTTGCTGACATTTCTCATCATTTAAGAATATCAAAAAAGACCTTTTACCAGTTTTTTAAAAATAAGGATGATGTTATTGAAGTGATTGCAAAGGATTTTATTAATCAGAATCTACTGGCAAACAGTGTGATCATGGAAGACAATTCAGATGTCATCGAAAAAATATTAAAAATTTATAAACGGCTTCTTGAACAATTCTATACTTGTAATCCAAGATTCATATACGACATTAAAAAATACCATGCTGACATTTATGAATTATTTGAGGAATTCAAGGAGAAGGAGCTTAATTATTTGATAAGAGATCTTCTGAAACAAGGCAAAAAAGATAAAATATTTAGGGCTGACATTGATGAGGAAATAATTTGCAAACTACATATTTACAGGATAAATTCTATTATTAATGGAACGCTTTTACCTGAAAAAAATATTACTGATCCTGAACTCTTCAATGCCATAATAATCAGCCTGATAGGTATTTCTACAATTAAAGGACATAAATTAATAGAGAGAAAAATAAATGAAATTTAAAATGAAATTGTTTAAACCTTTTGTTATTACTGTGCTATTATTATTCAATTTTCAGCTTAGCGGGCAAGAGATAATTAATCTATCATTAGATAGTGCCATAAATCATGCCCTTCAATATAATTTACAATTAAAAAATGCTGAACTAAAAATTGAAGAATCTAAAAGCTTCATCCGGGAATCGGTTGCCATTGGTCTGCCACAGGTTAATGCTTTTGCTGATTATTCTAATTTTATGGGAGCTGATATGGAATTCAGTTTTGTGGAAGGAGCCCCGGCCACAGTAATTCCCTTTAAATCAACAAGTAATTTAAAACTTTCGGTAGACCAGTTAATATTTAGTGGTAATTATGTTGTTGGCCTTCAAATAGCGAAGCTTTACAAATCATCTATCGTTACCATGTATGAGAAAAGCAGACAGGATATAATCGAAGAGGTCTCAAAATCATATTACCTGATTCTTGTCGCAGAAACTTCAAAAGAAATTGTACAAAGGTCTCTTGAGAATATCAATGATATTTACATCCAAACAGAAGGATTAGTTAGCGTAGGTATGTTGGAACAAACAGATGCTGATCAACTTTCCGTACAGCGTACAATGTTGGAAAACACCTTACAATCTGCTGACAGGCAAATTGAATTAGCCTATAATATGTTAAGGTTTTATCTGGGATTAGATGTAAATGTGCCCATCTCATTAACTCAGAATCTGGATGAAATAATGGAAAACATAAATTTTGAAACAACTTTGATGTATCCTTTCAAACTTGAAAGCAACCTGGATTACCAATTAATGAGTACCAGGGAGATTATGCTGGAAAAGCAGGTAACATTGGAGAAAATGAATTATTTACCAACAATTGCAGGATTTTATTATCATACTGAAAAACTCCTTAAACCTAATTTTGATATTTCGCCAAAAGATGTGATTGGGGTAAAAGCAATTATCCCCATTTTTAGTAGTGGAATGCGTAAAGCCCAAGTGGCGCAGGCAAAAATCAGGTTTGAAACCGGATTGAATAATAAAGAGTTGCTCAAAGACCAGCTATTGCTTCAGGAAAGGCAATTACGCTTTAATTTAACAACAGCTATGGATCAGTATGAAAGTCAGAAAAAAAATGTTGAAGTATCATTAAGAGTATTCAATAGTATCACCCTCAAATATGAACAAGGCATTCTTTCAAGTTTAGACCTGACTACGTCAAATAACAACTACCTTAAAGCTGAAACGGATTATATCACTGCTTTGATACGATTATTAGAGGCTGAAATAGCATTGCGAAAATTATATTCTGAATTATAACATCTTTAAACTAAAAAAAATGATTTCAAAACAAATTTTATATCGTTCATTGTTTGTCCTGATTTTTGCATCTTTAATAGGATGCACAAGTACTGAAACAGACGATAAATCTGCGAATGAAAAAATAGAGTTATTGGTAAAAACAGAAAAGGTTACTAAAAATAATATTGAAAAGATCTTAGATTTTACAGCTTCAATCCAACCTTATGAAGAATACCAATTATGTGGTGCTGCTCCTGGCAAAGTTCAGCAGATTTTTGTTGATATAGGAGACAGAGTTACACAGGGACAAACTTTGGTGATTCTCGACCAAACCCAATACTATCAGGCAAAAGTACAGCTTGAAACAATAAAACTTGATTTGGATAGAATGGATACATTGCTGAAGGCAGGCTCTATTGCGAGGCAAAAATACGACCAGTTAAAAGCCCAGTATGATATTGCCAAAACAAGCCTTGAATTTTTAGAAGAGAACACCACTTTAAAATCTCCCATAAACGGTGTAATTACCGGCAAATACTTGAATGATGGGGAAATATATTCTATGGCTCCTAATAGAGAAACAGGAAAGCCCGGAATACTGACTATCATGAAAATTGATAAAGTAAAAGTACTCTTTGGAGTGTCTGAGAAATATTATCCTGTATTAAAAAACGGAATGGAAGTAAATATAAAGTTAGATATTTATCCAACTAAGGTATTTACCGGATACATTAACAATATTTATCCTACCATAGATAAAATGACCCGTACTTTTAATATTGAGATTGTAATTAAGAATAATGAGAAACTAATGAAGCCGGGCATGTTTGCAAGGGTTGAATTAAATATGGGAAGCGAAAATGTATTGGTTGCACCATCAGTTGCTATTATTAAACAGACGGGTACAAATGAAAGATACCTTTTTATTTATGAAAATGGAAAAGCAATAAGAAGGACGGTAACTATTGGGGGAATATATGACGATAATATAGAAATACTATCAGGATTATCTGCAAACGAAAATGTTATTATCGCGGGCCATACTAAATTATTAGACCAATCGGAGGTTACATTAGTAAAATAATTGTTTAAGCATTAAATATTATGAGTTTATATAGTAGTGCAGTAAAAAAGCCAATAACAACCTTAATGGTATTCATGGGTGTAGTTGTAATGGGTATTTACTCAATGTTGTATGTTCCTATTGACCTTTTCCCTGAATTTGAACCACCAATTGTAAGTGTTTTTACTTTTTATCAGGGAGCAAATGCTTCTGAGATTGAACAAAATATAACAAAACGACTGGAGGACAGATTAAATACATTAAGTAATCTGGAAAGTATTAGCTCTCAAAGTAAAGATAATGTGTCATTGATAATGTGCCAATTTGAATGGGGTACTAACTTGGATGAAGCAACAAATAGTATCAGGGACGCAATTTCTTTGGTTGAAAGATATTTGCCTGAAGGTTCAGAAAAACCGGCAGTCTTAAAATTTAGCTCCAATATGGTACCTATTTTAATGGTGGCAGCAACTGCGGAGGAGAGTTATGGAGCTATAACTAAAATATTGGAAGATAAGATAGTTAATCCTCTAAACAGGATTGATGGGGTAGGTTCTGTATCAATTATGGGTGGCCCAATCAGAGCGATTCAAGTAGATATTGACCCAATCCGTTTAAATGCATACAATTTAACCCTTGAGCAACTCGGTGGGATTATAAGAGCAGAAAATTTCAACCTTCCATCCGGAAATATTGAAATGGGCAATATTGATTACCCATTAAGAATCCAGGGCGAATTTGAATCAAGCAATGAGATAGAAAACATTGTAGTAGGCAATTTTAACGACAAGGTTATTTATTTAAAAGACGTTGCTGTCGTAAGAGATACCATAAAAAAATTAACAGTTGACGAGCGAACAGATGGAAGGTTGGGTGTTAGAATTATGATTCAGAAGCAATCAGGCGCCAATACTGTTACAGTTGCCAAAGAGGTGAACGATAGATTAGATGAACTATTAACTGAATTGCCACCGGACATTAAAGTTGAAACTGTTTTTGACAGCTCAGATTTTATTATGCGATCAATTAATAACCTGGCTACAACTTTATTGTTTGCCGGTATTTTTGTAGTGCTTGTAGTTTTGTTTTTTCTGGGTAGATGGAGAGCTACATTTATAATTGTACTAACTATTCCGGTATCATTAATAGCTGCATTTATCTATCTTTTTATATCCGGTAATACAATAAATATAATCTCCTTATCTGCTTTATCGATAGCTATCGGTATGGTAGTGGATGATGCAATTGTTGTATTAGAGAACATTACCAAACATGTTGAACGGGGCAGTTATCCAAGGGAAGCATCAGTTTATGGTACTAATGAAGTTGGGTTGGCTGTTGTTGCAACAACCCTGACAGTTGTTGCTGTGTTTTTTCCCATGACCCTTATTGGTGGTATGACAGGTATATTATTCAATCAATTGGGATGGATTGTAACGATCACGGTAACGGTATCAACAATAGCAGCTCTATCATTAACCCCTATGCTGTCATCAAAATTATTAAAAGTCAAAAATTATCAAAAGAAGCCAAACGCATTTATGAGACGTCTGAATAATTTTTGGGATGGTGTTGATAACATATACGAAAATACATTAAAATTGGCTGTTCGGCATAAAGCAGCGGTTATTGGTATTTCCTCAGTTATTTTTATTGGAAGTTTTGCACTTGTACCATTGGTTGGCACCGAATTTATGCCTCCTTCTGATAGAGGCAGGATATCCTCAAGTGTTGAATTAGTACAAGGTGTTAAATTAGATGAAACAAAAATAATTGCCCGACAATTAGAAAAGATTATAGAAGAAAAGTATCCTGAAGTTGAATTGATTTCAACTAGCATTGGAGCAGGTGAAGGCGGAAGTATTCTTACCGTTTTTCAGAAATCAGCTTCATATATTATAAATTTTACACTGAAACTATCAAGCGAGACTGAGCGCGAAAGAAGTATGTTTGAAATTAGTGACTTACTAAGGAAAGATTATGATAAGATTCCTGAAATTGCCTCGTATAAAGTTGGTGATAGTGAGATGGCTGCTATGATGGGTATGGGAAGTGGCGGCAGCAATGTTCAGATCAAGATATTTGGGCACGATTTTAATGAAACTAATATTATTGCAGAAAAACTTTCTGATAATTTGAAGGATATAGAGGGGTTGAGGGATGTTACCATTAGCAGGGACAAGGAAAAGGCTGAACTGCAAATCAATTTTGACAGGGATAAACTAGCAGCTTATGGCCTTAACACGGCAGCAGTGTCTTTAATGATTAGAAACAGGATTAATGGCTTGACTTCTACTTTGTACAGGGAAGATGGAAATGAATATGATGTTATTATTAAATATGGCGAAGAGTTTAAAACGTCCATTCAGGATATTGAAAACATAATCATTAAAACACCCCGGGGATTTAATGTTAAATTAAAAGAATTTGCTTCCATTGACCAGTTTTATTCCCCACCTAATATTGAACGCGAAAACAGGGTTCGGGTTGTTAAAGTTTCAGCAATTTTACAAGATGTTGATTTAGGTACCGTAACATCATTAATCAACAAGGAAATTGATAAACTGGATATGCCTTCCAATATTGATACTGAAATAGGTGGCTCATCTAAAGACATGGCAGATTCTTTTAAGGATTTGGGGCTACTTTTAATTTTAAGTATTGTTCTTGTTTATTTAGTAATGGCTTCACAATTTGAATCATTTAGAGAGCCATTTATAATAATGTTGTCTTTACCTTTCGCATTTACAGGCGTAATTTTGGCATTATTTATAACGGGCCTCACATTAAATGTAATATCAGTTATTGGGGGGATTATGTTAGTAGGTATTGTCGTAAAAAATGCCATTGTAATGGTTGATTTTACTAATCTCATGAGAGACAGGGGATACACGATTGTGCGATCGGTTATTATTGCTGGTAAATCAAGATTACGCCCTGTATTGATGACAACATTTACTACTTTACTAGCTATGTTGCCTTTAGCTGTTAGTCAGGGAGAAGGTGCTGATATGTGGAGACCAATGGGTGTTGCTATTATTGGAGGATTACTGTTTTCCACTATGGTTACCTTAATATTTGTACCTGTCATGTATAGCATTTTCGGTGCTGCCAGAATGAAACGAGTGAGGAAAGCTCATGTCAGGAAAAATGAAAATAAGTCACTTAATTAAATAAGTTATGAAATCAGTATTTATCGTATATAATCAAGCATTAACAGAGAAAGTTGATGAAATTATTGACAGATTAGTAATCAGGGGATTCACCCAGTGGACAGATGTAAAAGGAAGGGGAACTCATAAAGGAGAGCCCCACATGGGAACCCATACCTGGCCGGCCTTAAATTCAGCTATCATGACAATAATTGAAGATAAAATGGTTGAACGTTTGTTATATGAAATTGCAGAATTAAATAAAATTGCAGAACAACAGGGAATAAGGGCTTTTGTTTGGAATATTGAAAAAACAATATAAGTATTCTTTAATGAAAATATTACATAAAGTAATATTAATAGTCTCGAGAATCTCCGGATATAAAAAAACCAAACTAGCCGGAAAGCATAAATTCATTGAAGATTTGAATTTTAGCCCCACTGATATAGCTGAATTGTTTAATGGTGTTGAAGATGAATTTAATATTGAGCTAACAAAAGAGGACGAATCACAAATAAAAAGTATAGAAGACCTCATTAAGAGTATTAAGGAAAAATTAATTGATTATGACGAAGACTTTGACACCTCAAATTTGTATGTGGAATATATAAATTGGTTACAAAGATTTATGCAGCTAATATTTTAGTAACTATTTTTACAATTAAGTATCAACTTCTAAAAATCAAGGATTATGAGCACTGAAAATTTATCTGGATTTTATGAAATAACCAGACAGGACGAAATTGCCATTATCAGGATTAATAAAAACGTTTTTGAATTTATTACCGATATAAACATGACAAATGAATTGCTAAATTTTATTGATAATATTCATCT
>Ga0164313_10003616_pt1 | contig 13741 bp, 12 predicted proteins | sample GuaBasSedimGuay4_FD_113735 | JGI IMG/M metagenome (GOLD analysis project Ga0164313, IMG submission 113735) | Subseafloor sediment microbial communities from Guaymas Basin, Gulf of California, Mexico - Guay4, Core 4569-4, 0-3 cm | ecosystem: Environmental > Aquatic > Marine > Hydrothermal vents... | reverse complement strand
CTTCTCCTGGCAACTTAGTAAAATAGAAAAACCCTTGAAGGTTTTCATATCCCCGGCCCACTGGTTTGTGGGAAGCGATGACAATGTATTTAACTTAATGGCCTGGAAGAACGGTAAAACATCTGGAATAGTGCCGGGGTCTCCTAAAGTTTAGATGTACGGCAGGCACTAATTCTGTCAGCTAATTTTCGCCAATTACCACTAATTTCTTTAGATATATACCTGAACTTGCTGTATGGATGGTTTATGTACACTGGCAAGTCTGCTTGCCCCAGCGTAAGTTAGTGCTGAGGGTAGATAGGCAAGTTGCTGGATATCCTTGTGCTCACATTAATTTTTCTAATTCATGTTAATTCAGTGATGCAAGTTGCTTCCAAGTCCGCTGACGAGTGACACGGAGAGGTGAGGCACTCGTAATTCGTAATTTCTAATTTGCAATTCAAATTCACTCTTTAGGTGAATTTGATTGCCTTCCCATGCCTTTTGACAACAACAATAAACCAATGAATGTGATCAGGCCGTTAAGGAGCAAAATTTCAAAACCGAATTTATAACCCCAAAGCCAATTCTCGGAGTTTAAATTGATAATATATGATAATGCAGGGGAGAGGATCGCAACTAAAGGCACCCATTTATCACGAATATTTCTTTTGGTAAACAGGCCAAAAGCAAAAAGTCCCAACAGAGGTCCGTAAGTGTATCCGGCTGCTATAAACAGGGTATTTATAACACTTTCATCATTGATGGCATTAAAGATTAGAATGACTGCGAAAATGACGAATGAAGCTCCGATGTGTACCTTAATTCTGGTTCGTTTTTTATAGGCTTCGTCATCTTTATCATTGAAATCGAGATAGTCAACGCAAAAAGCGGTGGTGAGTGATGTCAGTGCCGAATCAGCGCTGGAATATGCAGCGGCTATTATGCCGAGTAAAAATAAAACGCCGGCATATGTCTGGAAGTGATTGAGGGCTAGCATGGGAAAGAGGTCATCTGTTCGTTCGGGGAGTGCAATGCCCTTTTCTGCAACGAACAGGTATAACAGTACACCAAGTGATAGGAATAGCAGGTTTACGATCACCAGAGTAATGCTAAACCAAAACATGTTTTTTTGTGCGTCTTTGAGATTGCGGCAGGTCAGGTTTTTTTGCATCATATCCTGATCAAGCCCTGTCATTACTATTACGATAAATGCACCTGCTATAAATTGTTTGAAGAAATTATGTTCATCCTGCCAATCCCATTCGAATATCCTGGATAAAGGGCTGGCACTAATTTTTTCGGGGAGTTCCGTAAAGCTGATATCGAGATTTTTTGCGATAAGCAGGATACTTATTATTACCGAGAGCAGCATAAACAAGGTCTGGAAGGTGTCTGTCCAAATGATCGTTTTAATACCACCACGGAAAGTATATATCCAGATCAGAATGATGGTAATGAGAACGGTGACCCAAAACGGTACTCCCCAACTATTAAAAAGAGCCATTTGTAATACTCCGGCAACCAGAAACAAACGAAAAGCGGCTCCTATCGTTTTAGATAAAAGGAAGAAGAAAGATCCGGTTTTATAGGACCAGAACCCAAACCGTTTTTCGAGATAGCCGTAAATGGAAATCAGATTCAGTTTATAATAAAGGGGCATCAATATGGTTATAATTACACCATAGCCGACAAGATAGCCCAAAACTACCTGGAAATAAGCAAAATTACTGCTGCCCACCTCTCCGGGAAGTGAAATAAATGTGATTCCAGATAATGATGCTCCGATCATTCCAAAAGCCACTACAAACCATGGGGATTGGCGATTGGCCGTAAAAAACTCTTGTGTAGTTGCTCTGTAAGAAGTGATCCTGGCAATTAGAAGTAACAGAGCAAAATAACCACCTATTACGGCGAGAACAATATATGGATTCATATTTATTTAGTTCATAAAATCCAAAAATGAACATTTTTTTTTAAATTCGCATTGTTTAACAAATTACAAATGAAATTTTCATATCAGAAAAAGAAAGATTCTGAATTCCTTGAGGATATCATTGATGAAAGATTGAAGAATCTGGTCGTCTATAATGATGACTTTAATACGTTCAATCATGTGATATCTACTTTGATAAAAGTATGCAAGCATTCTTCGGAACAGGCCGAACAGTGCACATGGATTATCCATTATAAAGGAAAATGTTCAGTTAAAGTTGGAGTTCTTGAAGAGTTGAAACCAATGAAGGATGCAATCGTGGAGGCCGGTATTGACGCTAAGATACATTAATATCATACCAGATTAGTTTCTTCTCGCCTTCAGGCTTGTGTGCATATCCCTATCCACAGATCGGGCCATTAGATTTTTTTAAAAAAAATTCAATATGAGTGAGATAAAAAATATTTATGCTGAACAAAACATATATTTTTTTTAATTTTAACCTATAATTGAGTGCCTTATAAAAAGGTGCCCATGAAATGTTTTTTTTATTCAATTTTTTCAATTTTAAAAGTGTTTATCAATGAAAAATCAACTTTCAAACCGTATTAATGCCCTGGCTGTTTCAGCAACCATGGCTATGGCTGCAAAAGGCCGCGAATTTAAAGCCCGCGGTATTGATATTATCAGCCTGAGTCTTGGAGAACCCGACTTTAAAACCCCTGATTTTATTAACGAAGCCACAAAAGATGCCATCGATGATGGTAAATGGTTTAGTTATGCACCTGTACCCGGCTATCCTGAACTCAGAAAAGTTATAGCCGAAAAATTGAAACAGGAAAATGGTATTGAATGCAATGAAAATAATATTGTAGTTTCTAATGGGGCAAAGCATTCTATCGCCAACGTAATGCTTGCACTTCTCAATCCAGGTGATGAAGTGATCGTATATTCTCCTTATTGGGTCACTTACGCTGAAGTAGTTAAATTGGCTGATGGGGTACCCGTCCTGATTGATGGAGGATTGGACCAGGACTTTAAAGCTTCTGCTGAACAGTTAGAAGCTGCAATAACAGATAAAACTAAAGCAATTATTTATTCTTCCCCTTGCAATCCTACCGGAGCAGTTTTTAGCAAGGAGGAGCTTGAAGCTATAGCTGATGTCATAAAACGTCATGAGAATGTAATGGTTATTGCAGATGAAATATATGAATACATCAATTTTTCAGGTGGACATTATAGCATTGGTGCAATTCCAGGAATGGCAGAGCGAACTATTACTGTGAATGGGGTTTCAAAAAGCTATGCTATGACCGGCTGGCGTGTTGGTTATATTTGTGCACCGGAATGGTTGACTAAGGCGATAAATAAAATGCAGGGGCAGGTCACCTCGGGTGTATGCTCAATAGCTCAAAGGGCAGCTCTTGCGGCTATTTTGGGAGGTAAGGAAACAACCACTGAAATGGTCAATACCTATTTCAACCGTCGACAGATGGTTTATGATCTTTTGCAGGAGATTCCCGGTATGAAAATCAACATGCCAGAAGGTGCATTTTATATGTTTCCAGATGTAAGTGCCTATTTTGGAAAAAGCAGTGGGGAGGACAAAATTGAGAATGCCAGTGATATGGCCATGTATCTTTTAAGCAAGGCTCATGTGGCTGTTGTGACAGGAGATGCTTTTGGAGCGCCAAAATGTATCCGGATTTCCTATGCGGCCTCTGAAGATAACTTAAAAGAAGCTTTTAAGCGGATAAAGGATGCCTTAGGGAAATTGAATTAGTTGGCAGTATTCAGTCGGTAGTCGGCATTCGGCAGGTTTACGTTTAAGTTGTCGGCTGCCAATTATGGACTGCTGGCGTGGCACTATTACGGGGTAATCATGGAATATAATAACACTTAATGAATTCAATTGATTCTGTTTTTAATGATTTTTCCCATTTAAATGTTTTGATTATCGGCGATGTAATGGTCGATTCATATATTTGGGGAGATGTTGGAAGGATATCTCCGGAGGCTCCGGTACCGGTAATGCGAATAAAGACTGAAGAGCAGCGGCTGGGTGGTGCCGCCAATGTGGCAAGAAATGTGCTTGCATTGGGCGCCCGGCCGATACTCTGTACTGTTATTGGTAGTGATGAAAATGGCAGGAAGTTTGAGCAGATCATGTACAAGCGTGGACTGGAAGGTAATGGGATCATTCAGAGTAAAGATCGAATTACTACAGTAAAGGAACGGTTGTTATCAGGTTCGCAACATTTATTGAGAGTGGATCGTGAATTTGAGGAACAGCTAAACAGAAGAGATCAGAGAAAACTTATAGATCGTGCGGAAGAATTATTAAAGGGTGCTGATGTAGTGATTTTTGAGGATTATGATAAGGGCGTATTAAACCGGTCTGTCATTAAGACTATTGTTCAGATGGCTTGTGATCGTGGCATACCAATTGTAGTGGATCCGAAGAAGAAAAATTTCATGTCCTACAAGCACGTCACTCTTTTCAAACCCAACCTGAAAGAGATCATGGAAGGTTTGAAAGTAGAATTTAATGTTGGAGATGATCAGGCTTTGAGCAATGCTGTTGGCTTGTTGAAAGAAAAACTGGATATTGAAATGGCTCTGATAACACGCTCTGAGCTCGGAGTATATATTGATGCCGAACCGGAAAAATTCTTCCTTCCGGCTCATATACGTGCAATTTCGGATGTTTCAGGCGCAGGAGATACTGTTGTAAGTACAGCAGCATTGTGTCTGGCCCTTGATTTGCCTCCTTACTTTATAGCGGGTTTATCAAATTTAGCAGGCGGACTCGTTTGCGAACATCTTGGAGTAGTACCTGTAAATAAGGAGCAATTGCAACAGGAGGCACTTGACAATGGACTGAAAGTTGAAGGGGGAAGATAATTGCGAATTAGAAATTACGGATTACGAAATGGAAGAAAAGTAGGCAGTAGGCAGTAGGCAGTAGGCAATCCGAACAAACCTTCAAGGGTTTAATCTTCTTTGAATTATTTGAGAAAGGACAAGCAATCGAAAATATTAAATAATCAGTGACAACCCTTGAAGGTTTTCTTTGAACTCTAAACTCATTTCTATGCATCCCATTCTTTTCCAATTTGACACACCGGGCTTTCTGACATCATTTCTGCCTGATACAATTACTATTTACACTTATGGTTTTCTAATAGCCTGTGGTGCAATTACGGGTTTTCTGTATACTGCATGGCAGGCCAAAAAGCAGTTTAATTTTCCTTATGAGGAAACTCAACAACTGATTTTATGGATTATCATTGCCGCGGTAGTTGGTGGTAAGCTTTTTATCGTTTTTGAAGATCCTTCGTTTTATTTATCAAATCCTGCCGCATTGTTTAAGAATTTTGGCAATGGTTTTGTTTTTTATGGTTCACTGCTCTTTGCCATTCCTGCTCTGTTGATCTTTATTAAGATCAAAAAACTTCCTTTGTTCGGGATGTTAGATGTGATGGCTGTCACAGCGGTTATTGTCCATGCATTTGGCAGGATGGGATGCTTTATGGCCGGTTGCTGTTACGGAGTGCCCAGCCATGGTTTTACTGCCGTAACTTTTCATGACCCCCATTCCCAGGCTGATCCGCTCGGTATTCCTTTGCATCCCACACAGTTATACTCTGTGAGTGCCCTGCTTATTATCTTATTAGTGCTATTATTTGTAAAATATAGAAAGCAATTCGATGGGCAACTGTTTATGATATACCTGATGCTTTATGCAATAGGCAGATCGGTGATTGAAGTGTTTCGTGGAGATCTGGAGCGTGGGTTTATCATCGACAATATTATCTCCAATTCCCAGTTTATATCATTGCTTGTCTTTTTCGGTGCCGGTTATGTATACTATCGCCTGTGGAAAAAAGACAAGCGTCTGAAAGCATATCAAAAGAGTAGGAGGGAGTCAACCTAGTCACCTCAATGTCATCCTGAATTCCTGCCGCCAGGGAGGTAGTTCAGGATCTAAAAAACCAGACCTAAAATTGCTGAGATTCCGGATCAAGTCCGGAATGACAGTTTTTTTAGAGTTTTTGCTACATTGAATCGCACGAACTGCAGTGTGCGTTGGGTAATTATACGTCATTTAACATTAGTTCTCCACGCGCAGCGAGGTTGGGTTGATCGGAATGACACTTCTTTTTTAGAGTTAATTGTCATACCGGTACCCGTAAATACAATTTCTCATCTGCCAATTTAATATCGAAAGGTGGGTGCCCTATCAGTTCACCATCGAGGTGGGCCACAACTTCGCTGTGGGTATCTACATGAACTTTTCTACAGGTATGAAATTCGGTGATATCTAGTTTGACATGTTTTCCTTTTTTTAGCTTTGGCAGATGCCTGAATCGTTGACTTACACTTATCTCATTGAAAATGCAAATATCCAGTAATCCGTCATCGGTTTTAGCAAATGGATTAATTAAAAAATTACCCCCAAAAGTGGATCCGTTTGATATGGTTAGCAAGAAAACTTTCTTTTTAAACGATTTGCCATCAATTTCAAATCCGATCGTTTTTTCTTTGTATGTGGAAATAATTTTAAGAACTGTCATTAAATAATCCAGATGATTGCCAGATTTACTTCCTTTTTTTACCATTTGATTTACCACCTCCCCGTCAAATCCGATGCCTACACCATTTACAAAAAGGGTGTCATTGCATTTACCTAAATCAAAAGTTTTCACCCTTCCATGTAGTGCAATCTCTAATTGTTGTCTGAATTTTGTAGCCCCGTGCAACGATTTGACCGAGTCATTTCCGGTGCCAGAACTAATAATGCTGACCGGTAATTTTATGCCGGCAAGTTCGTTTACTGTATAATTCAATGTCCCATCACCGCCAACAACAAAAATATCCGTTAATTCCAGGTGATTGATAAGCGTATTTGCAAGTTTGCCCTTTCCATCCAGTTCTGTATAAAAATCTGAATATTCAATATCGTTCTGATTTAAAGCATTGTGTATTTTGTTAAGCTTTTTTTTATATGCCCGCTGGCCGGCAGCAGGATTGATTACAATGAGTACGTTTCGTTTGTCAGTCACAGAAATGTGAATATATTATTGTTCAAAAATAGTTAAAAATATCGAAGTGAAAATATTTTGGTAAACTCTTGTGATTTTTTTTAATCAATTTGTCATAATGTCATATATTGCGTTATAACCTAAATTGATCAGCTTAGGAAAGAGTTTCTTTTGTTTTTTTAACTTATTTATGAGAGATAAATTATGGCAGATAAAGAGCTAAACAGCGTAGTTGTGCAAATCATGCAGGTTTCACCGATTATGAAAATTTTGCGGGTAAAGCTAAATGAAGGAACTCTTCCAGACTTTACTGCAGGACAATTTATTTCATTGGGTCTTCCGGCCACAGCCATAAGGTGTGCTGACTCAGAGCCTGAAGAAAAGGAGTACAAGCCCGGAAAAATTATCCGGAGGCTGTATTCCATAGCTTCATCATCTGTATTGAAGGAGTATATCGAATTTTATATTACCATAGTGCACTCTGGAGCTCTTACTCCAAGGATTTTTAATCTACAGATCGGCGACAGAATTGAGATGGGTAAAAGAACCAGCGGGATGTTTACACTGGAGGAAGTGCCTGAAGGTAATAATATTGTTCTGGTTGCTACCGGAACCGGTGTAGCTCCTTATATCAGTATGATTCGCTCTAATGCCCTGCACAAGGGTATCGAAAAACTTGCCGTTATACATGGAGCTGCCAATTCATGGGATTTGGGTTACTCTTCCGAACTAACTTTAATAGAAAGCATGTCGGATAAATTTTCATACATACCGACTATTTTACAACCTGAAAAGGAACCTGCGGGCTGGCATGGTGACACCCGGCTTATTCAGGATATCTGGAAGGATGGGGCAATGGAAAAAACATGGGGCCTTAAGCCTACTCCCGACAACACCCATATCTTTTTGTGCGGGAATCCGGGTATGACCGATACAATGAAAGAAATTCTGAATGAAGAAGGATTTGTTGAGCATTCACGAAAGATCACAGGCCAGATTCATATTGAATCATGGTAGAGACGCATACTCATGCGTCTCTATTGCCAAATACGATCGCATTAGACGCATAATTATGCGTCTCTATCAGAAACTCCATTTAAATCGGAAGTATATCAGTGTGCCAATATCTCCGAATTCCGTTCCTTCTTCCCCTAAAAATAATTGTCCTGATGCCATGAGTTCTATGTTGTCGGATAGAGAATAGGTGAGCATAGGGCCCATGAATGAGGAATGATCGAAGGGGTTATATATAGAGGCAAAACCACCAAGTAATAAGGGAGTAAACTGATAGCTGATTTGACCGAAGAGATCAGCACGTGACAGGGTAAGATATTTTGCCGAAGTTTGCGAAAGTAGAATAGCTGGATTTGGATAACCTGCTTTACCGGTCGTGCCCCTGCTGTTGTATAAAACGCTAAACTGCAGGTACAAACTATTTTTGAAAGAATAATCTCCAGAAATTGAAGCTACTAACTGGCCAATATTTTTGACCATGAGACTGTCAGGGCCGTAAAAATAGGTAAATTCTCCCCTGAATCCTCCACCTTTAATATCGCCGGACCATCCTGTACCCAATACCAGGTCACCTTTGGAATAGCCACCCAAAAATTGAAAGTCATAGTTCCATTTGTTATAACGGTATTTACCCATAAATGCCATTCTTTCAATACTGTCCCCAAGTTGATATACAAATTCGGTAGAAGAAGTGTAGCTTGTGTAGTATTGCAATCGAACTGCGTCTGTCCCGGGTCTTTCTTCATAATCGAAATCAAAATATGAGTAAGCGTTGAATACATCATTTGGGTTCCAAATCAGATTCATCCCCCAATTGATACGGTGGCGACCGATACGGGCTTGAAAATTGCCGGTTTGATAATCCAGGTAAAAACGATCTATGGAGGTGTTGAGTACATAAGAATCACCGGTGGATAAATTGAATGACATATCTACGAAGCCGGGGTCTTTACCAATAAAATCAGCATATCCTGGAAAAGTCTTTACAAAGTCTCCATAAATAAATCGGTTTCGCATTTCTAACACTGCAGTAAAATTGTCTGAAGCGTAATACTTGAAATTCAGGCGATTATGAAAAAGGCTTTCTGTGAGCCAGTTTTCTCCAAACTTTTCATATTGGATGGTTTGCATATACTTGACATACCCTTTAAAATCCAGTTTGCTATTGTCTTGTGCCTGTAGTGTCGCACAAGGAATCAGCAGGATAATGATCAGTATATATATCAGACGGTTTTGGGTAAAAAGCATTTACTGTTATTTAGGATTTCCAATCACTCATATTCCGTTATAGGATGACGGTTATCTTTGATTTTTGTTATACTATTTCCTGCCTGCCCGAGCGATAGCTTACGCTTAATGACAGGTAGGCTTGCCTGCTGCGCATAATAGCTTGCTCTTTATGGCAGGAGGTATTCTTCCTTTTATTTTGTTAGGTCACTCAATATCTTACCATCTTCCAGTGTTACAATGCGTCTTGCCTTTTTCATTACCCTGGCATCATGGGTCGAAAAAATAAAAGTGATGTTTTCTTCTTTATTCAATTGTTCCATGATGTCGAGCAGGTTCTCAGTAGCTTTTGAATCCAGATTGGCTGTTGGCTCATCGGCAAGAATGAATTTGGGTTTTGAAGCCAATGCACGGGCTACAGCCACTCGTTGTTGTTCGCCACCTGATAGTTTTGATGGCCTGCTGTCTATACGATCTCCCAGTCCCACTTCCTCCAGAAGGGCGGTGGTGCGTTTAGTGCGTTCTTTTTTGGATCGACCTTGCAATTCCATGATCAGTTCTACATTTTCCCTGGCTGTCAGCACTGGCAGGAGATTGTAAGCTTGAAACACAAAACCGATATTGTGCAACCTGAAGTCGATTCGTTTTCTCGAACTGAGACTCCACATATCAACATCATCGATGATCACCTCTCCTTCTGTTGGAGAGTCCAGACCGCCGAGCATATTGAGGAAAGTTGTTTTTCCTGACCCGGAAGGCCCTACTACAGCTGTAAATTCACCTTTTTCAAAGCGGAGATCTATATGGTCAACAGCTTTAACTTCTATTGAAGAGCCATCATATATTTTAGTAAGGTTTTTTATTTTAATTATACTCATGATTTTATTGTTTTTGCTTTATTCAATTCTAAGTGCGTTTGCAGGATTGTATGACAGCGCTTTCCATGCCGGATAGATGGAGGCTAATATGCCTGTGATAATCACCATAATGGTTACATTTACCAGCAGGGGCCATTCGAGCCGGGTGTAAACAAAGGGGTCATAACCGAGCTCCAGATAGCCATCTGCCCAAATGGAAAGATCAATTTTATGAGTTTCATAATACTTTGATATGAGGGATCCAAATATGACGCCAAATACACCTCCGGTGAGCGATAGAAAAACGGTTTCGTACATGATCAATAAGAATACTCTGGTCTTGTTCATTCCTATTGCCATTAACATCCCTATTTCTTTGATACGTTCCAATACAGCCATCAGCATGGTATTGATAATGCCAAATAAAAGGGCAAAAAGAATGATCACAATGAAAATGTACATGTAAAGATCCATGGCTTCGTTGAGGTAGCTCATCTCCGGGCTTAAATCTAACCAGGTAAGCACTTCGAGGCCTGGAGCTGCTGAGTCCACTTTTAGTTTAACTGCATTCACGATATCATTTTTGCTGGCAAGTATTGCAATCTCATGACCGGCCTTATCCGGGATCATCGTTAGCCGTTGCAGGTCATTAAAACGGACGAATATACTGCCTTCATCAAAGGCATTGCTCATTGTGTTAAAAATACCTGTCACTCTAAATGCACCTGCAGTAATGTCGTTGTTGATATCCTGAAGAGTGATCACTACTTTTGAGCCCAGGTGTACGTTGAGCTTTTCCGCCAGTTTATGTCCGATTACTACCGGGTTTCGCCTCTTTCCTTCAAAATATGTGCCTTCAACAAGTTTGGTGTGAATGTTAGTTACTTTTTTTTCCCTGGCCGGATCCACGCCAACAATTTTTACACCTGCGCCGGTTTCGGCAGAGGCGATCATTGAATTAACGATAAGTCTGTTACTGACGCCGGCAACCTCCGGAAATGTTCTTATCTTTTCAGCGATAGCTTCGGCGTTAGGTATGAAACCTGAAATCTCAGTCGCATTTCTGAATCCGGGTTTGTGAACCTGAATATGCGAAATTTCTGATTTGATCACTTTGTCTATCCGCTGATCGATAAGGCCTTCATAAAAGGCTGTTGAAAATATGCCGGTTGTAAGTCCCAGTGCCATAGCGATGATTATCACCAGGCTTCGAAGCTTGTTGCGCCACACATTTTTCCAGGATATTGAAATCAACATAGTTTTATTGTTTTAAGTTGTTATGCTCTTAATGCTTCGTGAACTTTTAGCGTAAATGCTTTTGTTACCGGGTACACAGCTATTACTACAATCATGGCGAAAACTGTAAGTACCTGATCGTAAAATACACTGGGCATCCATGAAAAATACATATATGGTTCGTTTCCCATTTGTACCATTGTGTCTGCTACATTTCCTGTGAGTTCAAGAGGATTGTTATACAAGTATGCAATTATCGGGATGCTTCCTGCAAATCCGACCAGCACACCTATGATGCCAATTAGAATAGTTTCGTAAAGCAGAATTATTGCCAGCTTACCTTTTTGCATGCCTATGGCTACCAAAACTCCCATTTCTCTGCGACGTTCCATTATCATCATCATGATAGTCCCAAAAATGCCGAATCCTACAAGTATGTACAGGAGACCTTTCATCATCACTGCTCCGGCTCTGTCACCATCTATCATTTGCAAAATTTCAGGGCTCATCTCACTCCATGACATGACCGAGTATGGCGAATGGAGTTCAGTTTTTAGTGTTTTCATGGCTGGTGTAAGGTGATATGGATCTTCTATCATTAGCACCATGGCCGTCAATTGATTGCCGGTACTGAAAAGCTCTTGTGCATTGCGCAATTCCATATAAACGGTCTGGCTATTTAACTGAGGATTTGCAAATTTCAGGAGTCCTCTAACCGGGAATTTTCCAATGGCACTTATTCCGTGGTATCCCTGCCCCATCATCACAAGTGTATCATCTACTTTCAGATTTAAGTACTTTGCCAGTTCGTAACCCAGCAATACACCATCATCATCTGATTTGAGATAACTCCCTTCTTTTATCCATTTTTTTAGTTGAGTTACCTGGTTTTCTTTTTCCGGATGCACTCCGGTTATCATAGCTCCTTTTGTCATGTTCTCAGAGGAAGTCAACGCAAAAGATTCAAGTCTGGGGGTATAATTGGTTATATATTTGTTGTGATCCAGGATTGATATTAATGAATCTGTAGGTTCAAATATGTTGTTGATAGTTTTATTTTCCCAGTAGTCTTCCTGATGAATTTGAATATACCCGGAATAAAATCTGACTACATTGTCGACCATAGAAGTGTAAGAACCTTCCTGCATTGACGACATGACAGTGGAAATAAGGACGCCGAAAAATACGGAAGCTACCGTAATCAGGGTGCGGCTTTTATTCCTCCAGAGATTGCGCCAGGCGAGTTTTATATTAGAATTCATTTTGTTAGTTTTTATTTTGTGCCCATCATTACCTAACCCTTTTCATATTTTGCTGCGAAAAAAAAGATTCAGGAATAGGTGTGTTAAAATCTGATTTTTCAATGCTAATAACAGTTTTTTTACCTTCCTCATCTGTGGGGATCATTTCCCAATGAGTGGGGATGGTTCTGCCGCCCATTGTCTTTATATCAGTAAGTGTTTGAGTGTTCATCAAATATCCATCCTCATCATAAAACTCAACTTTTAGTTCCAGATAATCCCTTTTTGTAATCCAGACTATGATTTTACCCCACACTACTGCTGCATCTTCTTTGGGGATTAGTTTTATTTTATAGCAATCCCTCCCTTCTATCTGTTCTTCACCGATAAAACTGTGATCGTAATCAACTATGACAGATGATTCTTTGACGAGGTCATCATTGGTGAAGTCTGATCCCATCCACGATTGCGCCATCATCGATGGAGGTATTTTAATCATCCGGTCGATGGAGGGAGCCCAGTTCCACATTTCTTTGTCACGTTTCAGGAAAGCCTGTCCTTTTTCTTTTGCCGGGGCGGTGATAAGGATCAGGCTGTATTTCTGGCCTCGGCTCCAGGCCCTCATTGAAACAGACCTTTCCCAGGTGGGGCGGACGATGGTCATTGTCATTTCCTGGGTGGTGTATTCGCCCCGCATGTTGTCATCCATTTTTTGAACAATTTCTTTAGCAGTTTGACCTTTGGCTACAGGTGAATAACAAATCAGCAGAAGAGGAGCCAGTATGACGATTTTTAAATAGAGCAAATAACGTGTTTTACTTTTCATAACCTTTATTATTTTGTTGGGTGCAATATTTATTGATCAAAAAGTTTTCCATTTCGTCAAGAGGGTAGTCCTCCTTCGCTATCAGGTAATGGAATCCTATACCATCCATAATGGCGGCGAGTATCCGTGCTTCGTTTACCGGGTTTTCTATACCTGTCTGTTTGAGTAAATCACTTATCACAATGATGTACTCTTCCATTTTCTTTTTTAATATTTCACTAACGAACTGAAATTTTTCAATTTGAAAAGATAATTCAGAAATGAGTTTCCAGAATTCAAAGCGTGTTCTAAGCTCTTCAAAAAACCAAATTAATATGTTTCGCAAGGTTCCTTTCGCATCATTGGCGCTCATCATTTCTTCCATGAGGTTGTCGCCTTCG
>Ga0164313_10003615_pt1 | contig 13743 bp, 13 predicted proteins | sample GuaBasSedimGuay4_FD_113735 | JGI IMG/M metagenome (GOLD analysis project Ga0164313, IMG submission 113735) | Subseafloor sediment microbial communities from Guaymas Basin, Gulf of California, Mexico - Guay4, Core 4569-4, 0-3 cm | ecosystem: Environmental > Aquatic > Marine > Hydrothermal vents... | reverse complement strand
GACGGCAATGATCCAGAGTGGTGATCCAGATGCTGTCGCATTATTTGCTGACAACAATAATATCCTCATGCCCGATCAACCGTATCTGGATAGTACCCAGATTGAGGCGCTGCTCATTTACATCGATGACAAATCGAAACCAGTTAGCAAAACTGTGGCAAGTAATACGCCCATGGCTCATGTCAATACCACGACGATTAATCCGGCAGCAGGTGAATTAGAAAATATACTGGCGAGAACATTGACGATATCGATTATCCTTGTTCTTCTCTACGTTGTGACGTTGATTGGGCGCATGTACACTGTGATGTTAAGGGATTTGTTGGAGAGGTGATGTGGTGCTGGGGGGCTTTTGTCGCTATTGTCGCTATTGTCGCTTTTGGCATTAATTGACTTGATGGCACACTGATTGGACGGATTAAACGGGTTTGCACGGATTATCTATTGGGATGTATCCAATCGCACATCTAGCATCTCATCTCATCTCATTACATCTCGCATCTCGCATCTCGCATCTCGCATCTCGCATCTCGCACCTAAATAAAAATCGGATCACACATCCCTTTTCTTAATCAGCAGGTATGTCAAATACAGAAATATCGCGGTCCAACCGCTGGCTACCAGTACGTCCTGAAGTGCGACGTAGTCCTGAACCTCCCGAAAGATATATTTTTCAAATGGGAGTCTCACGAGATTGCCAAATGACGTAATTGGAAAGTACCATACAGGCAACTCATATTGATACTTCATGATTCCCGTTGCAATAGGTTCTATGCTTGTGGCATAAAAAACGAATAATACAATCGAAAATCCAGTCCGGCGGATCAAGGTGGCTACGAACAGGGCGAAGCTCAGAAAACCAAATACTTCGAGCATATGGGCAAGGACGAATTCCATATTCGTGATCACAAATGGAAAGGATGTGACTGGAGAGTACAGCATACCAAGGATCAGGCCCAATATTGTGAGTAGGATACCTGACAACAAGGTCAGAAATACAATCAGGCCAACTTTAGAAAAAAGGAATTCCGTCCTTGACAAGCCATCAATAAAATTCTGTCTGATTGTTTTATTGGAATATTCGAGGCAAATAGAAATAATAACAACGAAGGCGAGTATGTATTTAAATAAAAAGGTGATGTACGCCAGATTCTGCCAAATATCAACGAAGTCAAATATTGGAAGGCCTGAATCGACAAAAAACGAAAACCCCTCTGCATTTTCCTCGATAAACCAATCAATGACTTTTTTGAATGACAACCCCACGGCAAAATAGATCAGGACAAATAATGCCAGGATGATCATAAACGGCTTGTAGCTTTTAAATTTCAGCCACTCTAATTTGATCGCCTTAATCATCCTCGTCCAGTATTGACAGAAATTGTTCCTCCAGGCTCGACCGCACATTGGCAAGGTGTGAAGCAACAATTCCCCGTTCGTAAAGAAATGTATTCAGATCGCGGGCAGAATATTCCTCATTTAATTCAGCCACAAGGACGCCGTATTCAAATTTTACCGAAGACACCTGATTTACTTCTGACAATGCGGTCCTCAAAGCCTCTTCATCATCCGCATAAACTTCGATACGCTGCTTTTGGTTGAGTACGTCATCCACTTTCCCCTGAAACACCTTGACTCCGCTCTTGAGTACCATAAAATCAGAACAGACTTTCTGTACTTCGTCGAGCAAATGACTGGCGAGAATAATTGTCTTGCCCATTTCGGCAATGTCAACAATCATTTTGCGGATATCGGCGATCCCCTGCGGATCGAGTCCGTTAGTTGGTTCGTCAAAAATTAGAATATCCGGATCCGAGACAAGGGCTGTTGCAATTGCCAGGCGCTGTTTCATGCCAAGCGAATATGTTTTAAAGGCATCAAGACGGCGGTCATATAGTCCGACAGTTTTTAGCAAACCATCAAAATCAGGATTCTGGACATCCTTGATATGGGCAGCAATTTTCAAGTTTTCTATAGAATTCAGAAAGGGATAAAAAATTGGATGCTCCAAAATTGCCCCAATGCGCTTGCGTAGTGCATGACCCTCTCCCTGTTCAAACCAGCTAAATGTTCCGGAAGTACGCTTTGTCACTCCCAGAAGCATACCGAGCGTTGTGGTTTTCCCACTCCCGTTTGGCCCCAGGATACCGAATACCTGACCCGTCTCGATCTGCAAATCCAGTTCCTGAACAGCTTTGATCCGGCCAAAGTGCTTCGTTAGTTGGTTGGTCTGTAGTACGGTGCTCATTTGGGTGAAAAGTCCTGGTAAACTCTTTCTTAATTGCTCTTCTTGTCGTTGTTCTTCTCGTCGCTGCTCTTCTTGTCGTTGTGTGTTTTCTCGTCCTTTTCCCCCTCTTTCTTACCGTCGTTGTCATCTTCGAGAAGCATACCACTCAATTTAGCAAAATCCACGTCCTGAATAGCCGTTAAATATTTCAGATCGAGTTGACCATCCATTTCGAGAAGCGCAAAATCATTTTCATCACGCACAGCAAGTACGTAATATGAGTCTTTGCCCTTGTCCTGGCCCATCAGGTGGATCAATGCGCCGTTGTACTTGGCGTGGATGAGAAGCTCAAATTTGTCTTTTTCGAGCTTCGTGATCATCTTGTCGTACTCCTTTTTGGTCACATCCGCAGAACTCATGGCCACGTATGCATTGATCTTTCGGATGTCCTTAATGAGCATATTGAAATCATCGTTTCCACTTTGATTCAGAAGGCGCAGTGTACTTTGATAGATAAAATACTGCTCGAGATCGGGATGGTCCTTGACGAAATCCTCCACCGCTTTCACCTGGGCATTTAGTGCCATGCTCATTACCAGGGTAAGCGCTACTGATGTAATCCATTTCATTTTGCAATCGTTTTCGTTGTGAAATAAAGAGTAATTCAGGTATCCCCAGTGAATACTCGATATGAAAGGGATAAAAATCTACGAAGTTTCGAATTACCCCAGATCAATCTCTGTATTGTCACCAATATTGAGCTTTCGCTGCATTCCTCTGATTGCAGCATCCTGTCCGACAACTGAGTGGTGCAATACAAATCTCGTGATGGTCGAATAGCTTCCTATAATCGAATCACTGATAATGGCAGCATCAATTGTGGCATTACTCCCAATAGAGACGTGCGGACCAATGATAGAGTTACAGATATTGCAATTTTCTCCGATTGAGACGGGTGGAATGATGATTGTATTTTTTGTTTCGGGTAAGGAATTCACAGGGGGTGGATTGCGATCCAGAAGAGTGGCATTCGTTTCAAGCAGGATGTCTTTGCGGCCGCAATCAAACCAATTGTTTACTTCACAGGGGACAAATAAGGCTCCTTGTTCAATTAATTGCATCAAGGCATCGGTCAGTTGAAATTCGCCATGCGTGCGTTGCTCATTGGCAATATGCTCATCGAGAATCTCCATCAGGGCATCGACTTCCTTGATTTTATACAATCCGACCATGGCCAGATTTGATTTGGGAATGCTCGGTTTTTCGATGACGCGCTTCACAAAACCGTCGGGTCCAAGTTCAACCACACCAAATTTTCTTGGGTCGCTCACCTTTTTGGTGCCCAGGCATGAATGCTCTGTGGCAAACAAGACCTTCAGATCGACGTCCACGATTGTATCACCGAGCATAATGATCAATTCGGAAGTGTCCCTGACAAGGTGTCTGGTCATCCAGATCGCATGTCCGAGTCCCATCCGCGTCTCCTGTTGAACATAATCCGCCTTGATCTGCGGATAATTTTCATCTACATACAGTTTGATCTTTTCACCGAGATAGCCTATGATAAATACAAACTCATCGATACCGGCCTCAAGGAGCTGATCGATGATAAATCCCACAATAGGCTTGCCTGCCACCGGGATCAGTGGTTTCGGTTGTGTATATGTGTGTGGGCGCAGGTTGGTTCCTGCACCTGCTACTGGTACTATTGCTTTCATCGGCAGTTGGCAAGTTAATCAAACTCGCTCGTCAAATCAATGAATCTAAAAAGGGCAGGTCGAAACGACCCACCCCTATTTTCAATTGCTGGAATTCAAGTTAAGTGCTAACCTTCAAGCGCTGCTGCACCACCGACGATCTCTGAGAGTTCTCTGGTGATCGCTTCCTGCCTCGCCTTGTTGTAGGTAAGTCTCAATTCTTTTAGCAGTTCCTGTGCGTTTTCTGTTGCCATCTCCATGGCGGTCATTCTCGCACCGTGCTCCGAGGCGTGTGTATCAAGCATAAACTTGTAAAACTCGCTTCGCAGTATGGAAGGTACTAATTGATGGAGTAATTCTTCTTGTCCGGGCTCAAAAATATAGTCCGCACGCGAAGTTTTCAGTTTTTCTTTCTTTATGGGAATTGGTAAAAAGTTGACGAGTTCCGGAAACTGGAGGGCTGGATTCTTGAATCTTCCATAGGCTACATCTACAGCATCGTAGTCGTTTGCTATGAATGCATCCATGATTTTATTGACAACCACCTCCACATCATTGTAGACGAGATTCTGAAACAATTCTACGTGATCCTCGATGAGGGTGCAGTCGGTGTATCGCTTTCTGAAATAATCGAATCCCCGCTTACCGATGCACATGATCGTCAATCCACCTGATGCACGTACCTGGGCATACTCCTCATCGATACGCGCTACAGCCTCCTTGATAATATTGGAGTTGAATGCACCGCAGAGCCCCCTGTTACTCGTCACTACGACAACGAGAGCTTTGGTTACGACCCTTGGATTCGCAAATGGGGTATTGACATTGCCCTCGAGATTATCCAGGATATGTGTCAGAATTGAGTAAAACTTCTTTGAGAAAGGACGTAGACGGACAATGCTATCCTGTGCTCTGCGCAATTTTGCAGCAGAAACCATTTTCATCGCACTTGTGATCTGTTGAGTCGAGCTCACAGATTTCATCCGATCCCTTACTTCTTTAAGTTGTCCACTCATCGATCTATCAGGCTATTGGTTAAGAATTCTTGTATTGTCCCATCAGGTCCGAAGCAACTTTGCAAACAGTATTCGTTGCCTCCTCTGTCAGTTTTCCACTCTTGAATGTCTCAAGTACTTCCGGATGCCGTTGCTCCATAGTGTTGAGGAAAAGTGATTCAAATTCAAGAATTTTATCAACTGGAACATCGGAGCATAATCCATTCGTACCCAGGTAGATGATTGCAACCTGTTTTTCAACGCTCATCGGTGAATACTGTGGTTGCTTGAGAATTTCTACGTTTCGCTTTCCCTTTTCCAGAATGGACAATGTTGTGGCATCAAGATCGGAACCGAACTTCGAAAACGCTTCAAGCTCCCGGTATTGCGCCTGATCCAGTTTCAATGTTCCTGCCACTTTCTTCATTGACTTAATCTGAGCGGCACCACCTACACGTGATACCGAGACCCCAACATTGATAGCGGGGCGGATACCTGCGTTAAAGAGGTTTGACTCCAAAAATATCTGTCCGTCTGTAATAGAAATTACATTTGTCGGAATATAAGCCGAAACGTCACCGGCCTGGGTTTCGATGATAGGCAGTGCAGTCAACGAACCTCCACCTTTCACAAGCGGCTGACCATCTGCATCCACTGCATCTGCAAGCGACTTGGGAAGGTCATTCATCGCACGTGCGATTTTATCATTGTTGATGACTTTTGCTGCACGCTCGAGCAACCGTGAGTGAAGATAGAATACATCACCAGGATATGCTTCACGTCCCGGAGGTCTTCTGAGCAGCAATGACACCTCGCGATATGCAACAGCCTGCTTAGAGAGATCATCATAGATGATCAGGGCAGGACGGCCGGTATCACGGAAGAATTCTCCAATCGCTGCTCCTGCAAAAGGCGCATAAAACTGGAGAGGTGCCGGATCTGCTGCTGATGCCGCAACAATTACGGTATAAGCCATCGCACCAGCTTCTTCAAGTGTCTTTGCGATCTGGGCAACTGTTGATGCTTTCTGCCCTGAAGCCACGTATATACAATAGACGGTTTCGCCCTTGTCGTAAAATTCCTTCTGATTGATAATTGTATCGATGGCGATTGCTGTCTTGCCTGTCTGACGGTCACCGATGATCAACTCACGCTGTCCCCTACCGATGGGAATCATCGAATCGATGGCTTTGATACCCGTCTGAAGCGGCTCACTTACCGGTTGACGATAGATGACACCCGGAGCTTTACGCTCAATCGGCATTTCGTACATATCACCCTCCATTGGACCACGGCCATCGATAGCCTCACCCAGCGTATTGACGACACGTCCTAGCATCCCCTCTCCTACATTGATGGAGGCAATTCTTCCTGTACGGCGTACGGTGGCTCCCTCTTTGAGATGATCACTTGGGCCCATCAATACGACACCGACATTGTCTTCCTCCAGGTTGAGAACGATTGCCTCCACTCCGGTCTCAAACTCTACAAGCTCACCCGCTTGGACATTTGTCAGGCCGTAGACACGTGCAATACCATCACCAATCTGAAGTATCGTACCTATTTCTTCAAGTTCGGACTCAGTTTTAAGTCCGGAGAGTTGCTCCTTAAGAATTGCGGAAATTTCATCCGGTTTTACTTGAATCATCTATGTGATATTTGTCCTTTTGAATAAAAAAAGTACCTGTTAAGGTCTATTACGAGAACTCTTTGCGCAGTTCATCCAATCGGTGCGCGACGCTCGCATCATACAGCTTATGATCAAACTCAATAATAAATCCGCCCAGAATATCCGGATCCACACTTGACTCCAACTCAACATTTTCATACGTTGCTCCGGAATCGGCGATCAGGTTCTTGATTTTTTCCAGCTGATCTGACTCCAATCCAGTTGCGGTAGTAAAGGTCACTGCTGCAATCCGTTTGATATCACGGTACTGCTGCACAAACTCTTTGGCGATATTTTCCAGATACATTTCGCGCCCTTTTCTCAGTATAATATTGAGAAATGCCATTGTCAGGGGGTCATAAGACTCCTTAAACAGGCGCTCAAATACACTCTTCTTAGTCGATGCGTTGACGATCGGGCTTTTGAGGAGCAGGTGAAAATCACGCACTTCACACACTTCGTTGAAATGGCGGATATCCTCCACTATCCTCTCCAGACAGTCACGTTCCTGAGCAAGGTCAATGAGTGATTTAGCATAACGCGATGATATTCTCTGGACTGACATGGCCTAGTTGAGTTTGATTTCTTTCACTAGTAGATCCACATAATCCTGTTGGGCCTTGTCGCTTGAAAGCTCTTTGCGGAGAACCTGTTCAGCAATATCCAGCGCCATTTTGCCCACTTGATTCTTCACTTCGGTGATTGCGTGCTTGGCCTGGCTGTCGATTTCCAGTCTGGCATTCGTCACAATCTTATGCGCTTCATCGCGTGCTTTGTCCTTGCTTTCAGCAATGATCTTGTTGCCTGATTCTTTGGCTTCTTTCAAGATACGTGCCTGTTCTTCACGCGCTTCACCGATGATGCGATCATTATCTGATTTCAGCGCGGCCATTTCTTCGCGTGCCTGCTTTGCCAGATCGAGAGCATCCTGAATATCGTGCTCACGTTGGCTCAATGCACCGGCAATCGGCCTAAAGGCAAACTTTCCGACGATCAGCCAGAAGAGCAGAAAAGTGATGGTTGACCAAAAAAGCAGTCCTACATCAGGAAGAATCGGATTAAAATCGAGTAGATAAAACATACTTACTCCGTTTAGTTTATTGCCCTTGACATCATGTCAGGAGCAAGCCGTGGTGGATTTAGGAAATGTATCCAAGAATGATTGCGATCAGTGCTACTCCCTCAATAAGAGCTGCCATGATCAACATATTTGCCCGGATGTCACCAACTGCTTCAGGCTGTCTTGCAATGGCGTCCATTGCCTTACCCCCGATGTATCCAACACCAATACCGGCGCCGATAACTGCCAGTCCAAATCCAATTGTGATGATTGTACCAGTCATAACTTCTTTTAATTTATTCTCTTTTAGTAAATAAAATATGATCAATGGTCATCTGCCACAGCTGCACCGATATACGATGCGGACAGAATTGCAAAAATAAATGCTTGTAATAATGCCACCAGCAACTCAATTCCCGACATGAAAATACCGAGTAAGACGCCGACTACAGCTCCGAGGACTCCCCCTCCTACGCTTTGGCCCATATCTCCAAAAATAAATGTCAGACCTATAAAGCTCAGAAGTACAATGTGCCCTGCTGTGATATTTGCAAAGAGTCGTACTGTCAGAGTCACCGGCTTCAGAAACACACCCATGACTTCTACCGGAGTCAGAATGATCTTTACCGGCCATGGGATGCCAGGCATCCAGAATACGTGCTTCCAGTAATTTGCGTTGCCGTGCAAATTTGTGACGACAAAAGTGAATACAGCCAACACGATCGTAAAGGCCAGGCTTCCTGTGACATTTGGATTGCCAAAAAACGGAATCTGACCAACAAGGTTTAATGCCAGAATGAAGAAGAATAATGACATGATAAATGGCATATACCTCTCGTACTTCGGACCGATCATGGCTTTGGCTACATCGTCACGGATAAAATTATGGATTGGCTCAATGAAGGATTGTATCCCCTTAGGAGCCATTCCCACTCTTGTGCGATAAGATTTGGCAATAGAGAGAAACATCCAACCAAGAAGTAAAGCGACTATAAACATCGCAAGGACATTCTTGGTGATGGAAAAATCGTAAAACGATGTGATCCCCCTTTTAAATAATCCTCCATCTACAGCACTTTCCTGGTCGAGTTTGTACAACTCATTATTGTAACAGACCGAGTAACTGTTTATCTCTGTCCCATCTACGACTTCAATTCCTTCTTTAAACCCGGCGACTTCCACCTCACCCATTGGAAAGGATGCATCAATTACCCGCATGACAACACCCGAGTGTATGACATAACCATCAAATGCCAAGGTGCCGTCGCCATGTGTTCCATGTACATGAAATTTCTTTGAAGAAAAGAACGACCAGCCATGCTCAGGCGCGTATAAGATGCATGGCAGGTTGAAATACCACGGCCCAATTGTAAAGATATTTTGATCGGAGATATGGTGAAATGCAACACCTCCCGGGTTATATGCATCCGCTACCTCGTGATGCTCTATTCCACAGTTTTCCTCATGCCCGCTATCATTTGCTTCGGCATGGTTGTGATCATCGTGTTGTGCAAATACACTGAACACAAAAAGAACACTTATCAGTATGGTGAAAATTGCCTTCAAACTCCTTGATTTTGGCGGTTTATGATGCGCTTTTTTCAATTCGCTGCAAAGGTATTAAATCTGTTTAGATATGGGTATGGTGTGAGGAACTTTTTGTGGGGGAATTTGGATACGGGATGCGGGGTTCGGGATGCGGGATGCGGGGTTCGGGATGCGGGATGCGGGATCTAATGCGTGGGCCAGACCTAATTCACTGGCTGGCCTACTGAAGACCCAGGTCTGGATCGATACTCATGGTATCGTTTTCGATATTAATGTAGAGGTGCGATTAATCGCACCTCTACATTATATGACTTCGTCTAATAAATTATCTGGCGAATGTTGTCGCTCGTTTTTCGCGGATGACTGTCACCTTGATCTGGCCGGGATATTGCATCTCGTCCTGGATCTTTTGTGATATCATAAATGACAGATCATCGGCGTACTCGTCGCTGACCTTCTCGCTCTCAACGATCACGCGGAGTTCACGTCCGGCCTGAATCGCGTATGCCTTTTCAACGCCCTCGTATACCATGGCGAGCTCTTCGAGCTCTCCAATCCGCTTGAGGTAGCTCTCGAGGATCTCCCGGCGTGCACCCGGCCTTGCACCACTGATGGCATCACAAGCCTGAACGATTGGCGCGATGATATTATTCATTTCTATTTCATCGTGGTGTGCCCCGACAGCGTTGCAAACAGCACGATGTTCATTGTATTTTTCGCACATCTTCATGCCGAGCAATGCGTGTGACAATTCCGAATCTTCCTCTGCGACTTTCCCGATGTCGTGCAAGAGCCCACCGCGCTTGGCGAGTTTGATCTGCTTGGGGCTCATCTTGAGCTCCGCAGCCATTGCAGCACAGAGATGGGCAGTCTCGATGGAGTGCTTCAACAGATTTTGTCCATAAGACGATCTGAATCGCATACGACCGACTATTTTGACCAGGTAAGGATCGAGACCGTGGATATCGAGGTCGATGACCACGCGCTCTCCGATTTCTATAATCTGCTCCGTCAGTTGCTTCTTCACTTTGGCAACTACCTCCTCGATACGTGCCGGGTGAATGCGCCCGTCAGCAACAAGCCGCTTAAGGGACAATCTGCAAATCTCCCGACGAATCGGATCAAAGCTTGAAATGATAATTGCCTCCGGAGTATCGTCGACTACGATCTCGGCGCCTGTAGCTGCCTCAAGCGCGCGGATATTTCGTCCTTCGCGCCCGATAATCTGTCCTTTGACGTCATCTGACTCGAGATTAAATACCGAGACAGTATTCTCGATTGTGTACTCGGCGCACATGCGCTGTATAGACTGAATGACAATTTTCTTGGCCTCCTTATTGGCATTGGCCCTGGCATTATTGATTGCTTTCTTTTCGATGGCCATTGCCTCAGTTTCCACCTTTGCCTTTACCGCTTCGAGAAGCTGATCCTTGGCTTCGACTTCAGAGAGTTTCGAAATACTCTCAAGTTCCTTGATAAACTTCTCATTTGCGCTTTCCAACTCATCTTTTTTCTTGGCGATAATGCGCACCTGCTTGTCCAGGTTTTCCCGTATGGCCTGAATTTCTGATTCTCTTGAATCGAAGTTTTCAAACAGTGATTCGACCTCTCTTTTCTTCTTGGTGAGATCTTTTTCCATTTGGGTAATCTCGAGCTCTCGCTCTCTCATTTCCACACGGTGCTGCCCCTTGATCCGCTCGTAGTCCGACTTGAGTTTGTTGAATTTGTCCTTTGCTTCCTGAATTTTCCTCTGTTTGATCCGCTCATTCTTATTGTCGCTCTGCGCCAGAATTTTATCTGATTTGGCGCTTGCCTCGTCAACCATGCGTTGTGCTGTGAGGCGTGCTTCCTGAATGACCAGGTCTGACTTCCGGTTGCTCTCTTCGATTGCACCTTTCTTGGTGCGTCGTATCAGTGTGTTGGTAATGATAAAACCGATGATGGCACCAACTGCCAGCCCAATGATAATCCCCATTCCTAATTCCATGCTTCACTATTTTATATATATGAAAAATGAACCAGGAACTCCTTTTGAAGTCCGGAAAAGATGATTAACGGTGAAAGATCAAACCCGGGTTATGGCTTGATTGCTTCCAATGCTGAAAAGAGGGATTGCGTTTTCTCCTGGATTTGATCCATCAATCCGCTTGATCCCTTTTGTTTTGCATTATCCAATGCATACGTGAGCAGGGCCATCGATAAGTGATCCTGTTTGTCCTTCATGCGATATGTCGATTGGAAGTCCTTCAGTTTTTGATTGACTTCTTTGACGGCATCAAGGACCAGGACTTCTTCTTCCTCGGTCACTTTGACCGGATATTTCCGGCCTCCAATACTGACTTCAATGCTTTTCATTGACTGTCATTGCTCTTATTAAATATCCCCCATCATGAGGATACACTTATCGATCTCTTTGATGTATTGACCCAACTCCTTGTTTATTTTACTCCGCTCATCATCTACTTCCTGTACCACCCGAACCTCAGCCAATGCTTCTACAAGCTGCGATTCAAGCCGTTTTTTAACTTTCGTGAGTTGTTCCTGATTGTTTATTAATGATTTATTTTCCTGTAATAACTTATGGTTCTCTTGTTTTAACGCAGCATAGCGTTTTCCTAATTCTTTGATTTTTAGCTCGATACCTTCAAGCTGTTCTACAATTCCTTGCATCATTCAAAGATAACAATTTTGTCAAGGGCAAGTTTATCGTCGCAATTTACCGCCCAAGTCCTGTTCCACTTTTGACACGATACGCTTGATTATCCCGTCAATATCCGTGTCGTTGAGCGTTTTACCAGCATCCTCAAACACCAACTGAATGGCGTAGGACTTCAACCCCGGACCGAGGTGCTCATCGTTTTTATACACATCAAACAGCTCAAGAACTTTCAACTGCTGCCCGGCCGCCTGCTTTACGATGCCTGCCAGTTTAGCATAAGTGGCATTTGCATTCAGCACAAATGCGAGGTCGCGTTTCACCGCCGGGTATTTCGAAATATCCGCTGAAAGCATCGTGGACTTGCGCATCATATCATACAGTGCGTCGACATTGAACTGTGCAAAATACACGTCATACCGCAGATCAAAGCCTTTGCGCACGTTCTCGCTGATCTTACCGAATTCCACAAAGTTCTTTCCTCCAATTGCATAGCGCTGTCCGTATTCGAAACGAGGATCCTCACTTTCAAATGATCTGAATTTCGTAAATCCGACCCGTTGGGCCACCGCATCGACGTATTTTTTTATTGTATAAAAGTCAGACTGCGGCTGGTTGTGCCCGATCCAGTTTACTGGTGTTTCTTTCCCGACAATTGTGAGGGTAAGGTATTCCGTCTCCTTGACAGTTATCCCGTGATCCGATGCTTTCCCTGCAGCTGTCGATTGCTGGATGCCGGATGCATCTGATTCGGCATGCGCTGCATTGACAAAGCCGTGGCCAAATTCGAAAAGCATGAAGTCTTCCTGGTTGCGGTTTTGATTATAGCGTACAGCTTCCAGTGCGGAGACCATGAGGTCGGGCCGCATTGTGTTCATCGTGATATTGGAGGTGTTTTGGATCAGGATGCGTGCATTTGCCTCGATCGGGAATACACCTGTCTCAAGGTTTTCGTCGTCCGTGATAGACATGCCCTGCATCTCACTATACCCTCGTGCTGCGAGAAATGACGCAATGATATTGCGCATCTGATACTTTGTCACGCCCGAGACAGGTAGCAGTCCGACTTCCATCTTGGATTTGAACGGTACTTCGTCGAAACCAAAAATCCGTAGAATCTCTTCGATCACATCTGCCTCGCGAGTCACATCGGCCTTATTTGTAGGAATGGCGACGACAACAGCCTCATCATCCTCACTGACAATCCTTATCGATAGTGCATCAAATATCTTCCGGACCGAGTCTTTTGGGATATCGACACCTATCAGCTTATTGATCTGTACCCATCTGACGCGTACTTCGGCCGGAGAGATTGGCTCCGGGTAAATATCGATGATCTGTGAGGCGATTTTTCCATTTGCGAGGTCGACCATCAGGGCCGCTGCCCGTTTCAGTGCTGTCACACAGATATTTGGATCGGCAGATTTTTCGAAAGTGCGTGCTGCATCGGTTCTCAACAAATGCCCCATGCTGGTCCGACGTATCCACTCTGCATTGAAGTGTGCTGATTCGAGAAATATCCGCTTTGTCTCATTCGTCACCCCTGTTCCAATCCCTCCAAATACGCCTCCGATGCACATGCCCTCACCATCGCCATTGCAAATCATCAGATCCGTATCACGCAGTGTGCGTTCGACCTCATCGAGTGTGACAAATTTTGTGCCTTTGGCAACTGTCTTTACGATGATATGCGATCCGGCAATCTGGTCGGCATCGAATGCGTGGAGTGGTTGGCCCATCTCCTGCAAGACGAAGTTTGTGATATCTACGATGTTATTAATGGGTCTCACACCGATAGCGGTGAGTTTTTGCTTTAGCCAGGCGGGTGATTCACCGACCTCTATATTGTCGATCACGATACCGGCATACCGGGGGCAAGCTTCGGAGTTTT
>Ga0164313_10003614_pt1 | contig 13744 bp, 8 predicted proteins | sample GuaBasSedimGuay4_FD_113735 | JGI IMG/M metagenome (GOLD analysis project Ga0164313, IMG submission 113735) | Subseafloor sediment microbial communities from Guaymas Basin, Gulf of California, Mexico - Guay4, Core 4569-4, 0-3 cm | ecosystem: Environmental > Aquatic > Marine > Hydrothermal vents >... | reverse complement strand
GAAAGAAATTTACCTTTTCTTAACACCAGACCATAGCTTCTTTTAGGAAAATACTCATCCAGTGGTTTACGGACAATTTTTTCATTCCCGGTTAAGCAGACATCCGTCACAATGGATACGCCCATGCCTAATTCAACGTATTTTTTAATAATTTCCCAGCCACCCGCTTCAAGGGAAACATGAAATGACAAATTTTGTTGCCTGAAAGCCATGTCAACCACTCTCCAGGTACTTAAATGATGTGGTGGCAAGATGAGTCCATGGGGGCTGATATCTTCAAGAGTCACCTGTTCTTTCTCCGCCAGGGGATGGCCCAGCGGTGCAATTAATACCGGATTATAGGTAAAGATAGGTTTATAGATAATATCTTCCGGCTCTTCCAGCATTGAACCAACAGCAAAGTCAGCTTCATCCGCCCTGACCATTGCCATCCCGTCACGGCCTGTTACATTTAATAATTTAAGATGAATTTGTGGGTATTTCTTATTAAATTGATCAACAAAGTCAGGAAGGATATAGAGGATGGTTGATTCACCCGCTGCAATATTTAAGTTGCCTGATTCCAGGCGTCCCAGGTTAGCGGCAAAGGTTTCATGCAATTTATCAACGCCGTCAACTAACGAATTAGATAATTCATACAGCAGTTTTCCTTCAGGTGTTAATAATATTTTTGGGCCCCGACGTTCAAACAGGTCAATATTTAACTCTCTCTCTAAGGCCTGAATCTGCAATGTGACCGTTGGCTGACTCAAAAACAGTTGCTCTGCTGCTTCACTGACACTCCCGGTCCGACTTGCATGGCAAAATGCACGCAACTGTTTCATGCGGTTTTGCTTATAATAGATTGTTGATGTTTTGCCCATAAACTCTAAATTAATCTCTTGTTCATAAAAAATTAGTCGTTAGATTTATTGTAGTATTAAATTTTTTAATATACAAGATTGAAATAATTGATATGACTAATAATTCATTCCCATGTAAAGTGTCTGGAAATATGTTTTAAACAGCCTTTAGAGCTGGTAAATATTTAAATTTTTTTTCAATTACCATTTTACTTTACTATTATTACTTAAGAACCATTAATAAAGTAGCAACCATATTTCAACTTTTACTTTTATAGACAGCTCTAACTATAGGAAACAACTATCTAGGGGACAACTATGGAAATAACCACAGAATCAATTAATCAGTTGCTGCTGGCCAGTTTTTTTATGGCTGGTTTAGGCGTCCTTCTTGCCGGCGTGCTTTCCATTGCCAATCGACGCCTTTACGTCTATGAAGATCCAAAGATAGATGAAGTTGAAGAGTTATTACCTCACGCTAACTGTGGTGCCTGTGGAACCCCTGGATGTCGTCCTTTTGCTGAAGCACTGGTTGCTCATACAGTAGACCCGGGCCTTTGCACCGTCAATTCTAAAGATATGAATCAGGTTATTGCTGATTTTCTGGGCGTTGAAGTTACCCTTCGTGAAAAACAAGTTGCCCGCCTTGCCTGTGCAGGTGGTAGTCACGTTGCTCATACCCGCGCCAATTATGAAGGTTTGAAAACCTGCCGGGCAGCTGCTCTGGTTTCAGGTGGCGGCAAGGGATGCAGCTGGGCATGTCTGGGCCTGGAAGACTGCGGCAATGTCTGTGATTTTGATGCTATTTCTTTTAATAAATTCAGTTTACCTGTTGTAGACGAGGATCTGTGTACTGCATGTAATGACTGCGTGACAGAGTGTCCGAAAGATTTATTTTCACTTCAGCCTATTAGTAATAAACTATGGGTTGCCTGCAGCAATAAAGATAATATGGATGAGAGTGAAGCACATTGTGAAGTTGCCTGTAACGCCTGTGGTCGCTGTGTCAGTGATGCACCGGAAGGGCTGATTACTATCAAAAATGATTTAGCTGTCATAGACTACACTAAAAACGGATTGGCCTCCAAAGTTGCTATAGAGCGCTGCCCTACCGGTTCGATAGTCTGGAAAGACTACAACCGTGAATCTGAACGAGGTATCGGCTCTCGTAAGATTGTACGCAAAGAGCCTATTTTACGAACTGAACCACTGCCTAGAGCTTAACCTGAAGGATTAAATAATGTTTGATAAACTCCGCAATAACCTTTCTTCAAAAGAGAACAAGACCTTTCCTTATCCAGGAAAGCGTATGGCAATGGACGGCAACGGTGCTGTTATCATGTGCGAACGTGAAGCCTCTGATGCGGCAGGTGCCTATCCTATTACTCCATCCACTCAGATGGGTGAGTACTGGGCTGAAGAAGTGGGTAAAGGGCATATTAATACTTCTGGAAGACCATTGATTTTTATTGAACCGGAAAGTGAACATGCTGCGGCAGCTGTTACTGCAGGCTTATCAATGACAGGACTGCGTGCGGTTAACTTCTCTTCTGCTCAGGGTGTGGCATTTATGCACGAATCACTCTATACCGCAGCAGGCAAGAGACTTCCTTATGTATTAAATATCGGTTGTCGTGCTATTACCAAAGCCAGTTTGAATGTGCATTGTGGTCACGATGATTATCACTGTATTGATGATACCGGTTTTATTCAGGTCATGGCAAAAGACGCCCAGGAAGCAGCTGATCTGACCTTGGTCATGCGCAAACTGGCGGAGTTAGCACTAACACCTGCCATTGTTGCTCAGGATGGTTTCCTGACAACTCACCTGATTGAATTACTGCAAGTACCTGAACGCCAGTTAATTGCTGAATATCTTGGCCGTCCGGAAGATATGATCGACTGTCCTACTCCGGCACAGAAAATGATTTATGGCAAGCAGCGTCGCCGCGTTCCAATGTCCTGGGATGTTGATAATCCAGTAACCACAGGTAGTGTGCAGAATCAGGATGCATTTATGCAAACGGTCGCAGCCCAGCGCCCTTATTTTTATGATCACATTGATGAACTGGCAGAACAGGTAATGGATGAGTATTACCAGCTGACCGGCAGAAAATATGAACGGGTTGGCTGTTACAATACAGACGATGCTGATTATGTCATTGTTGCTCAGGGTAGTGTTATCGTTCAGGCAGAAGTGGTTGCTGATTATTTACGTGAGACCCGTGGTCTGAAAGTCGGCGTACTTAATATGCGTTTCTACCGTCCATTCCCGGGTGATTTGCTCACTCATATATTAAAAGGTAAAAAAGGCGTTACCATTATTGAACGAACCGATCAGCCTTTAGCTGAAGATTTACCGCTGATCAGAGAAATCCGTGCTGCTCTGAGTAAATGTTTTGATAATGCAGTCAACGAAGACAACAAACCTTATCCTGACTATGCAACATTTGACAAAGTTAAAGATAAACCAAGACTCTATTCAGCCTCCTTTGGTCTGGGAAGCCGTGATTTTCAACCAGAAGCCTTAATCGGTGTAGTTGAGAATATGTTGCCTGAGGGTAAAAAACTACCCTTCTATTACCTGTCGATTGAATTTGTCCACAAAGACTCTGATTCCCCAAAACAGGAAATTTATCAGCAGGAATTATTAGAAGCCTATCCTCATCTGGCTGATCTTTCAGTTAAAGGCAGTGAAAACCCCAACTTAATGCCTGAGGGCTCTATTACCCTGCGTATGCACTCTGTGGGTGGCTGGGGTGCAATCACCACCGGTAAGAATTTATCATTAACTTTATTTGATTTACTGGGCTACCATATTAAGTCCAATCCTAAATATGGTTCTGAGAAGAAAGGGCAGCCGACCACTTATTATTTATCTGCAGCACCTGAACCTATTAAAGTAAACTGTGAATATCACTATGTTGATATCGTTTTATCACCTGATCCCAATGTATTTGAGCATTCCAACCCTCTTTTTGGCCTGAAAAAAGGTGGCGTTCTGGTGATCCAGAGCAATCTGGAATCTCCACAGAAAGTCTGGAACTCATTTCCATTAAAAGCACGCCAAAAGATCATTGAAGATGATATTCGTGTTTTCTACGTTGACGGCTTCAAAATTGCTCGTGAAGAAGCAGGTAATCCTGATCTGCAATATCGTATGCAGGGTACTGCATTCCAGGGTGCATTCTTTGTTGCTTCGCCATTAATGGAAAGTGCCAACCTGACCGAAAAAGATTTATTCAAGGCAATTGAAGCACAATTAGAATCTAAATTCGGCAGTAAGGGCCGTGCGGTTGTTGAAGACAATCTGCGCGTGGTTAAGCGTGGTTTTGATGAAATTGTTGAAATTGTTGATAAAGTCATTGAAGACAAGTATTCAACTATTGCCAAGAAAGTAGTCAATTTACCTGCCCTGCTGAAAAAACAGAAACAGGGGTCTGAAAAATTATCAGACATCCATCATTTCTGGGAGCAAACCGGTAGTTTATACCTTGCCGGCCAGGGTAATGATAATCTTGCCGACCCATTTTTAGCCATTAGCCAAATTCCGGCATCAACCGGTGTTTTCCGTGATATGACACAAATACGTTTTGAGCACCCCATGTGGAACGCTGAGAACTGTACTGCCTGTGGCGATTGTTATACTGTTTGTCCCGATAGTGCCATGCCGGGACTGGTAAATACCTTCAGTGAAATTTTTGCTACCGTTATTACGCGTATTGAAACAGGGGCTTCAGGCTCTGGAATCGGCCATACCACTCAATTCCTGCGCCGTGCTTTACGTGATGTTGAAAAGAGATTACGTCTGTTAATTGAACCCTATGGTGAAAAAGCCAACGTTAACCAACTTTTAGATCAGGCCATTTTAGAAACACTCAACGAGTCAGAACTGGAAGAACAGGAGCTGAAATCACTGGAAAAAGAATTTGGCTGGTTTATGGAATCACTGGGAGACTTCAAATTCTCAACAACCAAACCTTATTACGGCAATAAAGAGAAAAAAGGTAAAGGCAGCGGCGGTTTATTCTCTATCACCGTCAATCCTTATACCTGTAAAGGCTGTATGTTGTGTGTAGATGTCTGTGAAGATGATGCCCTGACAATTGATACCCAAACAACTGATAGCATCGCTAAGTTACGCAGCGAATGGAATTTCTGGGAAGCCCTGCCTACAACAGCAGACGATTATATCCGCATCGATGATATTGATGAAGGAATCGGTGCTCTGGAAACACTGTTGTTAAACAAACGCAACTATGGCTCAATGGTCTGTGGTGATGGTGCCTGTCTTGGCTGTGGTGAAAAAACGGCCATTCACCTGTTCACCGGTACAATCACTGCGTTAATGCAGCCCAGAGTCAAGAAACATCTTGCTCAGATTGATCAATTAGTTATCGATCTGGAAAAGCACATCCGTCTGAAACTGGCAGAGAATATTGACTTAGATAATACTGATGCAATAAACAATGTTCTGGATGAAAATCAGGACAGTGACGTCACCCTAACCAAACTAACCGATAAACTGGATGCCGAAAGTGACAGTAAACCACTGGATACTGAATGGCTGCAATGGGCGACCGGTCTGCTGGAAGATCTCAAGCAGCTGAAATGGAAGTATGCCGTAGGCGTTACTAATACCGGCCGTTCTGATATGGGCTTTATTAACGCCACAGGTTGTACCTCTGTCTGGGGTTCTACTTTCCCTTTCAATCCTTATCCTTTCCCATGGTCCAGCAACCTGTTCCAGGACTCACCGTCCATGGCAATGGGACTGTTTGAAGGACATATGGTAAAAATGGCTGAAGGTTTTAAAGCCGTCCGTATGGCAGAGCTGGAACTGGCTGGCAAATACAATACAGCAGAACATAAAGAGTTCTTCACACGCTTCAACTGGGAGCAGTTTAGCGATGAAGAATTCCACCTCTGTCCTCCTGTTGTCGCAGTGGGTGGTGACGGAGCCATGTACGACATCGGCTTCCAGAATCTATCCCGCATGATGATGTCAGGCGTACCGATTAAAGTCATGATTGTTGATACTCAGGTTTATTCTAATACCGGTGGTCAGGCATGTACTTCAGGTTTTGTCAGCCAGATTTCTGACATGGCACCTTTTAGTAAAATATGGAAAGGTAAAAAAGAAATTCGTAAAGAAATGTGTCTGATTGCCGCCGCACACAGGACTTCCTACGTGTTGCAAAGCTCATTCTCACACCCCAGCCATTTATTGGAAGGTTATATTGAAGGCTTAAACAGCAGTCGTCCTGCCATCTTTAATATCTATGCAGTCTGCCCGCCAGAGCATGGTATTGCCGATGATAGTGCTGACAGACAAAGTAAATTAGCAGTTGAATCCAGAGCCTATCCATTGTTTAAGTTTGATCCGGATAAGGGCACGACATTTGAAGAATGTATTGAGTTAGATGGCAATCCATCAATGAGCCTGGACTGGCCACGATACAAACTGGACTATCTGGACAGCTCAGGTAAAGAAAAACAAATGGAAGTACCACTGACATTTGTTGATTTTGCTGCCACAGAAGGACGCTTCCGTAAGCATTTTCGCAATATTCCGGAAGATAAGTGGACGGATGAAATGATCCCCGTGGATGAATTCCTTGATTTGGATAAAGATGAGCAGGAAACTGCACATCCTTATATCTGGACTGTCAATAGCAAGCAGCAGTTAATGCGTTCACAGGTTTCAAAAGAACTGGCCTATTCTGCCCTGGAGCGTCGTGATTTCTGGCAGCAGTTGAAGTCACTCAGCGGCTATGATCACACCACAGACAGAGAAGCTATTATTCAGCAGACTCGCCAGGAACTGGCTCAGAACCTGACTAATAATTTACTTTCTATGACCGGTGGAAACGGTGGTCCGGCAGTGACCCTGCTAGGTTCAAATGCAGCAGCAGGAGCAACTACTGCTGGCGGCAATGGCGCAGATTATGAACCAGTCTGGGTTGAATCACCCGAGTGTACAGCCTGTGATGATTGTATTACTATAAATCCAGATATTTTCACCTATAATGATGAGAAACTGGTCGTTATTAGCAATCCACAGGCGGGTAGTTTTAAAGACATTGTTAAAGCAGCAGAAAAATGCCCTGCTGAATGTATCCATCCCGGCACCCCCTTTAATAGTGGCGAATCCGGGCTTGATAAACTGGTTAAACGTGCAGAAAAATATCAGTAAGGAATTAACGTGGGAATTCTGAATCTTTTTAAATACAAAACGTTCACTCATGGAATTCATCTTCCTGATAAGAAAGAACACACCCGAGATCAGAAAATTCGTCGTCTGCCCTTTGCACCCGAATTGATTATTCCGCTGTCACAGAGTTTTGGCACACCAGCCAAAGCAATTGTGTCTCCGGGACAGGAAGTGGTGCGTGGTGAAGTGATTGCAAAAGCGGATGGCTTTATGTCAGTGCCTATCCATGCACCTGCCAGTGGTGTAATAAAAGAGATTGGCTTATACCCTACAGCCAGAGGCCCAAAAACCGAGGCCATGATTATTAAAACCTGGCCGGGAGCAAGTCAACGTTCAGCCTCTTTTGAACCTGTTAATATTGCTTCTCTCACTCATGAACAGTTGATCCAGGCCGTACAGGATACTGGTATGGTTGGCCTGGGCGGTGCAGGCTTTCCAACCCATGTCAAATTATCAGTGCCATCTGAATATAGTATTGATACCTTAGTGGTGAATGGTTGTGAGTGCGAACCTTATCTGACCACGGATCATCGTCTAATGCTGGAACATCCCGCAGAATTACTGCAGGGAACTTATTTGCTGATGAAGGCATTAGGAGCAGAAAAGGCGATTATTGGTATCGAAGATAATAAAATGGATGCGGTTCAGGCAATTAAAGACAAACTCTCCGGTTTTGAACACATCCAGGTAATACCCGTTCAGACACATTACCCTCAGGGCTCAGAAAAACTTTTAATTAAAGTATTATTAGGCCGTGAAGTGCCTTCCGGCGGATTTCCCTACCAGGTGGGTGTGGTGGTACAAAATATTGCCACAATCACCCAGTTAGGTAAGTTACTGCCAAAAAATGAAGGACTTATTGAACGTGTCATCACCGTCACCGGAACCGGCATTGATAAGCCGGGTAACTACATCGTTCCCTTAGGTACACCTATCCGTTTCTTGTTAGACCATGTTGGCTTTTCAGGTAAGGCTAGCCATCTGATCCTGGGCGGCCCGATGATGGGGTCAACTGTTGCATCATTAGATGTTCCGATCACTAAACCCGTTTCCGGACTGCTGGTGTTCAACGAAAAATCAGTGGAAAAAGTCTCAGACGAGATCTATCCCTGTATCAAATGTGCCCGTTGTGTTGATGCCTGCCCCATGCATCTCAATCCCTCACTATTGGGACAGCTGGCTACTAAGCGTGAATATGAACCCATGCAGGAAACTTATAATCTAATGGATTGTTTTGAGTGCGGCTGCTGCAGTTATGTCTGCCCCTCCAATATACCATTGGTTCAATATTTTCGAATTTCTAAATCCATCCTGAGAGAAAGAGCAAGGGAAGAAGCATGATTGAATTACGCACATCCCCGCATATGAAAGGCAATTTATCACTGCCTCAGATCATGCGCCATGTTGTTTATGCATTATTACCCATCTGTGCCTTTGCTATTTATCAATTCGGTATCAGTGCCCTGGCACTTATTGCTGTGGTCACTACTTCCTGTGTTCTGACAGAAACATTATTTAACTATCTTGCCGACAAAAAGAATTCTTTACATGATTATACCGCTGTCATCACCGGCATTCTTCTGGCACTGACATTACCACCGGGATTCCCTTTATGGATGGGAGCCGTTGCCGGTTTTATCGCCATTTCTATGGGCAAAACATTATTTGGCGGTATGGGGTTTAATCTGTTTAATCCTGCACTTTTAGGCCGGGCTTTTGTCCAGGCCGCCTTCCCTGCTGCTATTACCAGCTGGACACCAGGCGGTATGGCCGAACGTTTTACCCAGTTCATTCCATCAAGTCTTACCCTGCCTTTTACAGCACCTGTTGCTGTTGACGGTTTCAGCGGAGCAACGCCTCTGGCTCTGCACAAGTTTGAGGCAACCACTACCCCGGTCACTGATTTGTTTCTTGGCTTCAGCAGCGGCTCCATTGGCGAAACATCAAGCTTATTAATACTTGCCTGTGGTGCTTACTTGATCATTCGGGGAATTATGGGATGGCGGATCCCTGCAGCAATTTTTATTTCAACCATACTGATAAGCGGTGTTTTTTATCTGTTCGACAACACATTTCCCAGCCCATTATTTACCCTGACATCAGGTGGTTTAATGCTTGGCGCTTTATTCATGGCAACTGATCCGGTCAGTGCTCCTGTTACTCCGGCCGGAATGTGGTTATTTGGTTTTCTTATTGCTGCTATGACCATTATAATTCGTCTTTTTGGCGGCCTTCCGGAAGGCATTATGTATGCCATTTTATTTGCTAATGCCACTGTACCTCTCATTGAAGTCATCACCCAGCCACGTAAATTCGGCCACATTAGTAAAAAGAATAGTAAAAAAACAGGAAATGCAAATGACTGAGTCTGACGCTACTGAGTCTATCGCTATTAAGCGAGCCTCTTCATTATCAATGATTGTCACTCTGGGCGGCGTAGCAATGCTCTCGGGTTTACTGGTGGTGTTAACCTGGCAGCTGACCCTGGCTCCCATTCAGGAAAATCAGCGGATCATGATTGAAAAAGCAATTTTTCAGGTGGTTTCAGATGCCACACAGCGAAGAACCTACATTCTTACCGATGAAGGTATTGAAGACGTTAGTTCTATGCAGAAGAACCAGAAGCAGCAAAAATTAAAAAAAGCAGGCATTAAATTTTATGCCGCCTATGATGAGCAAGGTCAGTTAAAAGGCATTGCCGCTGAAGCTGCTGCACAGGGTTATGCTGACATGGTACGGCTCCTATATGGCTATGATCCCCAATGTCAATGTATCCGTGGCTTCAGTGTTATCAAAATGACTGAAACACCGGGACTGGGTGACAAAATTCTTACTGATGAAATTTTTCTAGCCAGTTTCGATGCCCTGGATGCCCGTTTAAGTGCAGATAAAAAGACCTTAAAAAATGCTATCGTTACGGTTAAGCATGGCAGTAAAAAGAATCCCTGGGAAATTGACGCAATTTCAGGTGCGACGATTACTTCAAAAGCGGTTGGTAAGGCAATTAATCAGGGCGCTGCGCAACTATTACCAAAGCTATCACCGTTCCTGCAACAGTTGCAGCAGTTAGAACCATCAATAAACGCACCAGAACACGCAGAGGCTAAAAAATAAATCATGCCTATTAAAGAAGACCATACTATTACTGCTGATACCTTTTTATCAGGTATCTGGAAAGAGAATCCTGTCTTTGTCATGCTGCTGGGTATGTGCCCGGTTCTGGCTGTGACCAATTCAGTTATCAATGCTCTGGCGATGGGTCTGGCAACCACTTTTGTACTTCTTTGCTCCAGTGCCCTGATTTCAATGTTGCGAAACTTCATCCCCAAAGAAGTTCGTATTGCCACCTATATTGTTATTATTGCCACTTTTGTCACCATCACTGATTACGTTATACAGGCTATCAGCCTGGAACTCTATAACGCCCTGGGTGCATTTATTCAGTTAATTGTGGTTAATTGTATGATCCTTGGTCGTGCTGAAGCTTATGCCTCGAAAAATCGCTTTCTGAAAACCATGACCAATAGTCTGGGTATGGGCATTGGTTTTACTATTGCACTATTATCACTGGGCAGTGTCCGTGAATTATTAGGTAACGGCAGTTTACTGGGATACTCCTTGTTTGGTGATGCTTTTCAACCCTGGGTCGTTATGGTCTTACCTCCCGGCGGATTTATTGTCCTGGGTGCATGGTTATTATTATTTAACTGGCTCAAAGAGCGTAAAGAAAATTTATCACTTGCCAATGAAAGAGGTACATCATAATGTCTCCTGATTCAGTCTCTTTTATTTTCCTGAATGCTTTTTTAATTAACAATTTTGTTCTGGCGATGTTTTTGGGGCTCTGCCCTTTCCTTGGTGTTTCCGGTAAAATAAATACTGCCTGGTCGATGGGTTTGGCAACGACTCTGGTCATGTTAATCAGCTCGTTAAGTGCTTTATTTATCAATGAACTACTGGTTTACTTTCAAATCGAATTTTTACGTTTGATTTGTTATATTGCTGTTATTGCATCGGCAGTGCAATTAGTTGAAATGAGCATGAAAAAATTCTCGCCGGGTTTATTTAAAGCACTGGGAATATTTTTACCACTCATTACCACAAATTGTGCCATACTTGGATTGGCACTGTTTCAAACTTCAAAAGAGTATGACCTGGCTCAATCCCTTGCTTATAGCACTGGTGCTGGTGCCGGTTTTATTCTGGCAATTGTATTGATGGCAGGTTTAAGAGAAAAGCTGGAATTAGCCGACTTACCCAATACCAGCAAAGGCGCAGCTATCAGCCTGATGCTGGCGGGTATTTTATCATTAATCTTTATGGGTTTTGCAGGTCTGGGCAGTTAGAGATGGATATTTTAATACGTTATTTTATTGCCATGTTTTTTATGCTGGGTGTCTTGCTGCTCTGGTTCATGGTACAGAAATTTGCCCGACGTTTTGCCACTGCGCACCCTGAATTTGGTCCTGCCCGTGAAGAAGGCGGGGGCTGTGGCGGCGGTGGGAAATGTAATTGCGGCAGTATTAAAAATTGTACTAACCCCAAAATAAAACACAAAATATTTAAAAAGAAATCGTTTTAACCATTTTACTAACTAAAAGAGACTCCATTATGAGTACTAATATCATCTGGTTTGAAAAACTCGACAAAAATGATGTTGAAATTGTCGGTGGTAAAAATGCATCTCTCGGTGAGATGATCAGCAAATTAACCAAGGCAGGCATTCGTGTACCTAACGGTTTTGCTACGACCGCTGAGGCATTCAGACGATTTCTTAAACACAATTCTCTGGATCAACGCATTAATGACGAACTCGCTAATCTGGATATTAACGATGTTGATGCTCTGCAGGAAACAGGTGCTAAAATTCGTCAATGGGTTGTTGACGCCCCCTTACAGGACGATTTACAGGAAGATATCATCACTGCCTGGAATATTATGAATGCTCCTTATAAGGATAGTGACGATGATGAACTGTCAGTGGCGGTACGTTCATCGGCTACGGCAGAAGATCTGCCTGAAGCCTCATTTGCAGGACAGCAGGAAACCTACCTGAACGTTCGCGGTATTTATTCAGTCTTACACTATGTTAAAGAAGTGTTTGCCTCTTTATATAATGATAGGGCTATCTCCTATCGTGTGCATCAGAATTTTTCTCATAGTGAAGTCGCCCTGTCGGCAGGTATCCAGCATATGGTTGGCAGTGACAAGGGGATCAGCGGCGTTATGTTTACCCTGGACACTGAGTCCGGCTTTAGAGATGTGGTTTTTGTCACTGCCTCCTATGGTCTGGGGGAAACCGTCGTGCAGGGTTCTGTTAATCCGGATGAATACTACGTTCATAAAAAATCACTTGCTGCAGATCGTCTGGCTATTCTCAGCCGCAAACTGGGCAGTAAAGAAATCAAGATGATATATAGTGATAAACTGGATGAAACGACTAAGATTGTACCGGTTGATGTGGCACAGCAGCAACAATTCTGCATGACTGATGAGCAATTGCATGAGCTGGCTCATCGTGCAGTTATTATTGAGAAACATTATCGCCGGCCAATGGATATTGAATGGGCAATGGATGGTGCGGGACTGCTTTATATTGTTCAGGCTCGCCCTGAAACTGTCGCCAGCCGGGAAAAAATACAGGTAACACAACGCTATAAGCTGATGCAGACAGGTGATGTCATTACCAGCGGTCGTGCCATTGGTAAAAAGATTGGTGCAGGCAAAACCCGGGTCATTGATGATATCAGTAAAATGGATGAGGTTGAAGCCGGTGATGTGCTGGTGACAGATATGACCGATCCCGATTGGGAGCCGGTAATGAAACGTGCAGCAGCCATTGTCACCAATCGCGGCGGCCGTACCTGTCATGCAGCAATTATCGCCCGAGAACTGGGCATACCGGCCATTGTCGGCTGTGGTGATGCAACTACGGTTCTCCAAGCCGATCAGGCGGTAACCGTTTCCTGCTCTGAAGGTGATACCGGTATGGTGTACCAGGGTATTCTGGATTTTGATATTGAAACATCAGAAAACATGAATATGCCGCCTTTGCATAATAAGATGATGATCAATGTCGGTAATCCCGGACGTGCCTTTGACTTTGCTTCCATTCCCAACAATGGTGTCGGTCTGGCCCGTCTGGAATTTATTATTAACAATTCCATTGGCATTCATCCCAAGGCGCTGATAGGCTTCAATGAACAGGAAGCTGATATACAGGCTGAAATTGTTAAACGTACTGCCGGCTATAAAGATCCTGTCAGTTTTTATGTTAATAAATTAATTGAAGGGATCAGCACAATCGTTGCTGCATTTTCACCCAAGCAGGTCATTGTTCGTATGTCTGATTTTAAATCAAACGAGTACGCCAACATGATCGGTGGTTCACGTTATGAACCCGATGAAGAAAATCCAATGATTGGTTTCCGTGGTGCTTCACGTTATATCTCCGAAGATTTCAGAGATTGTTTTGAGCTGGAATGTCTGGCTCTGAAAACAGTTTATGATGAAATGGGGCTCACCAATATGACCATTATGGTGCCCTTTGTCCGAACGCTTGAAGAAGCTGAAACCGTCATTCAATTACTCGCTGAAAATGGTCTGGAAAGAGGAAAAGATGGCCTGCAAATCATCATGATGTGTGAAATTCCTTCTAATGCCATTCTGGCAGAAGAGTTTTTAGAGT
>Ga0164313_10003613_pt1 | contig 13745 bp, 10 predicted proteins | sample GuaBasSedimGuay4_FD_113735 | JGI IMG/M metagenome (GOLD analysis project Ga0164313, IMG submission 113735) | Subseafloor sediment microbial communities from Guaymas Basin, Gulf of California, Mexico - Guay4, Core 4569-4, 0-3 cm | ecosystem: Environmental > Aquatic > Marine > Hydrothermal vents... | reverse complement strand
TCAGGGAAGACGGTACACTCACTTCAAAAGCACTTGGTCTGATGGATGACAGTAATACCTCAGATGATGTTAAACAGCTGGTCAGCTTCATACTGTCAAGTTCCAGAGGAGTTATCAGCTGACGATGCGATGTGTTCTGCTATTCCCGATCCTCTTTGTATTCAGTTCGAACTCTTTGAGTGGTATGGATTACGCACTTGCGGACAGCCTCGAAAATGACAGTTCAGAAGTAAGTACGTGCAAAGAAATCCCTGTTATTATCAGTAGAAATCCCGGGACCGCCCTGCTGCGTTCAGCAGTGCTGCCGGGGTGGGGGCAATTCTACAACGATGAGCCTCTGAAGGGGATTTTTTTCGGCACACTTGAGCTCGGCTTACTTTCATGGCTGATAGCCGAACATTTCGCCTCTGAGGAGGCCAGGATCAATAACGATGACCCGGCTTACCAGGTACACAGGCAGAGAAGACTTGATCTGATCTGGTATACTTCAGCAGCCTGGCTCTTCGGCATGCTTGATGCGTATGTCGATGCCTACCTGTTTTCTTTCAGTACAGAGAATGAGGTATTCGAGAGAGAAACAGGCATAGCCGCAGCTGTCTTCATTAATTTCTGAAAGGGAATAAGAGATGCTTCTGAGTGTATTACTTATGATGGCAGGAGAAGAGGACAACCCTGACATCCAACTGCTCAGGAAAGCGAAGAATGGAGACAGAGATGCTTTTGGGGAATTGTTCAGAAAATATGAGAAACGGGTATTCAGAGTGGCAAGGCGGATGTGCGGGAGCGATGATGAGGCGTGGGATATCACTCAGGACGCATTTATCAGGGCCATGCAGGCTATGGACAGGTACGACACACAGTACCGTTTCTTTACCTGGATTTACAGAATTACAACCAACCTTGCAATTAACTATTCGAAGAAAAAGATGAGAAGGCACGAAGTGCATTTTGATGAAGCTTACAGCGCTGAGGGACAGCAGGTGATCGAAGACAACGTGGCTGACAGGGCTGCAGGTGAACAGCTGCTTGGTGCAGTAAGCAAAGCTGTCAATAAACTTACTCCCGCATTAAAAGCTGTATTTGTTTTAAGGATAGATCAGCAGCTCAGTTACTCGGAGATAGCAGAGAGCCTTGATATCGCTTTGGGAACCGTGATGTCCAGGCTTAACCGCGCAAGGACAAAAATAAGGGAAGAACTTGGATCTATGCTTGGAGAATGGGAATGAACTGTCCTGATTTTGACACCCTGATGATGCTGCTCGACGGTGAGCTGGAGGAAGAGAGGTCGAAAGATGTTTCAGAACATCTGAGACACTGCAGCAGGTGCAGAAGCCTCATCGATTCCCAGAGAAACCTGGAGACATCATGGCGGGATAGTTTTGTAACTCCGGAGGAAGATAAATTCCGCATTATGGAGTGGATTATTTATAGAAGGATTAACCGTCGTGCCCGCTGGAAATTCTTTGTTCCCGCTGTCGCCGGGATAATCGCTGTACTTCTTGGTGTCAAACTCATAATAGATAATGAGCCTTTCAAGGGCAGGATCACCGAGCTTTCGAGAGAAGGGCGGACTGAATACGAGTCTTATACCCTGCGACTCGATTATGTGCAGGAGGAATCAACCATTTCTAACATTGACGGATTCGATCCAGAGGAAACTGATTCAGATGGATCGATTTCCGCACCCGTTGAGGAACTGCTCTCCGCTGAAGATGTCTCAGGTGAAACCATCAGTGAGTCGGTTGGGTATGGTATTACTGAAGTGGAACTTGCAGTACTGCAGCCCGCCGCTGAGGAAGATGGTTTAGAGGCTGCTCTCAGAGGTACAAGCAGTATTGCCCAGGAAGCTGACCAAATGATTGCTGCGGGCGGAGAAGCACTCGCAGGCGGTGCCGGAGGCAGTGGCAGTGCTGGTCTCGGCGGGCTAGTTAACGAAGAGGAGTGTGAGGAGACTGAACTGCCCGGGGAGATTGTATGCTCAGGAGCAGTTGAGGGTATCTGTCCTGAAGAACAGATGGATGATATGGCCTGCATAACCCTTTCCACTGATGCTGATACTGCAGTATCTGTCGGTTCCGAAACTGTCCCTTCAAGCACAGGGGTATGTGAGGATACGGAAGACAATATCGGATGGAATCAATCCAGTGATTATTATTCCCGCTATCATGACACCTCCGAGCATGACATAGGTGATTATAAGGCAGAGAATTATGTTGAACTTGTCTTCGACGCAGGAGGACAGCCTGACAGCAGCACCGCACTGCTTCTTGATTCACTCTTTGCATCCTGGAGTGATTATATTCCCTCCATATACAGGGATACTGTACTGGTAGTTCCCATGGCGGGTATTCAGGAATTCTTTGAGGAAGGTAGTACTGTTCCCGTCCAAACCATCGAGTAGGGAGAATCAGGATGCGATTAATCAGATTAGCACTATTTTTTGCAGGAACCCTTTCAGCTGCCTTTCCCCGGCTTGCTGTTGTTTCCATCGATTTCGATGATTTCGCTCCTGACACGGTTCTTATCGGTGAAGTATTTGAGGAATTGGCGGAAAGCGGCAGATTTCAGATGGTTGCACTGGGAGACGATTCCTTCCTGGACACATCTCCCGATTCTCTTCTCAGTTCGCTGCGAACCCTTGCAGCAACCAGGGGAGTGGACATTTTCCTTACAATGGAAATACTCACTCCCCGGCAGAGCGACAGAACTCTACTCCGGAACGATTCACTCATAACCTACAGAACTATTTCCGTTGAAGTTCTCGGAAGATTCTATTCATCCGCTGGCAATCTCATCGGAACGATAAGTAACACAGTTGAAAGAGAGGAAACCCTTCCTTACCATTACACACCTGACACGCACAGATATGCAATTCTGTCAGCTCGGGAACTTGCATCGAGGTCAATTCTGGAGGTATTCCCGATAGAAATTACCTTTACCGCTTCGGATAGTGAAGTATTCACAATTCCAGCTGGAATTGATCAGGGGATATCAAAAGGTACAGTTATGGCACTGGTCGCTTCGCCTACGGGTATTCCCGAAGACATTTTCGGATACCAGCACCTCCGAAGCAGAGGGATTCTTCAGATAATGGATTCCCGAAGCACTCATTCAACTGCCCGGCTCCTGTCGGGTCTGCTTATCGATGGAGGAACCGTAACTGCGATAGAGCAATCCGCCCCGGCTATCCTGTTTCTTGAGTATGCCGGCATTGCAATGTCTTCTGAACCTGGAGCAGGTCTTGAGGACGACGCTTCGGACTGGAGCAATAACGTCAGGCTTGGCATCGAGACTGCGAAATGGGGACTCTGTTTCGGAGGCGGAGTAACCGCGGGGGGGCTTGACCACTCATCCTCGATTGGTATTGATTTTCAGTTCGGCACGAGGATCCCGCTCAACAGTCCCTCTCTTGGATTGAGACTCACAGGAGGAGCTGAACTGGCATTTCATATGCAGGATGTGAGGTCAATACTTCTTGCATCCAATGCGACGGCTATTGCCGTGGCTGCTGTGGCCGACGCGACAATGGAGTACCTGTTTTCAGGACATCTTGGATTTCAGTTAGGGGTTTCAGGCATTCTCAGCACTTCTATTAACAGCTGGACAGTTCGGGAGTACACCGGTAGTGTCAGAGATGCTGAACCTGATGAACTGTACTATACCGAATTGAAACAGGGTCCCTTTGGTGTCCATGCGGGATTGATGTATTTCATTTTCTAGTTTAGCTGTTCTTCCATGGTTTCTGAGCCATTCCGCGTTCCCAGATTATTTCCAGAGCTGACCATGTAGCTATTGCGAACACAACCCCTCCGATAATCCCTGAGAATAATGTACCATGTACTACCCCAAGTGCCAGCGCACCGCCTGCAATCGCAGCTGTAAGCAGTATCAGGATCGTTGCCGCGAGGGATGATGGACCCCATCTGGAAATTACGCGTGCTCTTGCCAGCTGAATTCCCCAGACTCCAAGTGGATAACCGGTTGCACCGAAAACAGCAGGAGGGATTTCCCTCAGGAAAAGCATACCGGCAGCCCATAGAAGGATAAGGGGAAGAAAAAATAGAACTGCATTTCTGCTCAAGGGAGATATCCAGTGCATCTGTTCAGGTACATCGCACAGAGCCGACCAGATAAACAGGCCGGAAGTGAAACCAAGAAGAAGAGAAGCTTCGCTGTTACTTATGAAACAGCTGAAGACCGCTCCGGCAAGACCGAGAACAAGAAGCACAAGCACGAAAACCCTGGGACCTATATGGCCCGACTCAGTGATCTTTACGAAGAGCTTTGCTCCGAGAAGCTGAAGGAAGATAAAAAGAAGAAAGGATGCTATGCCGAAGAATCCGGTTACGGCGTAATCCTTTAAAGTGACTTCAGCTGTAAGAAAAAGAGCAGCTGTCAGAAGATTCAGAATTCCCATAGATTTTCCTCCATGCGGGCAAATTTGCAAAATTTGATTGCCATCGTCAACAGATAAGTTTGCGCAATGTGCTCTGCGTGGTCATATATTCAGGTGTACCTGAAGAGGTTCCATCGTGTTTATCTGATATCAGGCGGCAACTGTCGGGAGGCTTGGATGAATTCTGTTCGAATTCTTGTATCAGTTTCAATCGCTGCATTAGCTGTCTCGTGCGGGGACAGCGGCGAAACCGCTCACAGGCAATATGATGAGAGTATTTCAATTTATGCCGATAAGGGTGTATACATGGAATTGATGCTGACATCAGAGGAATTTGAGGATACTCTTCTGTACAGGAATGAGATGCCTGTGGAATTGATAGTTTCCTCTGAAAATTGTGTATCAAGTATTACTGCAATGCTGGTACCCGGCTGCGGTTCATCTCCATTGGACAGAATGGAATACCTGTCCGGAGGAGACCTTCTGAATCTTGATACGAACTATGTGAAACAACTTGGGGATATACCTGGTTTTACTGCTGTTGTTTATCTCAAAGGTGATTCCAGTGTTGTGGAAAGAGTATGGAACAGAGGCAGCGGCGAACTGGCGGTTCTCCAGATAAAATCCGGGAGTACATCCATCAATATTCTTCTTGCATCTGTAACCCGGATGCTGGGTGCTGCAGCGATGCTTGAACCGGCAGACGGTCTTTCCCGTTCCGTATACCTTTCCGACAGGGTCAGAAGTGAGATCGTTGAAGAAGTGAATGCGGATGTGACAGTTCCCCCGGAAGTCAGACACAGAATAAGGCTCACTGTTGATCCGATGGGCCGGGAAATGTATGTGCTGGATTCGTTGACAATTGATTTCAGATCTACTCAATCTGACAGTCAGCTGATGATCTACCTCCCAAGCTGTGATAACGGGACAAGTTTTGAAGTCCTTGCAGGATCAGCTGAGAACTCGGGGGATTCAGTTTTGTGCATCGCTGATTCCACCAGACTGTTTTCAGCCCTGTATTCAGGAAACTGGGATGGATTCATATCATCCTCCACCGATAGAATCATGGGACATGGGCTCCAGATCAATCCATCGACCTCATTCCAGAGCGGTATGTGGTTCTACCCGGGGTGCAGTATCCCTTCTGCCTATACCATCGACATTTCGGTGCCTGACAAGGGTTACGAAGTATTTGCTCCTCTGGCGGAGCAATCCAGAAACGTTTACGATTCCTTGCTTACCGTATCCTATGTGTCTCCGATAGAAGGGATCATGGGTCCGCTTTCATGGGCGATCGGCGGCTTCACGGAAAACACCATTGCCGATGGCAGAAGCAGGTATATATGTCTTGAATCCGATTCGACTGCATTGGGGATGATAGATCTTGCTGATGAAATTACCTCAGTACTATGGCGAAACATGGCTTTCGATGGAGCAAGGATTGATATTGTCGTTGTAAGCTGTCTGGATCTTCCAGTGTTTATAACCGGCCCGGGATGCATTTTCCTTTCAACGGATGTACTTTCCTCACTCAGGGGCTATCAGACGTGGTCTGATTCCCTTGTCTGTGGAACAGTTGTTCCTGCCACGTCGATAGTTTTTGAAACGGCAAGGGCTTACCTTGCAGGGAGTACGTACCTTTCAGATAATCTTCGGAATGTGCTTGCTGCATGGTCCGTTTACAGATTTGCACTTGCAGACGATGAATCGGGCTCGAATCAACTTCGCGAGGCTTTCAGAAAGTACTATCTGTACTCTACGGAGATAAGCGGAGGAATAGAATACGCCATTGCAGATCCATTATTGAATCAATCTCCGCTTCATGATCCTGTGATATTCGGAAAGGCTCCGATTGTCATAGAGTTTTTAATTCATGAAATACCTGCCTTTGAAAGAGCTGTTCCCAGAGCACTTCGTAACCTCCGTCACTCTGGTGATTCATTCGGGAGATTGTTTTCAGCTATGGGGATACCGGAAAGCAGCGGATACGGAGAGATGTACCACCAATGGCTGTACAGCCCCGGTGTGCCGCAGCTTGAGATTCTCTGGATGGACTCTTCGGGTACACTCAACCTCCTGGTAAAACAGCTTCAGCCCGGTCAGGATTTCCCTCTCGGTTCAATACTCGATGAAGTCCGCGTTTATACGGAGACAGGTTTTGCTGACCTTGACCTCACTCCCGGTTCTACTGAGGGAATTTACATGGGCGACATACCAGCTTCTACCGAACGGATACTGGCGATTGATATCGATCCTTCTGCCGTTCTCCCCGCCGATATAGTTTATAGACATTTCAATAACGAACCAGATGATATTCAATAATCTCACAGTTCATATCCTTGAAAAGGGTTCTTATGAAGATCTGCTTCTGCCTGCATAATCATCAGCCGGTCGGAAACTTCGATCATGTCATGGATTCAGCGTACAATGATTGTTACCTTCCATTACTTGAAGCCCTTGAAAACCATCACGGTATCCTATGCGCAATTCACATATCAGGATCACTTCTGGAGTGGCTTTCGCTCAGTCATCCCGATTACATCGAAAGAACAGGTGAACTCTGCCGTAAGAGCCGCATGGAATTGCTTACCAGCGGTCGTTACGAACCTATACTTACCGGATTCAGAAGGTCCGATGCTGTTCAGCAGATAGGGGATTATTCGGGCTATCTTGCACAGATTTCAGGTAGAAAGCCCGAAGGGCTCTGGCTGACCGAGAGGGTCTGGGAACCGCAGCTTCCATCAATACTTGCCGAGGCCGGTGTATCATGGGCTGTAGTTGACGATATACACCTCAAGAGGGCTGGTGCCCGGGGGATGGACCTGTTTCGCCCGTGTATTACGGAGGATTCGGGACGAATTCTCAGGCTGCTCGGCAGTAATCAGGAGTTAAGATATCTAATTCCCTTTTCATCTGTTGAAAGTGTCATGGAGAAGCTCAGAGAGATGCATGATTGCGGAGCAGGCATGGTATTCTACGGAGATGACGGGGAAAAATTTGGTGTCTGGCCGGGAACCTGCAAACTCTGCTACGAAGACGGATGGCTTGACCGCTTTTTCAGTGAAGTTGAATCTGCCGACTGGCTGGATCCCATGCTTCCCTCAGAGGCTGTCAGAAGTGAAGCAGCGGGTCCTTTCTACATTCCCGCCTCCAGTTATACTGAAATGGGAGAATGGACGCTTCACGGCCCGCAGAGGGATGAATATGATAAGCTGCGGGAGCAGATCGACACTCATGGCAGGACTTCTGATTCCAGGATTTTCCTTACCGGAGGATTCTGGCGCAATTTCCTGTCGATCTATCCGGAGTCAAAGGAACTCCATGGCAGAATACTTTCCGCAGAACCTCTCGTCCGGAGGTCAGAGGATGAAGAAGCACTGCATCATTTCTGGAGGAGCCAGTGCAACTGCGCGTTCTGGCATGGGGTATTCGGCGGTATTTACCTACCCCACCTCAGGGAGGCCCTCTGGAAGGAATTGCACAGGGCTGAATTGAAAGCGCTCAAAGCTGTTGACGGATATCCGCTGGTATTGACAGCTGATGTAAACGCAGATGGTTCTGACGAAACTCTGATCGTATCGCAAACCCAGTCGGTGCTGATCCATCCTCAAAGCGGATTGACTGTAAGTGAGCTGACTTTTCTGCATGCGGATGGAGAACCCGTGCCCCTCGGACATACACTCAGCAGACAATCTGAAGAGTATCACAAGTCAATTCCCGGAGCAGGGAACGATGAGGGGGCAAGTACGATCCACGACGATATGGCATCAAAGGAAGAAGGACTTGCCGATAGAGTAACGATAGACAGGTGGAGAAGGATATGCTTCTCAGACCTTGTAATGGCATCATCCACGGATTCGAGCAGCTGGAAACAGAGTGCTCCTGAGATAACTCATTTCCAGAAATCCGCTGTTTCCTCTGCCATGTCGATAACAGAGGCCGCTGTTGCTTTTTCAGGAGAATTCGCAGAGGGTAAACTCAGAATAGTTAAGAGATTAACAGCTGATCTGAAAAGGGCGGCACTCAGAGCTCGAACGGAGTATTCCATTATGCCGGGGGACAGAGCAGGGATGGAGATCTGTCTTAACCTCATGACAGGACAATCCCCTGATCGTTACTACAGTGTAGATTCCGGAGAAGCTCATTTAATGTCCGAAGAGGGTGAATTCCATGGAAAGAGGATTGAAGTATCTGACTGCTGGAGAAAAGTCAGGACGGTTATTGAAGTGACCTGTGAAGCAGATATATGGGTTACGCCGCTTGAATCTGTGAACAGGTCCGAAAGCGGTTACGAGAGGGTTCATCAGGGAGCGGCGTTCTACATCTGGGGTAACGCTGATGAAACCGGTATTCTCGACCTTGATATCGCAATGCACATGGAGGCTCTTCATGATTCCTGAGAATGTCAGATCAGAAGTGGATAACCTGCGGGAACGGATACGTCACCACAACAGGCTGTACTACACTGAAGACAGGATCGAGATATCCGATGGCGAATACGATGCCCTCATGCGGAGGCTTATTGAACTCGAATCCCGCTGGCCCGGACTTGCATCTGAAGATTCGCCCACTCTCAGGGTGGGCTCACAACCACTGCCCCGGTTTCCCTCCATTCTCTGGGATCCGCCCATGCTGAGCCTGGATAACGTTTTTTCAGCTGAAGAATTCGCTGAGTTCGACAGGCGTGTCAGGCAAGAACTGAATCTTGAGAATGATCCCGTCTACTCGGTTGAACCAAAACTGGACGGACTTGCGGTTGCCATCATCTATGAGAACGGAGTTCTTCAGAGAGCCGGAACCAGGGGAGACGGAAGCGCCGGGGAGGATGTAACTCCGAATGTCAGGACCCTGCGATCCATTCCTCTGAAACTAACCTCCACTTCTCCCGTCGATCTCGTTGTACGGGGCGAAGTGATATTCAGGAAGAATGATTTTGAAAAGATGAACAGAGAGAGAGAATCCAACGGGCAGGATACCTTCGTTAATCCGCGCAATGCCGCATCAGGGTCACTGCGACAGCTCGACAGCAGGATAACCTCATCCAGACCACTGAGTTTCATCGCTTACGGAACTGCACACTGGCCTGCGGGGATTTCATCACAGAGTTCTCTTTTCAATTATCTCGAGGGGCTCGGTATCCCGGTGAATCCCCATAATATCGTATGCAGAGGCGTTGATGAAGTTGAAAGCGCCTATCACACGCTCGAGCAGAAACGGGATGAATTCTCCTGGGAGATCGATGGTGTTGTTATCAAGCTCAACGAAGCCTCTCTTCAGGCAGAGATGGGAACTCTTTCCAGATTTCCAAGATGGGCAGCTGCATGGAAATTCAGAGCTGAGGAAGCTGTAACAAGGCTTATCGATATTGAGATCCAGGTTGGAAGGACAGGAAAACTTACCCCGGTGGCGAAGCTGGAGCCGGTATTCGTCGGCGGTGTGACTGTCTCAAGCGCAACCCTGCACAATGAAGATGAGCTTCGCAGGAAAGATGCCAGACCGGGAGACATGGTAATCGTAAGAAGAGCGGGAGATGTGATACCTGAAGTAGTAAGATCCATGGGCAATTCGGAAGGAGAGAGAGGAAAAAGATTTGAGTTTCCTCGAATCTGTCCCGTTTGCGGCGGACCCGTTGCAAGGGAAGAGGATGCCTCCGCACACAGATGCATGAACCCGTCCTGTCCGGCCAGGCTCAGGGAGAGTCTTTTTCACTGGGGCGCGAGGGATGCCCTTGATATAGAGGGACTCGGCAGCAAACTCGCGGAGCAGCTCGCTGACAGGAATATGGTTAAAGATGTTGCAGACCTTTACAGCCTTACCCGGCTCCAGCTTGTATCACTGGACAGGATGGGGGAGAAATCTGCGGACAATCTGCTTTCTGAACTGCAGAGAAGTCTGAGGACGAACCTTCAGAAGTTCGTTGCAGGCCTTGGGATACCCGGAGTCGGCAGAGCTGTTTCGGGGCTTCTGTCCGAAAGATATGCAGATCTTAATGAACTGATGGACGCACCTGTTGATGAGTTCCTTGCCATCCCGGGAGTAGGACCTGTTCTGGCGGATAACCTGTATCGTTTTTTTCATGAGAAGATAACGAGGGATGTGGTGAACAGGCTTTTAAGCGCCGGGTTCAGTCCTCAGGGTAATTCTACAGGTGATGGCGAGAAACCTCTTCTTGGATTGACGGTGGTCTTTACGGGTGGGATTTCACTATCACGTTCGGATGCAAGGATCATGGCGGAGAAGGCCGGTGCGAAAGTCACAGGAAGTGTATCGGAAAAAACCGATATTGTAGTTGCAGGCCCCGGAGCCGGAGAGAAGCTGCAGAAAGCGCGTAAACTCGGTCTTGAAATAATCAGTGAAGATGAATTCATGCGAAGGATTAAATAGGGACGGAGGTAATTAAGAAATCTAATTACCTCCGTCCCCATTAAGCTCATATCCTTTCTGCACCGATATCTGCCTGATGTGAAATTATCTTTCCATAAACGATCAGCTTTCTAGAAAAGCGCAGGAGATAATAATGAAGACAGTCATATTCCCGTTGATAATCCTCCTGCTCTCGGCAATGATCAGTTGTGGAAGCAGCTCAACCGGTCCATCCGGCCCCACCGGAGCAGGGCAGTACTATCCCTTAACCACGGGGAACACCTGGGATCTTCAGCTAAACGGTATCTTTACTTCTGACTCTCTACCCCTGCAGGAAATTTCAGGGGAAATAAACTGGATTATCACAGGTGACACAACTCATTCCGAAGGCTTCCAGCTTTTCAACTGGCAGGAGACTTCGATTAGGGAGATCTCCATCGGTGGTCAAACCATCTCTACCGATACTCTGATATTCGTCAACTACGTTGCAGAAGTGGACAGTGTGATCAGAGCGTACAATTCCCCATCAGCATCAATCTACAGGATATGGATGAAATACCCCCTTGCTGCCGGGGACTGGTGGTACAGTGACTCTGAATTTCCCTCAAGGATCATGACTGTACTTTCTGTTGACACTTCCATCACGGTTCCCGCAGGTAGTTTTAATGAATGTGTTTACATTCAGCAGACGGAACCCGAGCTCCCGGATTCCTACGTTGATTACTTTTACGCACCAGGTGTGGGACCTGTTAAATATATTGTACATGTAGAGTTGATTCAGAGTGTCTACCATTCCGTTGCTGAAATGGTGGAGTATTCTGTTCTGTAATCGCAGGATGAATTCCTGAAGTTAATTAATTAGGGACGGAAATGGGGACAGACTAAAAGGTATGAAAGTGGGGACGGAGGAAATTAATGTATTTTCCTCCGTCCCCATTTCGTCACAGATCCGTCCCCAGTATTATTCTTAGTTGGCAGCCTTGAATTTCTTCATGAACTCTACAAGAGCTTCAATACCCTCGTAGGGCATCGCGTTGTAGATTGAGGCTCTGCATCCGCCGACGGATCTGTGCCCCTTCAATCCGAAGAGATCGTTCTGTACACCTTCAGCTATGAACTTCTTTTCCAGCTCTTCAGATGGAAGACGGAATGTAACGTTCATCAAAGATCTGCTGTCTTTCTTCGCGGTACCAGTGTAGAAGCCGTTGCTATCGTCCATGTAGGAGTAGAGGAGACCGGCTTTCTTCACGTTTGCGGCCTCAACAGCTTTGATTCCCCCCTGCGCAAGTATCCATTTCATAACAAGTCCCACAACGTAGACAGGGAAGGAGGGAGGAGTATTGAAAAGTGAATTCTTGCTCATGTGGGTCTGGTAGGAGAGCATTGTGGGAACTTCCTTGCGTGCCTGATCGACCCAGGAGCGCCTAACAACAACCGCTGCAACACCTGAAGGACCGATGTTCTTCTGGGCTCCCGCGTAGATCAGGGAGAATTTGCTGAAATCAAGTTCCCGGGAAAGGAAATCGGATGACATATCACTTACCAGCGGGACATCACCTGTTTCTGGAAAGTCTTTTATCTGAGTTCCCACCAGTGTGTTGTTGCTTGTTGTGTGTACGTATGCAGCACCCTTTGTCAGGTTGAACTCTTTAGGAATGAAACTGAAATTGGAGTCCTCACTGCTGGCTGCAATATTCACGTTGCCGAAGAACTTAGCCTCTTTGACCGCCTTCTTAGACCATCCTCCGGTAACGACGTAATCCGCAGTCATGGAGTCCTTGAGGAAGTTGTAGGGAAGAGCGCAGAACTGAGTGCTGGCTCCGCCGCCAAGGAAAAGCACTGCATATTCGTCCGATGAAAGCCCCATGATCTTGAGCATGTTGTTCTGTGTATCACAGAACATCTTGTCGAACTGAGCGGAGCGGTGGGATATCTCCATAACGGACATTCCCATGTTCTCGAAATTCACAACACCTTTTGCAGCTTCCTTCACCACATCGTAGGGAAGAGTGGCGGGTCCAGCAAAAAAGTTGAATACACGTTCGGGCATTTTCATCTCCCTGGTTAAAGTAATGCTTTTATAAACGAAAGGTTATTCTCTTTCAGAACAGGAAGAATATGTATACTGCAACCGGTGATTTGCAAGTGTGAGTTCGAGTATCCTGTCAGGTATTAAGTGTCGATATAATGCGCCGCTATTCTGAGTTCCTGCAAGGTAGTGATGAATGCGCATAGCAGCGCTATGTAATTGAATCAGCAACGCAGCAGGGGCTCTGAAGAGCTAGCAGGATGCGACAGTTAATGCTTGACAGGGTACTAGGCTTTTGATGCTCTGGATAGAAGAAATACGCCCAGTGAGATATAGACAATATCGGCTATGCTGGCGGCAAGAAGAGGGGGAAGAGCTCCTTTATGACCAAGGGTCTGACCGAGCCGGAGAAGTGAGAAAAAGATGAAAGCAAGCAGTATGGCAAGGCCGATGCTGGAGGATTTGCCGCTTCTTGGATTTCTAAGGGCCAGAGGGGCTCCGACAAAAACCATGATCAGGTTTGACAGGGGGAAGAAGAACTTCAGATAGAATTCGACCAGGTCCCCTCTTGAGTCGCCCCCCGCTTCATCAACGCTTGCGATGTAGTTCCGGAGTTCGATGAAGTTCATTTCCCCCGGCGCTTTCTGCCTTGCCCCGAAATCTTCAGGCGTTTCAGATACTTCAGGGATAAGCAGAGTATCGGCAGTTGAAAAAACCAGTGCTCCGGATGGTCCGAATACTCTGTCGGTGGTGCCTATACCTGTCCATGTGGAATCGAGCCACAGCATTCTGTCCAGATCCAGTCTTCTTGTAACCCTGCTGCTGTCATCGAACCATTCTATGGTTACATTGTCCATTGCTTGGGACTGGCCGTTGAAAAATCCGATATCAATTATCGACCCATCGGGTGATCTGTGCGCGAAGTTACTTCTTTTCGAATAGTTGATAGGTTCCTGA
>Ga0164313_10003612_pt1 | contig 13746 bp, 8 predicted proteins | sample GuaBasSedimGuay4_FD_113735 | JGI IMG/M metagenome (GOLD analysis project Ga0164313, IMG submission 113735) | Subseafloor sediment microbial communities from Guaymas Basin, Gulf of California, Mexico - Guay4, Core 4569-4, 0-3 cm | ecosystem: Environmental > Aquatic > Marine > Hydrothermal vents >... | reverse complement strand
GATCGTCTGCTGCAAGTGCATTGATCATCCTGGCTGCCCTTCCATCCTGATCCACGATCTTTCCATGGTCTGTGATCTGGTTGGGATCGTCTCCCTTTTTAAGTGAAATGCTTCTTAGATGCAGGTTTGAATTGTAGCCAACGATATCGGGATCTTCATCCCTGGCCAGCTCGGGACTGATGGTCCGTTGCACTTCCAGGTCCTCATACTGCACGAAATAGAGCCTGTCGCCCCCTCTGGCGGTCTCATGAAAAGTGGAGCCAATATTGGCGATGGGTTCAAAGGCCTCCCCGCTGGCAATATCCTTGGAGGGATCAAAGATCCATAGGCGCTCATCGCCACCTCCCCAGGCACCCATGGCAAAGAGACAGCGCTCCCTACCGGGAAGTGCCTCCGTATAATTCCAGCAGCGGGTATTGTACATGTGCTTCCCGGTAACCGGTGTACCATCGATCAGTTTGCCCTCTTTGGGAAGGACATCCTCATAGGTGATGATCTTTTCGGACTCAGGACTATAGCAATACAGATTTCCCCTGTCGTTTTCATACTGCCACTCCCTTTTCCACAGAGTAAACCAGCAGTTCCCCTGATGGTCCACATAAAACCAGGGGGTTCCACCGGTTTCTCCAATGGTCACCTGGCCCAGGTCCTTAAACTCACCGGAAGCAATATCCACACGGAAGAGGTGTACGCCGCCTTCCTTGATCAGGTCCGGTTGGAAAGGACATACCATCACGTAAAGAACCTTGCGTTCCGGATCCACCTGGATGGCAGAATAGATGGAATAGCGTGGCTTCACAATCCCAAAATCACGAAATTCTCCGGTGGCCATCTCATATCCCATTACATGTGCACCCGGATAGATGTCGATTCCTTCGGGCCAGTAGTTGGAGAGGTGGGTGGCGAAATAGAGCCATCCATCCAGTTCCACAATGGGACTGTGAATCTTGCCCTGCTGGGATCCGCTGAACTCCTCACCACAGACAATGGTCATATCCTCTGCGATCACACGGTGTTCTTTTTTTACCGGATCATATACATGGAAGCCTGCTCCGTGTCCGCTGGAGTGCGTGGAGGTAGCGAAGTAACAATTCCCGTCCGAGGCTACTCCAATGCCCTGCCACTGTCCATCCCACTCTTTGCAGATCTTATTCATGGAAAAGGAGCTGACCTGGCAGATCTTTCCTTCATGTTTCTCACCGGGTTTCTGGGCATTCACAGCAGGATGAATAGCAAAAAACAGTACCGCAAAAGACAGAGCGGAAACGATCATTTTAGTTCGGATGGATTTCATGGTTTCTCTTTTTTTATGGTATGCTGCATCATAAGCATCCAGGGATGGGAGTGCATTTTTGTAGCTGTCTATAAAGATAAGAGAGAGTTTTATCAATTCAAATTGGAACTCATATTTCTCCATTTATTTTTAACTTGCTATGTGCTCCTAATACTAATAGTTAAATCCTCGAAAAATGAAGAACATTAAATTAGTGGTGATAAGCCTGGTCATTTGTTTTGGAAACCTTGCCTGCTCAAATACAGGATCAAATTGGAACCCCTTGTTTGGCGAAGAATTTAGCCAGGCTAGCTATGAGGCAGGTAGCTGGGAGATTCAGGACAATGTGCTGATCGCTCTTGAAGATAGAGTCATATGGGCGCCTGGTGAACATGAAAACTTTGTACTTGAATTGGAGTTCAAGAATGAGATCGGTACAAATAGCGGAATCATTGTCTATTGTACAGATGAAGAGGAATGGATCCCCAATTCAGTAGAAATTCAAATTGCAGATGATTACTGCGAAAAGTGGGGGGAGGCTAGAAAAGATTATCAGTGTGGGGCAATTTTTGGTCACCTACCTGCCAGTGAGCAAAAAGTGGTCAACGAGCCCGGGGAATGGAATAAGTTGCAGCTTACCTGCAAAGGCCAGCAGATTGATGTTGTGCTAAATGGTCAAAAAGTGACCAGCATGGATATGTCTGAATGGACATCCGGCACTACAAATCCGGATGGCAGCGAAATACCCAGTTGGCTACCAACACCATTTGCAGAATTACCTACAAAAGGAAGTATTGGCATTCAGGGAAAACATGGCGATTCATCCATCAGTTTCAGGAATGTCCGGATCAAAGCATTGTAACAACCGGACAGGAAAGCCTGTTAGAAAAATTAATTCAGGTTATGTTCGACGATGGAATTCTTCAGGTATGACTGATCAGTGGGTGCATCTGTAATCACATTTCCTGAAAAATTGACCCGTTCACTGGGCTTACCTCTCAGTTCAAGCGCTTTGGGACGAACCGATGAGATCAGGTTTCCCACCACGCATATATCTGAGGTGCCTTCAAAAACAAGACCTCCGGCACTTAAATCTTCAATGCGTTTGGTTTCATGCTGTCCAATGTAGCTATCGGAAAAATTATTCCCTGATACAGTAATTCTCCCGCTTTCCGGACCGATTTCAAGTGCATCTTTTCCCATGATGGTAAAGGTGTTGGCACTTACGGTGCACCCATGAGCGTCCTTCAGGTCGACCCCGCCGGAGCCATTGTGTGCTATCACATTGGCACTAACTGTGGTTCCATAGCAATCCTTGCCGAGCACAACTGCTTTGCCAGCACACTCTTCGATCATATTTCCTGCCAGCACTGATCCATAGGTGTTTTCAATCACCACTCCATTTCCCAGATGATCATCAAGGTTATTCCCTGTCATGCACAGATTATATCCATCCGTGCAGCGTAACGCATCCTGGTTCTCCTCAAACTGATTGGCAGAAACGATAATATCATGACAGCCAATCAGATTCACTCCTGTTCCTTTGTTATAAGTGAATAATGAATTGGCAATGCGCGGATCCTCATAACAGTAATAGAGCTTGATCCCATCGCCACCATGGTAACTGACGGTTACACCCTGCATGAACAATTCATTAATCCTTCGGAATTCAATGCCGTCTCCGCTCTTTTCGTTTCCGGTGACACGAAAATTCAACAAACTGATCCGCCACAATTCCGATTCACGGCTCTCATCTTTATCCGGATGCTGTATAAGCATTGCCGGCATCCCTTCTCTGTTCATGTTTTTTATATGTGTAGCACTCCCGGACCCTTCAATTTGCACATCCGGTTTATTGATGATCAGTGGCTCATAGATCTCAAATACTCCGGGAGGAATTCGAACAACACCACCCTCCTCTGAAAGCGCATCTATCGCCTCTTGAAGACTCGAATAATCGCCTGCATCAATGCACTCTCTTGCACCGGGGAGCCGGAGGGTTTGATTCTGGGAGGAAATGGGTGTCTTGCCCTGTGAAAACAGGTAAACAACTGCAAGAATGACCAGTAAAGCAGCGGGGAATAACTTCACAACCGTTTTTTTCATGATTTGATTTTTATGGATGATTAAAAGAATTTACATCAAATTCAAAAGCCCTTTAAAGGGGTATTCACCGGATCGAGGTAAATCGTGTCACCAGTTGTTGGGTGCAAATAATCACCCAGCTCCATTCCTTTTGTGTAGGTACCCATACCAAGAATGATGATAAAGAGGCCGATCAGTTTCTTTTGTAGGGTTATTTTTCTCATCTTGGTGTTATTGTCGAAGTAGTTGCTGTTTTTAAGTAGGGCAGTTAAAGTTAAACAGAATCCCGGGTTTAAATAAAACAATTACACGATGAATTCACTTTCAAAATGGCTGTTTCGATTGGCGGGCACTACACTGTTTATGATGTATGCAGTTACTTCATTTTCGCAGGCACATAAGGTCAAAGACTTTGTGATCTACGAAGACACCTCTTTTTATGCTGCTTTCCCCTCAGTGATTAAGAGCGAAGACGGGGAGATCCTGGTGGCTTTTCGCAGGGCTCCGGACAGGACAGTATTTCAGGAGAAGAGTACCAACCATGTGGACCCCAACAGCTATCTGGTGCTTGTGCGGTCGAGGGATAATGGATTATCGTGGTCAAAAGAGCCGGAATTGATTTCAGCTCACCCCTTTGGGGGCTCACAGGATCCTTGTTTGCTTAAACTCAAAGATGGCACACTCTTGTGTACAAGCTATACCTGGGCATATATTCGGGGAGATGTGGAAGATCTTAGACAACCTGTATTTGAAGCTATTGAAGGAGTCGTTTTTCTGGGAGGCTATGTGATGCGTTCATCGGATATGGGAAACTTCTGGGATGGACCCTTTACTCCGCCCAGCATCCCCCCTGAAGTCAAATATTCCGCCCTTGGAGAACCCCTGCCGGCATACAATCGAGGAGCCTTATGGGAAGGACACGATGGCCGCATATTCTGGGTGGTTGCCGCCAGTAGCGACCCCAATGACCTGAGCAGAACCTCCAATTATCTGTTGATTTCTGAAGATAAAGGGTTAAGCTGGCAATATTCATGCCCGGTAGCAGTGGACGATGAGGCTGCATTCAATGAAACTTCCGTGTATGAAACGCCCAAAGGAGATCTGGTGGCTTTTATCCGTTCAGCCCGTCTTGAGGACCAGGCCTGTATTGCCCGTTCAACTGATGGGGGAGACTCTTTTGGCCCCTGGCAAAAAATGGGATTCCAGGGGCATCCGCTACAAGCTTTGCGGTTACCCGATAACAGGGTATTCCTGGTGTATGGGTACCGGCATAAGCCCTATGGGATCAGAGCACGCATTTTAAATGCTGAATGCACCGATTATGGTACGGCAGAGGAGATCATTATCCGGGAAGACGGAGGTTCCACAGACATTGGTTATCCCTGGGCCGTCATGCTGGATGAGAACCGGGTGCTGGTTACCTACTATTTTAATATTGAAAACGGCACCAGGCATATAGCCGGATCTGTCCTGGAAATTGATTGAATAGCCTCTCCTTAAACCACTAAAGCAAAGTAAAATGAAAAATCGAAAATTAGCCCATAGCCATTTTTTTCTTTCCATCTTTTCAATTTTCTTTTTGCCATATTCTTGTACTCCCAAAAAGAGTGAGAAACAATCAGTCGACAATTATAATGTTGCCGCCTATATCTGGCCATCCTGCCACCACGACAAACGTTTTGGCGATATGTTATGGCCGGAAGGGACGGGAGAATGGGAAATAATCAAAAAAGGAACTCCCAGGTTTGAGGGTCATTATCAACCCAAGGTGCCTTTATGGGGTTATGAAATGGATGATGATCCTGCAGTGATGGAAAGGTGGATTGATGCTGCTACCGATCATGGAGTCAATGTGTTTATTTTCGATTGGTATTGGTTTGACGGGGGGCCATTTCTGGAAAGCTCCCTGAACAACGGGTTTCTGAAAGCCAAGAACAATGAAAAAATGAAGTTTTACGTGATGTGGGCAAATCATACTGTAAAAAGGAACTATTGGAATGTATATGCATATGGGGATGACACATCAGTGCTTTGGGAGGGTCCCACAGATATAGAGAACTTTAAAAAAGTTGTTCAAAGGACCATTGATCAATATTTCAAGAAACCCAACTATTTTAAAATTGATGATATGCCCGTGTTTTATATCTTTTCTCCGGATAACCTTGTGAAAGGTTTGGGTGGACTTGCAAATACAAGAGATGCTCTTGCATACTTCAGAGAAGAGACAAGGAAAGCAGGTTTTCCGGGAATGCATCTTCAATTCAGGGCCGGAGGTGGAATGACCCCAAGTTTGCTTGGTGGTGATTTAAGTGAAGGAAAAAGCGTCAATGAAATTATTGAATATCTAGGAGTAAACAGTGTGACAAAATATGGCTGGGGTCCTATGGAAGATTATGTAAAGCTGGGTGCTGAAACAATGAAAAAGAGAGAGATACTGGATGCAACTTTGGATGTTCCCTATTTTCCGAATGTTTCAATTGGTTGGGACGATACGCCCAGGTTTCCGCACAAAGGGAAAGAGGATATTACGCATTCTAATAAATCGCCGGAAAGTTTTGCTGCTTATCTTCAAAAAGCAAAAGAATATTGCGACGACCGGCCTGAACAACCTAAACTCATCACCATCTTTTCATGGAATGAATGGGTTGAAGGTAGCTATCTGCTACCGGACATGAAATATGGATTTAGCCATCTGGAAGCTGTAAAGAAGGTGATGAGTGGAGAATATGATAAATATCCCGAATGAGAATCATCCTTGGTCTTGTTCTGTTTTTGTCAATCGCCTGTCAGGCCCACGCGAAAAAACATGTAAAAATTGCCACCATTGGGGCAGCCTCCCCACATCTGAATCTGGATCAGGAACCACAGGAACTTGTGGACCAGATGATTGAATTCTGGCGAAATGAATTGAACCGGGTACTTCCCGACAAACCAGATCTGATTGTGTTGCCGGAAGCTTGCGATCGTCCCGCAGGAATGACTCAGGAAACCCAGTTCCGGTATTTTAAAGTTCGTGGGAACCAGGTGATGCAATATTTCAGATCCGTGGCAAAAGAGAATCACTGTTATATTGCCTTTGGAATGAAGCGCCAGATAGAAGACGGAAGTTGGAGAAATTCCTGCATCCTGCTGGACAGAGAAGGCAATACTACCGGCATATACAATAAGAATTTTCCTACCATCGGGGAGATGGAAGCCGGTATTGTAGCCGGAAAAGAAGCCCCTCTCTTTCAGTGCGATTTTGGGAGCGTTGCCTGTGCCATCTGTTTTGATCTTAATTTTGACGAATTATGTCGACGGTACGCCGGGCAGCATCCCGATATTATATTATTCCCTTCCATGTATCACGGAGGTCTGGTACAGAGCAACTGGGCCTACTCATGCAGGGCCTATTTTGTGGGATCAATAGGTGTTGAAAGCCTTCCCTCTGAAATTCGCAATCCCCTGGGAAAAGTTATTGCCACATCCACCAATTACTTTCCTTATGCCGTAAGCACGATTAATCTTGATTACTGTCTGGCACATCTCGATAATAACTGGACCAGATTAAGTGACATGAAGAGGAAATACGGTGAGGAGGTAATCATTTCAGATCCGGGGGAGATAGGCGCAGTATTATTAACCAGTGAGCATGAGACCATAAGCATTCATGAAATGGTTCAGGAATTTGGGATCACCCTGCTTGATGAATACCTGGATCATTCGAGAGAGTACAGGAATAGGCCGGGTGACAGTGACATTATCATTGAAAATGCGGAAATGCGTCTGGTTGTTGGAGCGGACGGATCGGCCCGTAGCCTGATACATAAAGCCAGTGGGCAGGAGTGCCTGATGAAGGGTATCACGACTCCGGTCTTTTCAATAACCCAGTACAGGCCGTACGATAATGAAATTCAGTTAGCTTATCCGGCCGAAATAAAAACATTTGCAGCAGATTCGGTTTACAGGGTAGGAGATGATCTTGTCATCAATTTCGAACTCATTGACTACGAAGCCACAGTAGGATTGAAAATAGCAGAGGATTACATCGGCTTTACATTGAAAAAACTGGAGTACCATATGGCTGATTTTGGCGTAAAACGTAAAACCCGAATTGATGAATTCACCCTTCTGCAGCTGCCTGTGAAGGAGAGGTCTCATTTTGGGGAATGGCTCAATGTGACATGGGATGAAGATATCGCTGTAAATTTACTGGCAACAGATCCTTATACCCGGATCGATGCAGAAGATATGCCCGGGTATAAACTCTTTCAGGCAGGTGGCATGGGCGAAGTGAAAGTAGAAGGAGTCGGTGCAGCACTTATCACCACAGAGAAATCTAAACTTCTGGATCGCATTGATCGGGTGGAGCGAGACTTCGGTCTTCCCCTGGGTGTTGAAAGTCGAAGAAATAAGGAATACAAAAATTCCTATTATGAACTCAGGGATGTTACGCTGCAAAATATCGATGAACATATTGTTTTTGCCAGAGAGGGTGGATTCAGGCAAATGGTCATTTATTACCCGGATTTTGCTGTTTCCATGGGTCATTTCCCCTGGCGGAGTGAATATCCCAATGGGATGGATGATCTGAAGGAGATCACCCGTAAAATAGAAGAGGCTGGAATGATCCCGGGATTTCATATCCATTACAATAAGGCCCAGAAGAATGATCCGTATGTGACTCCGGTTCCGGATCCGCGACTGAATCTGAGAGAGATTTTTACCCTTCGGAAAAATTTAGGGATTGGTGATGTTACCATTGAAATAGAGGAAAATCCAGCCGACATTACCCTGGAAGAGGGCCGGCGAATATTAAAAATCGGCAGCGAATTGATTGCCTATAAGAGCTTCACCACCACTCCTCCATATCAATTTCTGAATTGTGAAAGAGGTGCACTAAATACAACACCGGTCACCCGTGAAATGGGCGATCTGATTGGATTGCTTGACGTGGATACCTGGCCCATATTTGTACGGTTTAATCAGCAAACAGATATTCAGGAAGAGGTGGCTGAGAGGCTTGCCGGAATCATTAAGGAGGCCGGGTTTAAGTTCCTTTATTACGATGGCGCAGAGGATGTGCCTCCACCTTACTGGTATCATGTATCGAAGGCACAACTTGCGGTGCATGATGCTTTGGAAAGTAAACCGCTTTTCGCAGAAGGTGCACTCAAGTCGCATTTTAGCTGGCATATTTTAACACGCGGTAACGCCTTTGACACATTCCCACCGGAGGTGATTAAGGAAGCAACAAGGAAACATCCCCTTTCCGAAATAGAACTTGTATCAAATGATTTTACCTCCATTGATTTCGGTTGGATAGGATATGTGGCTCCAGGAGAGGAGACCATCGGCATGCAACCCGATATGCTGGAATATGTAAGCAGCAGGGCAGCAGCATGGAATTCGGTAATTTCACTGGTTGGAAACCTTGATCATCTTAAGAATCATCCCAGGACTGCCGATAACCTGGAAGTCATTCGCAGATGGGAGGAGGTACGAACCACAGACTTTCTATCCGAAGATCTGAAAGAAGATTTAAAGGATCCTTTCCAGGAGCATCTGTTGCTGATAAATGAGGAAGGAGCTTATGAGCTTCTCCCTTACAGTCAAATCTCAAATACCGGGCACGGAAATAATGGTTTACGTGCTTTTATATTTGAACGCAATCATAAGAGCTGGGTCGTGTACTGGCATATGTCCGGTGAGGGCACTGTTGAATTGCCTGTAAATTCCGAAAAGATAAGGTTGTTTGCAGAGCCGGGGAAAGAAATGCCGGTCACAGCAAACAATGAACATGTTACCTTACCTGTTGGAAACCGTCGTTACCTTCAGTTCAACCTTACCCGGGAAGAAGTTATCGATCTGTTTGCCCAGGCAAGCATAAGTAAATAAATGAAAGATGAACAGACTATACCTTTCCCTTGCTTTTCTTTTTGCTGTGCTTATTTCGTCACACTCCCAGGATGATATCAATTTATTTGATTACTGGAAGTACTATTCGGACGCTGAAAACTCCCTCTATAAATATTTTTGTTCAACCGGACTTCAGCTACTGGAAGAGAGGGAAGCCGCTATTGATAAGCTGCAAACAAAAGAGGAGTGGTTGCAACGGCAATCGGATGTCCGTGATAAGCTGCTTGATATAATAGGCCCGTTTCCTGAAAAAACTCCCCTGAATGTCCGTGTTACCGGAACAATTCAAAAGGAGGGTTTTCATGTGGAAAAGCTGATCTATGAGTCAATGCCCAACTACTTTGTTACAGCTGCACTCTTTATCCCAGACAATCTGAAGGACAAAGCACCTGCAATCTTAAATCCCATAGGGCATAGCACCATGAGCTTTCGAAGGGATGTTTATCAGCATTCCATTATCAACCTGGTAAAAAAAGGATTTATTGTGTTGGCCTATGATCCGATTGGCCAGGGGGAACGGTTGCAATATATAGACAAAGCAACGGGTATGTCCAGGTTTGGATCCACTCAGGAGCATTCTTACCCGGGAGCACAATGTTTCATATCAGGGTATTCACCGGCAAAATATTTTATCTGGGATGGGATCCGGGGCATAGATCTGTTGTTGTCAAGGAAAGAAGTTGATCCGGACAGAATAGGCATTACAGGGATTTCAGGTGGCGGAACATCCTCAGCGTATATTGGGGCTATTGATGATCGGATTCTTGCTTCAGCCCCCGAGTGTTATATCACCAAATTCGAGTATCTCTATAAAAGCAGAGGCCCCCAGGATGCAGAGCAAAATCTTTTTCATTTTATAAAAAACGGTCTGGATCACCCGGATTTCATAGAGATTAGGGCTCCTAAGCCGACCTTAATTATAAGCACAACCCGTGATTTCTTTAGTATACAGGGAGCCAGAGAATCGTTTCATGAAGCCGGTAAGGCTTATTCCGCGCTGGGAGCAAAAGGAAATATACAAATGAGTGAAGATGATAATGGGCATGGCTTTACAAAGAAAAACAGGGAGACCATGTACGCTTTCTTCCAACAACATCTTGATCATCCCGGGGATGCAAGCGATCATGAGGTGGAAACCCTACCGCTTGATGAATTATGGGTCACGGAGTCAGGTCAGCTTGCTACCTCACTAAAAGGAGAGACCATCTTCTCTTTAAACAAAAGGATTGTTGAGAAACAAGTGTCAGCGCTGGATTCTAAACGAATGAACATGGAGGAGCATCTGTCGGCGGTTCCCGATGCGCTTACCACGATCACCGGTATCTCATTCCCGGAGAGATTTGGATCTGAAATTTTCTCAGGACGCTTTGAAAACAGCAGTTACAGTCTGGAGAAATATTTAATAGAGGGGAGTGGGGACTATATGATCCCCCTGGCGCTGCTGATTCCTGCAAAAAACAGAGAAAATGAGACAATTCTATTATTGCATGAGGAGGGTAAGTCGTACGCTATGAACAGTGACTCACTTGCAAAACAGCTCGTAGCAAATGGTTATACAGTACTTTTGGGGGATCTCCCGGGAATCGGAGAATTAGGACCAGGATATCTGAAAGGCGATGCATATATTGAAAATATATCTTATAACCAGTGGTTTGCCGGTATACTTACAGGAAAATCCATTGTGGGATTGAGGGCAGAAGATATCATCAGGATGACACATTTCCTGAAGAGTAAGTTCTCTGAATTCAACGCTATCTCTGTGGTTTCTGTAGGTGTACTGGGAAGTGAACTGCTTCATGCGGCTCTCCTCGACAGGTCGATTCATAAGGTTTGCCTGGTTCAGCCATTTCTTAGTTTTGCCGGGATTGCCCTGGAAGCGCAATATAAGCCAGCTTTTATATCCTCTACAGTTGCAGGAGCCATCGAAAGGTATGATCTGCCTGACCTGATGGCAGCACTGAGTCCCCGAAAAGTAATGATCCTCAATCCTCTTTCTGCCACCGGCGAACCTGCAGGGAAAGAGAATAAAGTGAGACACCTCACCTATCCTGGCATGGTGTTTAAGCACCGGGGGGTGGAGGAGAACTTCAGGGTTGCTGTGGTGGATGAAGGACAACCTGTGTATGAGCAAATCATAAAGTGGTTAAGATGAATAATATGACAATTTTTTTAAAGAATATTCGGATGCTTTTGATCATGCTGATGATTCAAACAGCAGGATTTACTCAGGAGCCAACTTCACAAAAACTGGATCCAAACATGAGCTTGAAAAAGGCTGATGCTGATGGGATCGTCTGGTTTGATCCCGGGGAAGAGCCCTTTGAACTTTCAGGGTTTGAATGGTTCAAAGAGGATAGCGTTTACAGGCGCCTGCCTCTCAATCCCGGTTGGGAGATACGTGAAGCGGTCGACCAGCTAGCCAATCATACAGCAGGCGGGCAGCTCAGGTTCAGGAGCAATAGCAAAAGGATCCTGGTAAAAGTGGAGCTTAGAGAACGGTCGGGAATGTACCATATGCCGGCCACAGGTCAGAGTGGATTTGATTTGTACATGCAGGATGGAGAGGTGCTAAGGTACATGAAAACCACACGTTTCCCTCACGATACCATTCGGTATCAGGTAGAGCTTTTCAATACGAACGATCCACAAACAACTGCTTTCACACTCAATTTTCCACTCTACAATGGAGTTAATTCGGTATTGATCGGTCTGGAACAAGGATCGCTGGTAGAAGCACCTCCGCCATTTAAGCGTCCTGGTAAGATTGTGATTTACGGAACATCCATCACCCAGGGGGGATGTGTGGCAAGACCCGGAATGGTCTATTCAAATATTTTGAGCCGAAAACTGGATGTGCAGTTTGTAAACCTGGGGTTTTCCGGAAATGGAAGAGGAGAACCTGCCCTGGCTCATTTGATCAATGAAATACCGGGCACCCGTATGATCGTATTGGATTATGAAGCCAATGCCAGTAAAACCATTGTAAACACCCTGGGACCCTTTGTGGATATTCTGAGGGAGAAACATCCGGATCTGCCTATCCTGATTATCTCTAAGATACGCTATGCCAGAGAAATCATTGGCAGTCCGGCCCATAAAGTGCTGATGAATAACAGGGATTTTCAAAAAAACCTAGTGGATGAGAGAAAAACAGCAGGCGATACAAATATTTACTTTCTCGACGGTTCTTCAACTTTAGGAGATGATTATGATGAATGCACCGTCGATGGGGTACACCCTACCGATCTGGGCTCCTTCAGGATAGCGGATGCACTGCGGCCTGTCATTGAAGGTATTTTGACCAAGAAGTAAAATCAGGAACACTTCCCGGACAACCTGATCACTATTTCAGCCACTTGTCATACCAGTCAAATGCCTCCTGTTGCATTTGGGCATCCATCTTATGGGGTCCGGGGTAAAAACTACTTTTGTAATGATCGCCGGCTCCTGCCTTGTTATATAACTCTTTTAGGATTTCGTCGGCTCGGGTCATTCCTTGCATGGTATAAAGATCATCTTCGGAATTGTTCAGGATCAGGGCCGGTAAAGGCACGCGCAATCCAAGGATTTCAGGAAAATCCAGGTACCGGGGTAACAACGGGGCGTACGTCATCCAGGTATGTGTATAGGATTTGTTCAGGAGAAAGTCATCCCATGTGGACATAAACCCGGCACATACGGTGCACTTGACCCGAGGGTCAGTACCACCCAGGTAAACGGTTCTCAATCCTCCGCCTGAAAGCCCTCCGCATCCAATACGGTCCGGGTCCACATCCTGCCTGTTGCTGAGAACATCCACAGCACTTATATCTTCAGCTAAGAATACACCCGGCCAGGTAGTACCTCCACAGAATAATGATTTTGACAATATATGTTCATGTTCCCCAGCCCACCTGTTATATATTTCAATATTTGCCGGATCATCAGGGTTCGCATCTGACTTTCCTTCCACATTGCAGGGGCCCCATTCAATTCCAGCCACATCCGAATACATGACCCTGCGACTGCCAAAGGTGAATGCATCATGGACCAACACCACATACCCCCGCTTGGCAACCTCATTGGCCCAGGCCAGGCCCTCATAACTCTTTTCCTGATGGGCCAGTACAAAATCAGGTGTATGGTCAGAAACACGTGTGATCTTTCTGTTTCCCAGGTATTTATTACCACCATGGTCATGAAGCCCCAGTATTGCGGGCAAGGGGCCTTTTGCCCCTTGTGGTTTTAATAGGATAGCCTTGGTGGGCCGTCCATATGGCAATTGCCAACTCATCTCCTCAATATCCAGGCCGTCATAGTGATACTTTTTATGAATTGAAACCTTCGGTACGCCTCCGGTCTCAGGTGGGGCAACCAGTTCCAACATTTTTCTTCCGGCAATTTCTCTCCACTCCTCCAGGTCGCTCCATTCATCCCTTCTGAATGATAAGGGAGCAGGGTCCTCAACCAGAGAGGCTGCCCAGGGGCCATAATGACCGATGATACTCTGT
>Ga0164313_10003611_pt1 | contig 13749 bp, 9 predicted proteins | sample GuaBasSedimGuay4_FD_113735 | JGI IMG/M metagenome (GOLD analysis project Ga0164313, IMG submission 113735) | Subseafloor sediment microbial communities from Guaymas Basin, Gulf of California, Mexico - Guay4, Core 4569-4, 0-3 cm | ecosystem: Environmental > Aquatic > Marine > Hydrothermal vents >... | reverse complement strand
GGGAACGGGAGCTCGAACGTCTTGGCGACGAGATTGGCCGTCGAAACCAGCAGGTGCTCTTCGGTGGCGTGGCCAACCAAGCTTTTCTACTGCGACGCCAGCCGGCAGGTCGCTGGTTTGACGAACTGGGCTGGCCTCCCGAGGCGCTTGAAGCCAGCGCTCCGCCGGATCGGTGATGGCGTCTCGCCAATAGGTCCAATGCAACGATTGATGCTGCAACGATTGATACAGGGCGCAGCTTGTCGGGTCATCGAAGCCGTTCAGCGCTATGGCCCGAAGACGGTAACGATCGCCGACTGCGCGTTCGTCGTGACGCCTGACGTGTTCAACCCCAAGTTCTTCGTGACCAGCGGGTTGATGGCTCGGCATCTCGCGTTGCGCCCGACCGACGAGGTGCTCGACGTTGGGACCGGCTCGGGGATCCAGGCGATCGTTGCGGCCCAACAGGCCCAGCGGGTGGTGGCCATCGACGTCAACCCAGAGGCGGTCGTTTGCGCCCGCGCCAATTGTGAGCGCAACGAGGTCGACAACGTGACGGTGCTTCAGGGCGATCTGTTCGAGCCCCTCACCGCCGGTGAGCGTTTTGACGTGATCATCTTCACGCCGCCCTACATGGAGGGCCCCGTGACGACGCTCTTGTCACGGGCGCTCAATGATCCTGGGAAGGCGCTGGCGCGCCGTTTCTTTGCCGAGGCGCGCAACCATCTCGAGCCCGGGGGATCGCTGCTCGTGCTCTATTCGTCGATCGCGGACCACGAAGAGGTGATCGAGATCGCCGCCGAGCATGGCTGGCAGTATGAGCAGATCGCCGTCCGCAAGATGCTTCTGGAGACCTATTTCATCTATCGGATGGTGCCGCTCAGGGCGGGCTTCCAGCGGTAATGGTCCGCCTGAGTTGGCCCTGCGAGACTCAGCCCTCGAATGCCTCGTCGATGATGCCCAGGCACTCGTCGATGATGGCAAATGCCTCGCCCATTTGCTCGGCGGTGATCGTCAGCGGCGGGTTGCAGTAGAGCATGCTCCACCGCGCCATGGTGAACAGACCCTTGTCGAGCAGCGCAGCGCTGAGCTTCCCGATAGCCGGATGGGTGACGTTGTAGCCCTCGGACAGTGGATCGCCCTGGCTGTTGCGACGGAAGTCCATCGCCCCGAACAGTCCGGTGGCGCGATAGTGGGCGACGCTGGGGTGCTTGGCGGCGAGCTCAGCCATGTGTTTGAGCATCACGTCTTGCATTTGCGCGGCCCGGTCCACCAGGCCTTCGTCACGTACGACCTCGACCGCCGCGATGGCGGCGGCAATCCCCATGGGGTGACTGCTGTAGGTGAGCCCACTCCAAAACACGTTCTCCTCGAAATGGCTGGCGATCGTCTCGCTGATGCCCAGCGCGCCGAGGGGCAAAACCGCTCCGGTGAGGCCTTTGGCCATGCAGATCATGTCGGGCTTGATGCCACCGTGCTCGAAGGAGAACCACTTGCCTGTTCGGCCGAAGCCCGCCATCACCTCGTCGCACACCAGCAAGATGCCGTGCTGATCGAGGAGGGCGTGCAGACCTGCCAGGTATCCCTTTGGGGGCGGCAAGATGCCGTTGGTGCCGAGCACCGGCTCGATGAACATGGCGGCGATGCTCTGGGGCCCCTCCATGTCGATGACCTCGGCCAGATAGGTGAGGTTGTTCTTGGTCTGTTCCTCCTCGGTTTCGCCGAAGGAATAGCGATAGGGAACTGGGTCCATGACTTTCACGAAGCCCGGCGCCCCCGGCTCGTTGGGCCAGCGGCGTGGCTCGCCGGTGAGCATCATCGCGCCGTGGGTGCCACCATGATAGCTGCGGTAACGGCTGAGGATCTTGTGTCGCCCGGTGAACAGGCGAGCGGCTCGAATCGCAGCCTCGTTGGCCTCGGCGCCGCCGTTGGTGAAGAAGAACTTGGTGATGTGGCTCGGCGTCACCTCGTCCAGCAGCTTGCCGAGCCTGGCTCGTGGCTCCGTCGCCATCCCGGGAAAGACGAAACAGAGCTTGTCAGCCTGGGCCTTGACGGCTGCGACGATCTTGGGGTGATTGTGGCCCGCGTTGACGCACATCAGCTGGGAGTTGAAGTCGATGTAGCGTTTGCCAGCGGCGTCCCAGAAGTAAATTCCCTCCGCCCGGTCAGCGGCGATGGGGTTGACGTTCTTCTGAGCGCTCCACGAAAAGACAGTGTGGCGCTTGCATAGGTCGACGATCTCTTTGGTTTCCATGGGAGGCCCTCAGGAGTGGTTTGCCGGGAGCGTAGCTGAACAGGTGACGAGTCTGATCAGTAGTATCCAAGGTCCGTTCACCGTTGTGACGAATAGATGACAACTGACTGAACGGGCATCGTGGAAGATACGCCCGTGCAGCTCAAGCAAGGAACGCAAAAACACCGGGTTCTCCTCACCAGCGTGTGCCGGCCCTTCGGTGGCCCAGGTGAAGGCGATTCGGTGGGCGCCGAGCTTTTCCACGCTCAGATCACCCGCGCCCAGGGACCTTTCAGCCACCGGCAAGTCATCCGCGTCTGGGCGCTCGACTACCTAGCCGAGAACATCCAGGCACCGGCGGTGACGCTTCATTATCCGTCCCATCGCGAGCTGATTGGCGAGCTCGAGCAAGGCCGCTACACCCACGTGGGCATCAACTTCGTGGTGGCAACCTTTCACAAGGTTCGCGAGATGGTGGGTCTCATCCGCCGCTATGCGCCAGCCGCCAAGATCGTGCTGGGGGGGTACGGGACGGTCCTACCGGACGAGGTGTTGCGTCCCTTCGCTGACGTCATCTGCCGCGAGGAGGGCGTGCGTTTTCTGCGACGGCTGCTCGGGGAGTCCGAGGATGGGCCGATTCGCCATCCCCATGCACCCATCCCTTCAGTTCAGGTGCTCGGCTTTCAGCAGCCTAGTGTGGTGGGCCATGTGACCGCTGGTCTTGGCTGTCCCAACGGTTGCGATTTCTGCTGCACCTCCCACTTCTTCCGCCGCAAATACGAGCCCTTCGCCAAGACCGGGCGGGAAATCTACGAGGCGATGATGGCCACCCGTGACCAAGCGGTGGCGGACGGTCTGTCGATGGACAGCTTCATCCTCATCGACGAAGACTTCTTCATCCATGAGCAGCGGGCTCGCCAGTTTCTCGATTGCGTCCGTGAGGGTGGCAAGCCGCTGTCGATCATGGGCTTTGGCAGCGTCAAGGGTCTGTCCCAGTTCACGGCCGATGAGATCGGCGAGATGGGGTTCGATCTGGTGTGGAACGCTTTCGAGGGCGTCGAGGCAGGCTATGGTAAGCAACAGGGCGTTCCGATTGCCGATCTCTATCGATCGCTCAAGTCAGTCGGTTGCGCGCAGCTGACCTCGATGATCATCGGCTTTCCCTATCAGGACGAAGCCCGGATGCGCGCCGAATTCGATGCCCTCATGGCGCTGCAGCCCACCCTCACCCAGTGCCTGATCTACTTTGCCTTTCCTGGCACTCCCTTCCACGCTCAGGTCGTCGCCGAAGGGCGCTATCGGGAGCGCTACCGCAAGGCGCCGGATCTGCGCCGTTGGGACGGGTTCGCCATGCACTTCGAACACCCCAAGTTCGACGATCCCGAGCGGATCGAAACGATCCAGCGCGAGCTCTACGACCAGGACTTCAAGCGACTCGGCCCCAGCACCTTGCGCATTGCTCGCGTCTGGCTGACCGGCTACGAGCATCTGCGCAACCACAAGAACCCGTTGCTGGCCGCCCGGGCTGAGCGGCTGCGGGACAGCGCGAGAGGCATCCTTCCCGCGGTCGGCGCTGCCATTGCCTTCGCGCCCAGCCGGGCCGCTCGGGACCAGGCGGTCGCTTTGCGCCGGGACATCATTCGGCTGACCGGTGCAATGACCGTTCTCGAAAGGGCCAAGGAGGCCGCCACGCCGGTCTTGTACCTTGGGTCGAAGCTCGCACGAGCCGCTGGCCTCTGCCAGCAGCCTGGGTTGCTGCGGACCGAGCATCGGACCGGTAACGGTCTCGCCACCCGCCATACCCAACAGGCCATGGTGCTTCAGGGCGCTCCCTACAACGGATTGCTCGGCTCTCTGACCGAAGATCTGGTCGAGCGAGTGCAGGGCCTGGCGACTAAGCTATGGCCCCGTCCGTCAGCAACCGCCTTTCCGTCGGCCCAGGTGATCAACACTCAGCCGCAGCCGATGCCCCAGTCGTGGCCCACCTTCGAAGAGCCCCCCAAGTGCGGGTGGCCCACGGTTTGTGAAACCGTGGTGGGGGCGCCCAAACGGCCGCCTCAGAGCCGCATTGCACCGGTGGTCACTGCCCCATAGAGCTCGGCGGTCAGCGGCACGTAGCCGTCATTCGTGCGCAGGTAGAGCGGGTCGGTCACCTGACTGGGGTCGACCCCCTGGGCTCGCAGTTGGTGCTTCTGAATCTTCAGCGTCCCGGTCGTCTCGAGCTTGTCGACCAGGCGCAAGAAGCGCGGCTGGGCATAAGACGGCAGCTCTTGTGCCGCTTGCCAGAAGGCATCGGCGTCAAAGGCTCCGCCACAGACGATTCCGGCCAGCCCGGCTTGGCCCTCCCGGCCTGGAACGTGAATGCTCGCTACCGTGGCCGCCTGCACCCCTGGCGCGGTGCCGAGTACTTCAGCCACCTCTTCGGTGGACACGTTCTCGCCTTTCCAGCGGTAGGTGTCGCCAATGCGATCGACGAAGTAGACGAAATCGTCATCGTCGAAGCGCATCAGATCGCCTGACATGAAGTAGCGGTCGTCTGCTTCGAACACACTGTGGGCCTGCTTGCTCTCCGTCGCGCTCGCGTCGGTGTACCCTTTGAAGTCACCGAGGGCACTGAGCGGCTTGTCCCGCAGGGCAATCATGAGCTGGCCGACCTCGTCGGGGCCGCATTCGATGCAATAGCCGTCAGCGCCGCGCAGCAGCTCGCCGGCGTCGACGTCGTAACGGGCCAGCTTCAGAGAGCTCAAGCGTCGGCCGGGCAAGAACCCGATCGAGCCGACCTTTCCGGTCAGGTTCATCAGGATGCCTGGGGCTTCGGTGGCGCTGTAGAACTCTCGGATCTTGGGGATGCCGAAGCGTTCAGCGAAGGGCTCCCAGACATCTGCGCGCAGTCCATTGCCTACGGCGATCCGCAGCGTGTTCTCTCGCTCCGCTTCATGGACGTCCGTGTTGACGAGATAGCGACACAGCTCGCCAATGTAGATCATAGCCGTGGCGCGGTAGGCCCTGACGTCGGTCCAGAAGGCGGTGGCGCTGAAGCTCTCGCGCAGCGCGATGGGCGTGCGAGTCATGATGCATGACCCGGCGGCGATGAGCATGGCGTTCGAGTGATAGAGCGGCAGCACCGAGTAGAGCTTGTCCCCAGGCTGGAATTCGAACAGCACGTGGCCAAAGGCCATGGCGGCGAGCAGGGTACGGCCGTGGGATACGCGGCAGGGCTTGGGCAAGCCGGTGGTGCCTGAGGTGTAGATGTAGACGAAGTCACTCGACACATCGGTAGGCACCCGGGGGAAGGGGTCGGTGGGCGCCCGGTCGAGGCGGTCTTCTAGCTCACCGGTGCGGTAGGTCACTAGGTGGTCGAGCTGGCCCTCGAGCTCTGGGCGCGTTGCGATGCGGGGGGCGAGCGAGGCCTCCACGATTGCGACCCGGGCGGCTGACGTCCGCACCGCGTGGGCGAGGGGCCCGCCCTCCAAGTGGTGATTGATCAGGGCGGCGACGGCGCCTACCCGGGTGATGGCCAGGGTGGTGGCCAGGTAGCGCGGCGAGTTCAGGCCCACCAAGGCCACGACGTCACCTGGCTGGACCCCCAGACTGGCGAGCACATGAGCGATAGCCGAAGTCTGGCGATCGAGCTCCGACCAGCTGAGCTGCTCGTGGCCCATCTCGACCGCCAGCCCGTCCGGATCATCGGCGGCGTTTTGCAGCACGATGCGCATCAGGCTCTCGTCATGCCCCTCCCGGGTGCGCCAGAACCAGGGCAACACCTGGGTCATCGCGGCGGGCACTAGCCCGATGCCGATGCGCAGCAGCTCTTGGTGGTCTGGATTGCCGAGACGCACGATGACGTCGCGCAGCGTTTCGCCCAGTGCGGCGAAGAAGCGTCGGGGACCAGCCATGGCCGTCAGTGTCGCCTGAAATAGTGATGCTTGCCAGCCCTTGCTTGGCGAAGCGAGGCGTCACGTTGCGGGACCGCGCGGGCGCCTGCCGGTGACCAACTCAACGGGTCAAAGCCAAAGCGAGCAACAGGATGGCCAGCAACACCAAGGCGATTTTCAGCGCAGGTTGGACCCATGAGGCCAGCGAGGTCGGGGCGAGTTGCATGCTGGTCCCGACGCGTCTTACCCCGGTGGTCGTGGGTGCACCGGGGTGCAGGTGGACGAGCAGCTGATCGATCTCCGAGTCGTCGAAGGGCTGGGCGATGCGGAGCTGTACCGCCGTGGTGTGCTCACCAGGCAGGCTCATCTGGATGGTGCGTTGGCTGAGCTCGGCGGGAGCTCGCAAGGCACCGCCGCGGCCGCAACTGTCGCAGCCGCCGCCGTCGCAGCGGGCGCAACAGAGCACCTTGGGCACCGCCACCTCGAGCGCGCAGCCCTCGACGAGCCAGCTCGCCGGTACGCACAGCTCGAGCTTGGCTTGCGGCCCGGTCGCTTGGTCGAGTTGAGCCGGGTCGGTGACTCTTGCCAGCGGCTTGGGAGGCACGCCTGAGTCGGTAGCATGGGTCTGCTCCGGCAGGTCGGCTCCTACCTATCTCTGGGGGCGTGGGGATCCACTTGCGTGGATCCTGGTGGCACCGGTACCTACATCTGCACACGGATGGCGCGCATCATCCCTAATAAAATCAGCTATTTGTGCGAGATAATGCGACAGTGTGCGAGCTGGTACGACATGTGCTTCTACGCGCGCATAGAATCTACCCAAGGAGCTCGTCATCATGGCCTTTCGATCCCTGACCCTCGCCACCTCCCTCTCCTGCCTCGCCATGCTTGCCGGTTGCGGAAGCAGCGATGAGGGATCGGACGACTTCGCCTTCTCGAGCGATCAGGCCACGTTGCTCACGTTCGAGTTCGAGGGCAGGTTCATCGCCGACAACGTCTGGAACGCCGAGCGAACCGCCGAAGACCAGATGCTCTACAGCATTGGTCATCTCAACGGCGACACGGCGGTGGGACGGCTCGACAAGCTCGAGCTCAGCAACATCGAGCGCAGCGAGCTCGAGGACGGCAGGACGCTGGTGACCTACCACGCCAAGATGCCGGTGGCCTGGGCTGCCAAGACCAACCTGCCTGAGACCTACGACTTCACCTTCCCGCTCCACGTTGACTCGGACGACTACGAGACCTTCACTGAGAAGTACGGCCACAGCTGTGTGGATTGGGGTGCCCACGACGTCGATAGCGGCAGCATGTGGTACTACTACCGGCCCAATCGCAGCGGCTGCGAGATGGCCGAAGAGGACGTCTTCGTCACCACGGCTACCGTCACCGTCAGCGACGAGAACACTGAGGGTAAATATCCCGAGTACCACATGGTGTGGGACGACCAGGCGCTCACGGTCGTGGCCATCTTCGGCAAGTACGAGGACGGCGCCACCACCTCCAGCGATGCGGGTATCAGCGCCTACAATAACTTCGTCGCTTCCATGAAGTCCAAGCTCCGGGACCACCAGCTGATCACGGTGCCCGAAGAGGTCTCCAGCAATCCGGGCGTGGCCATGCCCGACATCACCTTCCGTGCCACTCGGCCTGATGGACGGTCCGTCGAGATCGTGGCGCTGCTGGTCGACAACGTGCGCACGGCCAGCGAGGAGTTCAATCAGCGCTACGAAGAGCTGAGCACCGACGCGGACATGATCTTCTACAACGGTCACGCTGGGCTCGGTGCCAACGTAAGGGCCCTGGGGCAGAAGGGCGAGTTCAAGGCCGGGAAGTACCAGATCTTCTTCATGAACGGCTGCGACTCCTTCGCCTATGTCGACGGCTACCTGGCCGAGGCTCGCGCCCTGCTGAACCCGGACGACCCGACGGGCACCCGCTACATGGACATGGTCACCAACGTGATGCCCTCCTTCTTCCGCTCGATGCCCTACGCCTCGATCGCGATGATCGACGGCCTGCTGAGCTACGAGCACCCCAAGACCTACGACGAGATCTTCACGAAGATCGATTCGAGCGAAGTCGTCGTGGTGACCGGTGAAGAGGACAACGTCTACTATCCAGGGTACGAGCCTGGTGGCGGCTCGAGCTGGGACGGCATGAGCGAGAGCGGCTCGGTGGCCAGTGGCGAGTCGACCCCCTACGAGTTGGGTCAGTTGCCTGCCGGCACCTACATCTTCGCCATGTCACCTGATGCGGAGCAGCCTGGCGGCGACGCAGATCTGTACCTGGCTCTGGGTCGGGCTCCGACACTCGACGACTACGACGAGCGGCCCTATCTCAATGGCTCTGCTGAGACCATTACCATCCAGCTCGACGAGCCCACCTCGGTCTTTCTGATGGTTCACGGCTATCAATACGCCGACACGGATTCGTCCGCCTATCTGCTCGAGGGGCGCGCGGCGACCGAGTGATGCGGTTTGCAGTAGAGCCGACCACTCCGATTACCTGGTGACCCGTCTTGCCCGGTGACGGGGATGGTGCCCAGGTCATCAAGCCTGGGCCGCGACCAGCCGTTCCAAGAGCTGACGCCCTTCCTCGGTCTTGGGATGATAGCGGTCCGAGGGTGGGGTTGCGGCCACCCCATTGGGGGTACCGGCTCGGAGCTTGAGGGCCCGCTCGATGTCTTGGAACATGGCGTTCATCGTTGCGTAGCGATAGGCCGGGTCCTTGCGAAGGGCGGTTAGCACGATGCGATCGATGTTCGGATCGAGATCGTCTACCAGCCAGGAGGGTGGCGGCGCCGGTGAGACCAGCTGGTGGGCATAGACCTCGGCTGGAGACCTGCCGGTGAACGGTAGCTCGCCGGTGAGGGCGAAGAACATCACCATCCCCAGTGCATAAACGTCGGCTCGGTGGTCCGGCTCTTCGCCGACGACCAGCTCTGGGGCCATGTAGCTCGTCGTGCCGGCCAGGGTGCTGTCCAGGTCATCGGTATGTCCCGCAATGCTCGCCAGCCCAAGATCGCTGATCTTGATCGCATAGGGTTCCCCTGCCACGTGGACGAGCAGCAAGTTTCCAGGCGTGACGTCCCGGTGGACTACGCCAGCGGCGTGCATGGCGGCCAGCCCACGGGCGGCGTGACGAGTCAGGGAGAGCGCCTCGTCCGGTGGCAGAGGGCCCGATCGGCGCAGGTAACTCGCCATTGATTCGCCGTCCACCAGCTCGAGCACCAGATAGGGGCGATGCTGATGATCGCCGTCGTCCAGGGCGCGCACCACATTGGGGTGATCGATGCGCCGGATGGCGCGAATCTCGTTGGCGAAGCGTTCGCGCACGTCCAAATCAGCGGCCAGGTGAGCGTGGAGCAGCTTGACGGCGACCTGCCTGCCTGTCTCGGCGTCGTCAGCCAAGAATACCGAGGCCATTCCGCCTTTGCCGATCACGCGCACCAGGTCGTACCGACCAGCTATGACGCGCTCGCTCTTGCGGCTCATGGGCGTAGACAGGGGGCGGGCGCTGAGGGTTCCTCGAGGACGTGGCGCTTCACTCGTCGTTGGCATCATATCGTCCCATGGCCCAGGTCGGCGGCAAAGTGCCATCGTGCAACAGACCTCCGAGGAGGTTTCTCAGAACGTTGTCAGCTGGGTGTGAAGGCCGGCACGAGGTAAGCTTGAGTCGTGGCACGCAAGTCGACTGTCGGCTTCTCTGGCGCACTGCAGCTAGCGGTGGCGGTCGTTGCGCTGACCTTGGGTGATGGCTGCCTGCACAGCCTGGGCTGCGGTGGCGATCACTCGCGGCTCGAGAAGACTGAAACCACCACCACCAACAGCGGCGGAGCCGGAGGCGCTGGTGGTAGCGCCGGTGGTACCGGCGGAGCCACCAGCACCTCTAGTGGTACGGGCGGCGTGATCGAGCCTCCCCTGCCGACCAAGTTGTCGCTGGTGAACGGAATCGTCGATCACGACGCCACCCGTCACTGCTTCTTGCCCTATCCTGACTCGACGGGCAGCGGTGCGCTGCCCTGGCCAGGGGTCGAAGGCCTTCCCTATGCTCGTGGGGCGTCTATCGATCCCATCGCCACTGTGGTGCCTGGCGGCGATGTGGAGCTGTTCGTGGTCGGCGGGGCGCTGGCGCAGACTGGCGGTGAGGCCTGCGTCGATCTGGTGGCCAGTCCGCCCCAGGGCGTTGAGGTGCGATCTCTGGGGGTGCTGTCCGCTGGCGTCTTCGACGAGCAGAAGAGCCTCTTGCTGGTGACCACTGGGTGTTTGGGCGGGCCAGGCCACGCCGATCAGGACCTTCAAGAAATGGTCTGTGGTCTCGGGTATAGCGAGCAGACACCCAACGCCAGCCTGGTGGCCGGCTTCATGTCGCGGCTGACTGAGGCCGACAAGTTGCCGATGCAGTTCGTGCATGCCAGCCAGGCGCTCGGCGATGCGATCATGCGGCTGCGTCCCGGAGTGGACGGCGCGATTGCTCAGTACATCGTGCCCCAGTGGTCCCATGGAGCCATCGCGCCTTTCCCACCCTACCTGGCGCTGGCCAAGGCCGATCTCTTCGATCTGGCGACCACCCAGCTGGAGGTCTACTTGCCGATCGAGCCTGATCCGATCTCGGCGGTGCCTTGGTCGGAGGCCTTCGCGGGCAGTCTGCTGCCCATCGGCGAGGTGAGCGACGGCACGGGGCTGGTGTTCGTGGCGGTCGGTCCCAGCCCTTCGGTGGCAGCCGGGTCCTGGTGGAACGGCTTCAGCTACGCTGTTCTGGCAGCCGATCCGTAGTCTGACCTCATGGCGAGGAAGACCAAAGCCACCCGCAAGGCGCAGGCCCCCGTGACCCGCCGTCGTGCCGCCAACCAGGCAGAGCGCGCGGTGGCCGCCGAAGAGCAGGCGCTGCTCGAGCGGGTGCGTGCCGCACTCACCAAGGCAGCTCGGCGCAGAATCGGCGGGCGAGCTGCAGGTGGCGGCGAGTTCGAGACACTGCGCGACGAGCTGTTCGATGCCCGAGAGGATGACGTGGGACTGGTGCTCGCCCTGATGCACCAGCAGGCCGCGCGGGATGGCACTGCCGCTCTCGGCATCTTGCCTGAGCAGCAGGCGCCCTACTTTGCTCACCTGAGGGTGCGCACCGATGGTGGGCAGCGGGACATCTTGCTTGGGCCGCGAGCCTTTCCCGGTCTAGCTCCCGGGCTGTCCATCGTGGACTTTCGCCACGCCCCGATCGCCGAGGTGTTCTTCGCCTGTGAGGAGGGAGACGACTACGCGATCGATGTGGCTGGGCGCACCCTCGAAGGAGTGGTCGAGGCCCGGCGGATCGTCACCTTCGTGGCCGGCGAGCTGGACGGTGTTTCCGTTCCTGCGGGGACGTTGGTCCGGGCCGGCCGGCGTTGGCTTCTCGAGCCTGCTGCGCTGGGCCCACCCTTGACTGGCGCCCCGGCGGCACCGCTGGCCCAACAGCTCGTCGGCGGCGCAAGCTCGGGCACGCTCGCTTCGGTGGCCTCCGAGCTGCTCGATCAGCAGCAGCAGGCCCTGCTCGATCGGGCACCAGAGCAGCCCTTGCTCATCCTGGGTAGCGCCGGTTGTGGCAAGACCACCGTGGCCTTGCACCGCGTCGCCCGACTGTGCCGGCGCTGGCCTGATTTATATCCACCGCGGCGGTGCCTCGTGGTGGTCCCCGAGCGCGGCCTGCGCCGGCTCAGCGAGCGTTTGCTCGCCGAGCTCGGTTTGAGCGAGGTGACGGTGTCCACCTTTAGCGAGTGGGTTGGCCAGCAAGCTCGCGCGCTGCTGCCCTGGCTGCCTGCACGGCAGGCGCCTGAAACCCCCCGAGGGGTGAGCAAGATGAAACGCCATCCGGCCCTCTTCGCAGCCATCGATCGGCTCATCGACGACCACGCCGCGGAGATTGCCGTGCAACTCGATCGCCGTCTGCAGCTGGGAACGATGGTTCAGGAGGCCATGGCGGTGCGCGCCGAGCAGGTGCTCGCCCACCGCGTGCGACGAGTGCAAGATCAGGTTGCCAAGGTTGTCCCACGAGGCAAACGTAAGCGCGTCGAGGTAGCCTTCGCCGAGCAGCTGCGCCAGCTCTCGCGGATTCGAGAGGACTTCTACCGTTTGATTGGTGACCGCGAGTTGCTCGAGCTCGCGGCCCATGTATCAGCTGGCGAGCTGAGCTCCCAGCACGTCGAGGCGACGCTGGCTCACACCAGCCGGCAGCTCGATGACCCCGCCGATATCCGCTACGCCCACATCGATCCAAAGCGGCTCGCGACCGTTGACGGGCGAGAGATTGACGACGGCACGCCAGACGAGCTGGCCCGCACCATGGATGACGAGGACTACGCCATCCTGCTCGAGCTGCTGTATCGAAACCAGGGCAAGACTGCGACCCGGACGCGCAAGCTGCCGCGGGTGCCTCACCTGGTGGTCGATGAGGCCCAAGAGCTCGCTCCCCTCGAGCTGCGGGTGTTGGGCCGAGTTCGTCGCCTGCGGGGGGGGGCGACCACGGTGGCTGGCGATGCGGCGCAACAGGTCGACGAGGCGAGCGGCTTCACCTCATGGCCCAAAGCGCTGGCGGGGCTCGGCGTGCCAGACGCTGCGTCAGCCACCCTGGAGACGACCTATCGTTGCCCCAAACCTGTTGCTGAGCTCGCCGCGCAGATCCTTGGTCCGCTAGCACCGAAGGTCGCTCCCAAGGCGCTACGGGACGGCGCTCCGGTGTCTCGGTCCGTTCTCAGTAGCGAGGGGCATGTGGCTGTGGCGATCACCGACGTGCTGACCAAGCTCACCACCGAGCAGCCCCAGACCTGCGTTGCCGTCATTGCCCGTCATGCTCAGGGGGCCCGTCTGATCCACCAAGTCCTTTCTCGCGCCCTGGACGCTCGCCTGGTGTTAGAGGGCGATTTCTCGTTCGCACCAGGCATCGAGGTGACCGAGGTGGCTGAGGTCAAGGGCCTCGAGTTCGACTACGTCATCGTGCCTGACGCAAGCCTGCGCCAGTATCCCGACACCCCAGAGGCGCGACGCATGTTGCACGTCGCCGTCACCCGGGCGGCTCATCAAGTGTGGATGCTCAGCCCGGGAACGGCGTCGCCGATTCTTCCCTGAAGGCCGATCCGGATGGGGTCGCTCAACCCCGTCGTGTGCCGACAACACGGCCGAGCCGAACGCCGAACGATCCCGTCAGCCACCGGAAGGGGCGGGGTTGCCGCTGCAGGTGCCGATCATCGCTTCGATGCTGGACTGGTTGGCGATCATACATTGCGCGCAGGCTTCGGAGAGCTCCCAGACGGTCTCGGGACAGGTTACGTCCATACATTCCATCAATGGATCGCCTGCCATGCCCGCGCAGGGTTCGGTCGCGCAAGCTGCGATCGGGTCGATCTCGTCGGCGGTGCAAGCCGCGGTCGGCGGCTCGGCTTCGGGGGTCTGCCCACACGCGGCCGCCATGGCCTCGACGTTGAATTGGTTAGCGAGCATGCAGTTCGCGCAGGTCTCAGTGATCCCTTCCCAAACGGTCTCGGGGCAGTTGTCATCCATGCATGCCATCAGTGGATCGCCCGACATGCCCTCGCAGGGCTCGGCCGAACAGGCCACCAGAGGGTCGATCTCGGTTGGACTGCAAGCTGCGGTCGGCGGCGGACCGGCCGGACCGCAGCCTTGAGCCATGGCC
>Ga0164313_10003610_pt1 | contig 13749 bp, 12 predicted proteins | sample GuaBasSedimGuay4_FD_113735 | JGI IMG/M metagenome (GOLD analysis project Ga0164313, IMG submission 113735) | Subseafloor sediment microbial communities from Guaymas Basin, Gulf of California, Mexico - Guay4, Core 4569-4, 0-3 cm | ecosystem: Environmental > Aquatic > Marine > Hydrothermal vents... | reverse complement strand
GGGCAACCTACCGCCTACACGACGGCTACTGCGTGGAAGGGCCGTGCGAGGGGATGGCGCTCCAGCGGCTTTACGTGCGCGAAGCAGGCGGGGACCTCTTCGTGTCGGACGCGCCGGATTCTCGTTAGCGCGGCAAAAGCGATAAGGCGGCTGCCAATTTGGCATTCGTTCGCCGGGGTCGCTACGCTGTCCCGCTCATGGGAGAATATATGCGCAAGTACGCTTTTTTGTTTTTGAGTATTGGTCTGACCGTCAGCCTCGTCGGCTGTGGTGATTCGGGCAACGGGAGTGCGGGCTCGGGTGGCAGTGGAGGCACTGGCGGTACCGGCACAGCGACCGTGAGCGGAACCGTGTTCAGCGCCGCGTTGGAGGGTGAGTCGACGCCGCTCGCAGGAGCGACCGTGTCGGTCGTTGGAACGACGACGACGGCGACGAGCGGCGCAGATGGCTCGTTTTCGCTCGAGGCCCCGGTGGGGATCGGCAGCTTCTTGACGACCGCGACCGACGCCTGGGGTGAGCTTCTGACGGGCGATGTGCCCGCAGGAGGCATAGACATGGCCGACCCCGAAGTAGTCCCTGACGCTTTGGTTGCTGGTGTTGCTGGTGCCCTGATGGAGACGATCGATCCCGCGAAGGCAATCGTCATAGTGGAGTTCGACTTCGATGCCCCTGTAGGGGGAGAGGCTGCCGAGATCGGGGCCAACTATGGCTTTGCGTTCGTGTTCGATGCCGCTGGCGACCCGGTTCTCGGAAAAGAGCTCCTGCCGGGCGGCGACACCATCGTCCTCTTCGCCAACGTGGACATCAGCGCAGACGTGATGCCAACGGCCACGAACTCGGGGGGCGCGGCCTGCGCGCTCAATCCTGCTGGCGTCGCCTATCCGTCCCAAGCGAAGGTGTTCACCGCGGTGGAAGTGATCTGTCCCTAGCGAACCACCTACGACGTGAAATGCGGGCTGGCGACTAGGTCGTCAGCCCGTTTTTTCTTGCTTGGCGTTCCAGGCTGCGGGCGAGGAAAGCGGACCGACGTCGACCCAAGGCTTGTCCTCGCTATTGAGGACCACGTTCTTGCGGGCGGTCAGCACCTCGACGCCATCGCGCGTCACCAACACGGTGTGCTCGAACTGCGCGGACAGTGAACGATCCATCGTGAGCACGGTCCACTCGTCGTCCATCACTTCGGTTTGGTAGCCGCCGATGTTGATCATCGGTTCGATGGTGAAGACCATGCCGGCCTTTAGCCGCTTGTCCTTGCCCCGCTGGCCGAAGTGCGGAATCTGCGGCGGCATGTGGAACTCGCGGCCGACCCCGTGGCCGACATAGTCGCGAACCACAGAGCACCCCTTCGCCTCGGCATACTCTTGAATGGCCCCGCCAATGTCACCGATGCGCTTTCCGTGCTTCACCTCGGCGATCCCGAGCTCGAGGCAACGCCGAGCCGTCTCGACGACCAGGATGGCCTCCTCGCTCGGCTCGCCGACGTAAAAGGTAACGCTGGTGTCGCCGTGGTAGCCGTGCTCCTTCGGCAGGTACGTGGTGACATCGACGTTGACGATGTCGCCGTCCTTCAGCACCTGGTCCCCCGGAATTCCGTGGCAGACGCAGTCGTTGACGCTGGTGCAGACGCTCTTCGGGAACCCCTTGTACTCGAGGGGGGACGGATACGCGTCGCGTGAGACGATGTATTCATGCACGAAGGCGTCGATGTCGCTCGTCGTGGCTCCGGGACGGATCATTTCCCCCACGGCGGTCAGGCAGTTGGCCGCCAGTTGGCAGGATGCCCGCATGTCTTGGAGCATGTGGGGAGTCATGAGCTCGATGGCAGACAAAGGATTCCTCAAACGAAAGGTCGTACCGCTTGTAAGACAGACCTGCAAATTGTCGAGTTTGCGGTGCTTTGCCACTGGTTTGACCCACTGGCCGGATGGCACTAAGTAGCCGGTCCGAGAGGGTTTACAGGGCTTTTTTCATGTCAGACACGTACAACAACGTCCCGATGAGCGACGAGATGGCCGCGCGCACTGAAAAGGAAGACGCGTTTTGGACCGGGCCCAGGCTCATCGGTCTGAGCTTCGCGACTCTGGCTGTGGCGTTCACCCTGCTCTGGGCGATGGCCGAAGGCATCATTGGCCCAACTCAGCACGACGCCACCTTCGGCCAGGAGGAGCACCTGCTCCAGGTTGGCGGTGGTCCGCTCGACTGAGTTCGCTTCGCGGCGATTGGTCGGACTGACCGCTTTTCGCCGCGGTCGGCGGGCTAGAAGTCGAAGTCGAGTTCTTTGGGTTCGTCGTTCTTGAGCGAGTCGTCCTCACCGGGCTCGAACGTCGCTTCTGAATAGAGATCGTCAAGAGACCATCCGGCCTTGTGGTGCCTACGCAATTCCTCGCGTTCGAACTCGGCCAGATTCTGATAGCTCTTTGGTCCACTAGAGCGCATGTCCCCTCCCTTTTTGCCGGCCCACCAAGCAGCATGGGTATGGCAAATGACTACTTTATACTACACTGCAGCACACCCTACCCACCACGATCGAGATGGCAAAAAAACAGACGAGATTGAAACCGTGCACGGGCGCTGGTAGACGCAGTCCATGAGTCGGGTGGTAGCGATCGCCAACCAAAAGGGTGGCGTGGGGAAGACGACGACGGCGGTGAATCTCGGTGCCAGTCTTGCCGTGGCGGAGCAGCGCGTTCTGTTGGTCGATCTCGATCCACAGGGCAACGCATCGACCGGGGTCGGCTGCAGTCCGGGTGACGAGGACCAGGAGGGCTCCTATGAGCTGCTCCTCGGCGAGGTTGAAACGGCCGATGTGATCTATGAGACCGAGCTGCCGTACCTGCACGTGATCTCCGCGACGCAGGATCTCGTTGGTGCCGAGCGTGACCTGCTTCAAGTCGATGACAGCGCAACACGGTTGCGGGTGGCGCTCGACGCGGTGCGCGACGACTACGATTTCATTATTGTCGATTGTCCTCCGTCACTGGGCATGCTGACGATCAATGCGTTGACCGCGGCCGACATCGTGATGGTTCCGCTTCAGTGTGAGTACTACGCGCTCGAAGGGTTGTCGCAGCTCGTGGGAACGATCGAGCGCGTGCGAGCGTCGGTCAACGAGCACCTCGAGATTCACGGCGTGGTGCTCACCATGTTTGATTCCCGCAACAACCTCGCCAACGAAGTCGCCGCCGAAGTGCGTCGTCACTTCCACGTCTACGAAACGATCATTCCACGCAACGTGCGGCTTGCAGAGGCGCCTTCCCACGGAAAACCGGTGATTTTGTATGACGCATCTTCACGGGGGTCGTACACGTATTTGAATCTGGCGCGCGAGCTGCTCGACGACCTGGAGGCAGCAGCGTAGTGGCCCGCAGACGATTGGGGCGCGGGTTGGATGGCTTACTTCCGGCAGCGCCGCCCGCCTCGCAACGCTCCACCAACAACAACGCCGCCATCGAGGACCTGCATCCGGGGCGTATGCAGCCTCGCAGGCGAATGGGTGCGGAGGGGCTGGCGGAGCTCGCAGCGTCGATTCGCGAGCACGGCGTGCTCGAGCCCATTTTAGTGCGCAAGCGGCCTGCCGGTGGCCTCGAGATCATTGCGGGCGAGCGTCGTTGGCGGGCCGCACAGCAGGCGGGGCTCAAAGAGGTTCCGATCTTCGTGCACGAGCTCGGCGACGAAGCAGCATTCGAAGCCGCGCTGGTCGAGAACCTGCAGCGCGAAGACTTGAACCCGATGGAAACGGCCCGAGCCTTTCAGCGCTTGGTCGACGACTACGGGTACACTCAGGAGATCATCGCGACCAAGGTCGGCAAGGAGCGCTCGACCGTCGCGAACGCGCTGCGCCTGCTGAAGCTTCCGAAAGACGTCATGGAGCTCATCGAGGACGGCGAGCTCAGCGAGGGGCACGGCCGCGCCCTGCTGTCGGCTCCGAACGTGTCGAGCATGAAGAAGCTTGCACGCGCTGCCGTGTCGAAAGGTTGGAGCGTTCGTGAGGCCGAGCGTCAGGCACGACGCTCGGCACGCGGCGACGGCAGCCCCCCCTCGAAGAAGGCCGCGAAAAGCACCAACGTCCGCGACCTCGAAGACCGTCTCTCCCGCGCCCTAGGCTCCTCCACGAAGATCCACGAAAGCGGCAAAGAGCGCGGTCAGGTACGAATCAGCTACTCCAGCTTCGACGAGCTAGACCGCCTAATCGAGAAGCTGACCTAGGGGACACTCTCCCCCATCCCAACCCCCTAGAGGATTCGTGCTTCGGCGGCGTCTACTGTGTTGCTTAGGAGCATGGCGATCGTCATCGGTCCCACCCCGCCCGGCACAGGAGTGATGTAAGCTGCGTGCTCCTGGGCGCCCTCGAAGTCCACGTCGCCGGTGAGCGATCCGTCGTCGAGCCGGTTGATGCCGACGTCGATTACGACTGCGCCGTCTTGGATCCAATCGCCCTTGACGAGATTGGGGCGGCCTACAGCGGCGACTACGATGTCCGACTCGCGGACTCGGTCGGCGAGGTTCTCTGTGCGTGAATGAGCGATCGTCACGGTCGCGTGCTTCTCGAGAAGCATCAGCGCGATGGGCTTGCCGACCAAGGTGCTGCGGCCGAGGACCAGCGCGCGCTTGCCTTTGGGGTCGCAGCCGATGTGCTCCAGCATGCGCATGCAGCCGCTCGGTGTGCAGGCCCGAAGCCCTTTGCGGCCGACCAGGAGGAGCCCGGCGTTGAACGGGTGCAGGCCGTCGACGTCTTTGGCGGGGTCGATCGCATCGACGATGGTTTGGGCGTGAAGATGATCGGGCAGCGGGAGCTGAACCAGGATGCCGTCGATGTGGTCGTCGCCGTTGAGCTCGAAGATCAGCGCCATAAGATCAGCCTCAGACGTCTCTGCGGGCAGCCGGTGTACCCGTCCCTCGATGCCGGCTTTGGCCGCGGCGCGCTCCTTGTTGCGGACATACACCTGAGAGGCAGGGTCCTCCCCGACGAGCACTACGTCCAAACCCGGCGCGCGGTTGTGCGATGCCTTGAACGCCTCCGCCCTCGCCTTGACCTCCGCTCGCACCTCTTTTGCAAGCGCCTTCCCATCGATCAACTCAGCCATGGGCAGGGGTCTATCAGGAGCCCCGCCAGTTCTCAAACCACCGAGGCCCGGTGGAAATTGCGGCTTGGCGTGGTATGCCGCGGGGCCATGTTCGACCCCGTCTCCCCGAAGGTTTCGTTCACCAAGCTCGACGCGACCCAGCTCGCGTTCTGGGAAAACGCCCGCATCTTCGAAAAGACCTTGGAAGGCGGCGACGACAAGCAGGCCTTCATCTTCTACGAAGGGCCCCCAACGGCCAACGGCATGCCGCACCCCGGCCACGTGCTGACGCGCGTGATGAAGGACGTGTTTCTGCGCTACCGGACGATGTGCGGCTACTACGTGCCGCGCCGCGCAGGGTGGGACACGCACGGCCTTCCGGTCGAGGTCGAGGTGGAAAAAGAGCTTGGCATCAGCGGCCGGGACGCCATCGAGGAGTACGGCGTCGAGGCGTTCAGCCGCAAGTGCATCGACTCGGTATTCAAGTACATCGGTGAGTGGCGGAAAATGACAGAGCGGATCGGCTTCTGGGTCGATTTTGACTCCGCGTACGTGACCTTCCACAAGTCCTATGTCGAAAGTGTGTGGTGGGCGCTTTCGGAGATGTTCAACAAGGGGCTTCTTTACCAGGGCTACAAGGTGGTGTGGTGGTGGCCGCAAGGCGGTACGGCGCTTTCTGCCGGTGAGGTCGGTCAGGGGTACAAGAAGCTCGATGATCCGTCGGTGATGATTCGCTTCCCCGTAATGGGTGAAGACAACACATCGTTCCTCGCGTGGACCACGACGCCTTGGACCCTTCCGTCGAATATCGCGCTCGCAGTCGATGCCAAGACCGACTACGCGACCGTCGAGATCGAGAGTGGCGAACGACTGATTCTTGCAGCCGCGCTCGTGGACAAAGTGGTGGGTGATGACGCAAAGGTGATAGCGACGCGCAAAGGCTCTGAGCTCGTTGGGATGAGCTACGAGCCGCCGTTCCGCTACGCCGAGCCCGAAGGCGGCCCCGCCTGGCAGGTCATCGACGCGGATTTCGTTTCGCTCGACAGCGGCTCGGGCCTCGTTCATCTCGCGCCGGCGTTTGGTGAGGACGACTTCCGGGTCTGCAAGGAAAAGGGAATGGGCTTCCTTCAGCTCCTGAAGCCCGACGGCACCTTCCCGGACGAAGTGACCGACTTCGCCGGCCGGTTTTGCAAAGAGGCCGACCGCGACATCATCCGAAACCTCAGCGCGCGCGACGTGCTCTTCAAGGAGGAGGTCTACCGCCACGACTATCCGTTCTGCTGGCGCGCCATGCAGGATCCGCTGATCCAATACGCCCGCCGTTCCTGGTTCATCCGAACCACGCAGGAGATCGGACGGGTCAAGGAGAACAACCAGGCCGTCCACTGGGAGCCCGAGCACATCAAGAGCGGGCGCATGGGGCAGTTCCTGGAGGGCAACGTCGATTGGGCGCTGTCTCGTGAGCGTTTCTGGGGAACGCCCCTTCCGATTTGGAAGAACGACGAGACCGGCGCGGTGGAGTCCGTCGGTTCGGTCGCCCAGATTCTCGAGCGAAACCCCGATGCGTTTGCCCACTTCGAAAAAGCAAAGGCAGCCGACCCGACGTTGCAAGACCACTTGATGGTTCACAAGCCATGGATCGACGAAGTGACTTGGACCAAAGATGGCGAACCGGGTGTCTACCGGCGCGTGCCCGAGGTCATCGACTGCTGGTTCGACTCGGGCTGTATGCCGTTCGCACAATGGGGGTTCCCGCATCAGAACGCGGAAGGCTTCGAGGGGACGTTCCCTGCGGACTTCATTACCGAGGCCGTCGATCAGACGCGTGGCTGGTTCTATTCCTTGATGACGATCAGCTCGCTCATGTTCCCCGAGCGTGCCCTGCCCCATCCGTTCAAGAACTGCGTCGTCCTAGGGCTGATGACCGACGAGAAGGGCAAGAAGCTCAGCAAGCGCGACAAGAATTATACCGACCCGCTGGTGCTCATGGACCGCGTGGGTGCGGACGCGGTTCGATGGGCGCTCTATGCCAGCACAGTGCCCGGGCAGAACACGCGCTTCTTCGATGACGCAGCCACTGATGCGGTGCGCGAGTTTCTGCTGAAAATATGGAATGTCTATAGTTTTTTTGTCACCTACGCGAACATCGACGGATGGAACCCGGCTGCTGACCGTCCGCCGCTGGCGGAGCGGCCCGACATGGATCGTTGGGTGCTCGCGGAGCTCGATGCAACGGTGCGTGCGGTCCGAGAAGAGCTCGACGACTACAAAAGCCACATGGCTGTGCGGCACCTCCTCGGCTTCGTCGATGGGCTGTCGAACTGGTACGTCCGCCGCAGCCGCGCCCGCTTCTGGGCTTCGGATGACTCTGCCGACAAGCGCGCGGCGTTCAGCACCCTGTACGAGGTGATGCTCGACCTGACGAGATTGGCCGCGCCTTTCATTCCCTTCATGACCGAGACCCTGTTTCAGAACCTGGTTCGCAAGGACGACGCCTCGGCGCCGGAGTCGGTGCATTTGGCATCGTTTCCGGAGCCTGACGAAGCGCGCGCCGACCACGAGCTCCGGCAGACGATGGAGCGAGTTCGCAACGTGGTCACGCTCGGGCAGCGCGTCCGCAACGAAAATAAGCTCAAGGTTCGCCAGCCGCTTGCCAAAGCGATCGTGGTCGTGGCGAACGACACGGAACGGCGAGGCATCGATCGTTTCACGAGCGCGATTCGGGAAGAGCTCAACGTGCGCGAGCTCGGGTTCACGCAGGAGCCGCACAAGTACGTCGAGTTCGAGCTGGTGCCGAATTTCCGAGTGCTCGGGCCGAAGCTCGGCAAGCAGGTCCCGGCCTGCAAGAAAGCGCTCGCCGAAGCGGACGGCTCCGCGCTCTATGCCGGGATGGAAGAGAATGGCAAGATCGTCATCGAGCTCCCAAATGGCCCGATCGAGCTGACACCCGACGAGGTCGAGGTGCGATTGAGCGCTCGAGAAGATTTCGCGGCGGCATCGGGCGCGGGCCAGGTCGTGGTGATCGACACGCGGGTCGACGACAGTCTTCGGCGTGAGGGTCTCGCCCGCGAGGTGATCAACCGCATTCAGCGATCCCGCAAAGCCATGGACCTGGCGTACGAAGCTCGAATCGAAGTGAGATGGAACGCGGAAGGCGAGCTGGCTGAGGCGATCGAGGAGCACGCCGCTCGCATTGCCGCCGAGACCCTCGCCTCGGCCTTCGCCCAGGGTGGATCGGACACCAGCAGCGAGCACGACACCGAAATCGACGGAACGCCCCTAGCCCTAGCGATCAAATCAGCCGGACTCTAACACGCCGGCTCAGTCGGGCCGGGCCGCCGCGCTCTTGGCGCGCGCCCGCTTTTCCCGGCGTCCGTCGGTGAAGCCTTCGATCAAAATCAATGCGACGCCAATCGTGATCCAGGCATCGGCAACGTTGAACGTCGGGTACGCCCACCGGTCATTGAGGTGAAAGCGGACGAAGTCGACGACGTAGCCCAAACGCACGCGGTCTACCAAGTTGCCGATCGCGCCTGAGATGATCAGCGGAACACTGAGCGCGAACAGCGTGCCCCCACGGCCCGTGGCAAACATCCACAGGAGCAGTAACACCGCCCCCCCGGCCGCGACGTAGAAGACCCCTTTGCGAACCGGCGCCGGCATCTCGCGCATGAACCCAAATGCGGCACCACAGTTCTCCGCGTATCGAAACTCGAGGTACCCGTCGATCAACACGACGGGCGACCGCTGGGCCCGCTGGGTGTCAATCCGGCCGTGCTCGTCGGGCTGGCAGACCGGCCCGGAGGCGAACGACGAGGGCTGAGAGAGCCGGTCGAGCGCCCAGTGCTTGGTGCCGAGGTCCATGGCGGTGAGAACCGCGGTGGCGGCCAGGCATAGAATCAAGGCCTTGCGGGAGCGGGGTGTGCGAGTCACGGCGGGCGACTCTAACAGTTGGATTTTGTGGGTCAAATCAGCGCCGCCACCCCACACCGCGGTCCGAGAGACATTCGCGAAGTCGACCCCGCGAAATCGACCCAGGTTGAGATAAAGAGGCACAATTACAAAGGTTTACAAAACTGTGACACAAGATCGGTTGCGGTTGTATCACGTTGTGTTACAAGTGGGCCATGAGCGACGGAGACGACAAGAAGGAGCGCCAGGGAGGCAGGAAAGAGCGGGTGTTGCATACGCGTGTGCCTGCCGTCCTCGAGAAGGAGCTCAAGCGGGTCGCCAACGCGTGGCGGGTCCCGGTTTCGAATGTCGTTCGCGCCCTCCTCGAGGACGCCCTCGATACCCTCGATGTCGTAGGCGCCAAGGCCGAAGGCGAGCTCCGCGAGGTTGTGGAGATGCTCGCGTCTGAGCGAAACCGGTTCCATGAGAAGTCCGTCGAGAAGCTGAGCAAGATTTCCAGTGCGCCGGATGCACCTGGCCGACCAGATGCTGCCAAGCGAGTCGACGAGCCGGTCCCGGCTCCGACCGCGGACCCGCTCGAGGGCGCCGTTGGGGTGATGCCCATGACACTCGTGCACGACGCGATCTGCGGCGTGACCGGACAAAAGCTTCCAGCCGGGTCCGAGGCCTACATGGTCCTGTTCGACGACCCTGGCCGAAAATTGATTACGGGCAAGGACGCCTTGCCCCAAGCATCGACCCCCAATCAGGAGAAAGCCGATGACTGACCAAGAAAAGATCCAATCCACCATCGAACAGAACGTCAACGCAGCTGTTGATCAAGTCAGCAAGACCGCCGAGAGCGTCACGACGCTGGGCCGCAAGGTCACCAGCCTGTGGCTTGGCGTTTCGCGCACCGCGATCGACGCAGCTGCCGCTACCCTCACGACCACGTCCGAGATGATCAGCAGTCTCGCGGAGTCGATGGGCGAGCTTTCCGACCGCGTCGAAGGCTCCAAGAAAGAAGCTTAGTCCCAAGCCGACGGGTTGGCGGAAGCGGCCTGCCACCAGTGCCGCTTCGCTGACTCGTCGGCTGTCTCCTTCTTCTAGTGGTCGATGGGCCCGCGAGAGAGCCTACGCCCCTCCCGCAAATGGCGGAATGCGTTGATGCCCCATCGGGTCACGAAGTACGAGGGAAGCGCGACGAGCAGGCCGCACACCAGTGCGCCCATCCACAGCTCTCCACCCGTGCTGACCAAGAGCCGTCCCGTGTCGCTCCAAAACTCGCTTTCGAGCAGACGCTCGATTCCGCCGTCTTTGAGAGCTCGGCCGGTGTTCCCGAGCCACGTATTGATCGTCCCTCGCGTGATTTCCCTTTCTGGATGCAACACCGCTGCCCCGACCGACCAGGTCGCGTAGTACAGCGGCACCGCGGTGAACGGATTGCTGATGAACAAGATGGGAATGCCCGACACCTTGTTGGCGCGTAAGAGTGCCGCGATCGGCAAGTACAACACGATTTGAAGCCCGAGGGTCGGCGTAAACGCGATCATCGCGCCGATGAACACGCCCCACGCGATGCGGTGCGGCGTATCGTCGGCATGCAGAATGTTGTGGAGGACGATCTGTTGCACGCGCCGCCATAGGTCTCTCGGCCTCATTCGGGGTCACCCCATGCACCGCCTCCCGGCGTTTCGATGCGCAGCACGTCGCCGGGCGACACCTCGATGGTGACGCGATGAGCGAGTTGCTTGCCGTTTAGTAGGTTCATGCCCGGAGCCCCTGGAGCGCCACCGCGCATACCATAGGGCGGCACGGCACGCCGCTCGGAGAGCACCGAAACCCGCATTGCCGACAGGAACTCGAGCTCGCGAATCAGCCCGTCGCCTCCCGCTTGCGCTCCCTTGCCACCGGAGCCCCGTCGGAGCTCGAACCGGCGAATCCGTATCGGGAAGCGGGCTTCGAGGACCTCAGGGTCGGTGCATTTCGAGTTGGTCATATGGGTGTGCACGCCCGACGCACCAGGTCGGTGCTCCGTTGCGCCAGCCCCGCCCCCGAGAGTTTCATAGTACGCAAAGTGGTCATCGCCAAAGGTGATGTTGTTCATGGTTCCCTGGCTCGCGGCCGCCAGACCAAGCGCGCCGAACAGGACATCTACGATGCGCTGTGAGGTTTCGACGTTGCCTGCGGCGACTGCGCACTCCGCCTCGGGTGAGAGAAGCGAGCCCGCTGGGATACGAATCGTGACCGGCCGCATGCAGCCGCTATTGAGTGGGATTGGTTTGCCGACCAACACGCGCAGAACGTAGAGAACCGCGGCCATAGTGACCGCTCGAGGTGCGTTGAGGTTGCTGGCGAGCGCGCTGTCGGTTCCCGCAAAATCGATCTCCATCGCCCCGCCGCGAACGGTGACCCGGACCGCAATACGCGCCCCGTCGTCGAGGCGGTCCTCGAAGCTGTGCTCGCCGTCCGGCAGGCCCTCGATTGCGCGAGCCGTAAGCTCGGCCGCGTTGTCTTGTATGTGTTGCATGTATGCTGTGACGACGTCGATCCCGTAGCGCGCGAGCAGTTCGTCGAGCAGCTGCATGCCCTTCTCGTTGGCCGCGATCTGAGCTTGCACGTCGGCCACATTTTCGTCGGGATTGCGCGCAGGGTACGGGCCGCTGGCCAGCACGTCGCGAAGACGCGTCTCCCCAAATATGCCTTCGCTAACGAGTTCGAGATTTCGCAATACGACTCCCTCTTCTTCGAGAGTCGTCGAAAATGGTGGCATCGAGCCGGGCGTCAGCCCGCCGACGTCAGCGTGGTGCCCACGTGATGCGACGACGAAGCGGAGTGCGCCGGCGTTGTCGTGTACGGGTGTGACAACCGTGATGTCGGGAAGGTGGGAGCCGCCTCCTGCGGGATCGTTCGTGACGAAGACTTGGCCAGGCGTCGCGGTGGGATGCGCCGTCAGAACGGCTCGCACCGATTCACCCATGGCGCCGAGATGCACCGGGATGTGCGGCGCGTTGGCCACCAGGCCCCCCTCCGCGTCGAACACCGCGCACGAAAAATCGAGCCGGTCGCGAATGTTGGTGCTCATCGCCGTGCGCTGCAGGACCACGCCCATCTGCTCGGCAATCGACTTGAATTGGTTGTTGAACACTTCGAGGAGAACGGGGTCGACGTGGGTGTCGGCAACCTCGTGTCCGGCGTTGGACTCGATGTCCCGGAGGATCAGGTAGTCACGGTCGTTTCGAAGCGCGACGAAGCCCGCATCGACGACGACGGTTCCCGTCGCGTCCAGCACCAACGCAGGCCCGGTCACCTCGACCTCAATCGGGAGGTTCTCCCGGTGGTAGACCGGCGCCTCGACGAGCGCCCCACCCGACCAAAGCATCGCGGTGCGTACCGGCTTGCCAGTGCCCGCCTTGGCGGCAGGGAGCTCCGGCTTGGTGCCACTCACTTGGACCTTCACCCGTAGCGTTGCGGCCTCGATCGGGTGGTCGGCCCGAACGTATCCGAACTCGCGCCGATGAAGCGCCTCGAACGCCGAGCGCATCGCGCTCGATTCGGCCCAATCGACGGCGAGCGCCGTTTCAGTGCCCTGGTAGCGAAGCGCAACCTGGCGTCGCACGGACCACCGGGACTCGGCGCCAGAGTCCCGGGCGAGCGTCGCTCGTCCCGAAGCTTCGAGCTCCGCGAACGCACGTCGCCAGCGTTCGGGCAACGGGTCTTCCAAGCTCGTGCGCCCTGCGTCCCGCTCGCCGTGCCACTCGAAGTTAGCGACCCCCATTCCGAACGCCGACAGCACGCCAGCATATGGATGGAACACCAAGCTTCGAATCCCGAGCCGGCGTGCAATGAGGCATGCGTACTGTCCCCCCGCGCCGCCGAAGACGACCATGCCGTGCGTGCGGACATCGTGCCCACGGCCGACGGACACCTTCTGAATCGCCGCCGCCATATTTTCCACCGCGACGCGCAGAAAGCCGTGTGCAACCTCGGTGGAGCTCCGTTCGACCCCCAGCGCCCGCAACGACGCAGCGACCTCGTCGAGCTTGTTTCGAGGAGTTGCTTCATCGAGCGAGAAAGGAAACCGGTCGGCCGTGATGCGTCCCAAACAAAGCGAAACGTCGGTCAGCGTGAGTTCCTGCCCGCCCGGTCTTCCGTAGCAAAGCGGGCCGGGGTCGGCGCCGGCGCTTTGCGGTCCCACCGTCATGCGTTTGCCCTCGAGCTTGCAGATCGAGCCGCCTCCGGCGGCCACGGTGTGGAGCTCGATCATCGGCGCGCGGATCCGAATTCCGCTGATCTGGCTTTCGAACACTCTCGACACCTCGCCGGCGTACCGCGACACGTCGGTTGAGGTGCCGCCCATGTCGAAGCCGATCACTTCCGACAGGCCGAGCTCGTTCGCGATCGCGCCTGTCGCCACGACGCCGGCGGCGGGACCGGAGAGCACCGCGTTGCGTCCGATGAAACGAGACGCGTCGACCAACCCGCCATTGCTCTGCATCATTCGCAGACGGCCGGCGCCGAGCTCCTTTTCGAGATCCGCCAGGTAACGCGTCAGCAGTGGCGTGAGGTACGCATTGGCGACCGTCGTGTCCGTGCGGCCGAGTAGCCCTAGCTCGTTCGAAATCTCGCTCGAGACCGAGATGTGCGTGAAGCCGAGCTCCTCGGCGATCATAGCCACTCGACGCTCGAGGGCACCGTCGCGATAGGCGTGGATCAATGCGACCGCGACCGATTCGGCACCACGGTTTCGCGCTTTTTCGAGGGCTAGGCGGAGCGCGTCTGAATCCAGGGCGTG
>Ga0164313_10003609_pt1 | contig 13750 bp, 8 predicted proteins | sample GuaBasSedimGuay4_FD_113735 | JGI IMG/M metagenome (GOLD analysis project Ga0164313, IMG submission 113735) | Subseafloor sediment microbial communities from Guaymas Basin, Gulf of California, Mexico - Guay4, Core 4569-4, 0-3 cm | ecosystem: Environmental > Aquatic > Marine > Hydrothermal vents >... | reverse complement strand
CTCTTTTACCCTCTCACCCAAAATTTCATTAATGTTTTCAAGCTGTTTTCTATATTCACTCATTTCTAAATGAGTTTTTACTCGAGCACTAACTTTAGGAGGGCTAACTGGTTTTGTTAGAAAATCTACAGCACCCACTTCAAACCCTTTTATCTCATCTTCAATTTGATTACTAGCCGTAATAAATATTACAGGTATATCTTTAGTATCCGGATTATTTTTTAATCTTTCACAAACTTCATAACCATCCATTTTTGGCATCATGATGTCTAGTAATATTATGTCGGGTTTTGGATCTGAATTTGCAAGTTCAAGGGCAATTTTTCCACTGGTTGCAATATTTTTTTTATATTCACTAAGAATTTCACTCAAAATTTGGATATTTTCGATAGTATCATCAACAATTAAAACTTTGTATTTCTCTTCTTGGTTGGCCATCTTTTCTTACCTTAAAAAATTATATTGCAATTATTTTATATTTTTCAAAAAATCAGTTAACAGTTCTGATGCTTCTGTGAAATTGTAATTATTTAATTTGTGTAAAATTTTCTTCAGCTGAAATAAATACCTTTTATTCACATCTATCTCTATTATTTCAGTTAGTTTTGAAATGGAATCAAAATCATTTTCATTAATGAGCTCAGATAATAAATTTAATTTATATAGAAAATCTACTTTATCAAATTTATCGGTACTAAGAGGTATCTCATCCTCACTCTGAGAAGGCACCTCTTCCTCAATTTTAACATTTTCCTCAATTGATTTAATAACTAATTTTAATTCAATATTAGTGTCACTAAGTTCTTGAAAAGCTTCATCATAATTTTCTTTCAATTTATTTTCCAAACTCAATGCTAAGGTGTTTAATTTTTTAGCACTAATATTTGCGCTCACACCTTTAAGTGAATGAGCCATACGAATTACTGCTTCTTTATCTCCGCTATTAAAAGTATGATTAAATTCTTCCTCAAAATTTAAATGAGTTTCAACAAACTTAGCAAAAACTTTGTCGAGAATATTTTGGTTATTATTAACCCTTAACAAAGCTTCTTTTAAATCAATTCCATAAATTTCCTCTCCCTTGTCTTTGTTCAATTTATCGTGAATTCTCACAAGTAATTGATCATCAGTCACAGGTAACCATTTGGATATTTTTTCTAAAGCTGATTTAGGTTCAATTGGTTTGGAAATAAAATCTGTCATTCCGGCTGCAATACATTTCTCTTTTACACCAGTCATTACATCAGCAGTAAGAGCAATAATTGGGAGCGATGAATATTTTCTATTCTGACGAATCTTTTGTGTTGCCTCAATACCGTTTACTTCTGGCATTTGAAGATCCATAAGAACCATGTCATATTTTGAAGGGTTTCCAGATGAGAAAACTTTATCAATTGCTTTTTGTCCATTGTCAACTATTTCCAAAGTGATCCCATAAGTTTTTAATATTTCTTCAGTTACAAATTGATTAACTTCATTATCTTCAGCTAACAAAATTGTAGCCCCTTCAAAATTATTAATAGTAACTTCAAACTCAGAATCAATGCTTTTTCTAGTAGATTTGAACTCATCTTTGCCCAACACTCCCAAAATTGTATCATACAAAGAAGATCTTAAAACAGGTTTTTGAATAAACCCTTCAATCATATTTTCATCAATTTTGGAAAATATTTCATCATCTGAATAATCTGAGATCAGAATAATTGTTGGAATTTTGGATAACCTTTCTTCTGATTTTATTAACTTAATGGCTTCAACACCATTCATTTCTCGCATTTGCCAGTCCATAATAATGAGGTCATAACTACTATTTCGCTTTAATTCTTCAAATGCATCGTTAACTGAATTTACCGTATGAACATTGAACGTAAGAAATTCAAGCATTTCCCATAATATCGAACAAGAAGTAGAGTTATCATCACAGACTAAAACATTCATTTCTTTTGGAACAATAGAAGAAAGTTTTGCATTAATTTTTTGTTCTTTCTGGATTTTAAATTCACCGCTAAAATAGAAAGTAGACCCTTTTCCATGTTCACTTTCAAACCATACTTCTCCCCCCATTAAAGCAGCTAATTTTTTGGCAATAGTCAATCCAAGTCCAGTTCCCCCATATTTACGGGTGGTAGAAGAATCAGCCTGAGAAAAAGCTGAAAATAACTTGGTTTTATTATCTTCGCTTAAACCAATTCCACTATCCGAGACTGCAAACTGTAATTTAATTGAATGTTCATTTTTTGCAACTGAGGTAATAGCAATTTTAATTTCCCCTTTCTCTGTAAATTTGATTGCATTACTAGCAAAATTTGTAAGTATCTGATTTATTCTGAGAGAATCGCCAACTAAACTTGTCGGAATTTCTGGAGAGATGTATATAAGAAATTCAATATCTTTTTCAAATACTTTATGAGCAATAACATCCGAGACCGATTGAACAACTTCTTCCAATTCAAAATTAATCTCTTCAACCACTAATTTACCAGCTTCAATTTTAGAAAAATCTAAAATATCATTAATTATTTGCAGTAAGTTTTTAGCTGAACCATCTATTTTATCCAAGTAGTCTTTTTGATAATCAGTTAAATCTGATTTTTTCACTATGTTCGACAAACCAATTATGGCATTCATCGGAGTTCTAATTTCGTGACTCATATTAGCTAAAAAGTCTGATTTAGATTTAGTTGCCCATTCGGCAATTTCTTTAGATTTAGATAATTCCTCATTCAATTCCGTAATTTCTGTTACATCAATTATCGTGAGAAGAATTGAATCTTTACCTAAATACTGTACTTTAAAGAATGATAAAAGTGCCCATCTTGCTTCACGAGTACTCATTCTTTTTATTTTCATTTTATGATTAAGTACTTGTCCCTTTTCTTTCATTATACTATTAAGTTCTGCGCGTTGATTTTCACGATCTATTAAAGTATCATAGGAGGAACGTTCTAGAAGATTCTCCATTGGTATATTTTGATATTTAGCCATGGCGTCGTTTAAACGAATAAACTGACCTGTTTCTCTACTAATTACAGCTACTGGAATTGGAGAAGCATCCACAATTTTATCCGCTGCCTCTCTTGCAAGTTTCAAGTCTTCTTCAGTTTGTTTTATTGTAGTTATATCAAATTGTGAACCAATTACTCTAGTGATATTTCCTTTCTCGTCCCATTCATAAGCCTTTATAGTAGTAAACATCCAGCAATAGCTGCCATCCTTTTTCCGTAACCGGTGTTGATCAGTAAACTCTCTTCTTTTGTTTACAACTAGATTTCTAAAAGCTTTTCTCATATTATTGGTATCTTCAGGATGAGTTAACGACACCCAAGTTTCAAAAGTGAGTGGTAATTCGTGAGTAGAATATCCAAGAATAGTGAGCCAATTTGGACTAATATAAATTTCATTTGTTAAGGGATTTAAGTCGAATACAGCAGCCTTAGCAAGGTTCAATGCTAATTCAGTCCTATCTTTGTTTACACCTAGTTCATCAAGTGCATTCTGTAATTTATATTCTGCAGTTTTTACTTGAGTTAAATCATTTGCAATACCCACAAGCTTTACAGGTTTACCACTCTTATTTTTAACATACATACCGTTCATGTATACATATTTAACTGAACCATCCTTAAGGAAAAGTCTGAAAGTAAAATCTGCTGGTTTAATTCCCTTCACAGCCTGCTTAAGTTCTTTCAGAGCAAAAGCTTTATCTTTGGGATGCCAAACAGATGTCCACCTTTCAACAGAAGTCCTGGTACCACGTTGAAAACCAAATATTTTGTTCATATTGTCGTCCCAATCCCATTCATGTTCATCCAAATCATCTGTTCTTGCTTTTTTATTTAGAGTTACCTCCCACAATCCTATTTCTCCTGCATCAAGAGCCATCCTCCGGGTGGTCTCCCACTCATGAAGTTTCTCATTTGTTACAAATAAATCAACTTCTTTCTCTTCCAATTTATCAGCATAGCTATAAATATCTTTAACTAGTGGATTTGAGAGTTTCGTATTTAGATACAAACCCCCTATAATAACAAATAAAGCAATTGCTGATATTAATCCCCCAACATAGAGAAATGGTTCATATACTTCCCAATAATCAATTTTCACAACAATACCCATCTTTAGCAACGGAAGATATTTATAAGCAGCAAGAACCTCCTTTCCAAGAAAATCTTTTGCTTTTATTGTTCCGGTATTACCCGCGAGGGCTTTCTGCATTGGTATTGCGAATTCGGATCCAAGTTTTATAGGCTTAGGTTTTCCATATTTTAATTCTTTTGCCTCAAGAAGAAAGACTATTTCCCCGTCAACAACTTCACCCAACAACATCTCCCCTGTTTTACCAAATCCGGAATAAGTCTGATTTGCTTCTTTAATTTTCAGAAAAGTTGCTTCTCTTGAAGAATTACCATTTGACTTCTCATCTTGCAAAAAAGATTCATGTTTTGCAATCACCTGCATATAGAGACTATGGGCTTCTACTTTTTCCATCAAGTCCATTTTTTTTCCAAAAACTGAAATATAAAAAAGGGATGAAAATATGGCTAGCATGAAAAGAAGGGTTACTACTGAAATAATAAATACAGAACTGAATTGAAGTTTTCTTTTATAGAATAATTCTGCCATAAAATTGACCTTAAATTTTTGGAGTATATATCACTTTAGACATTCAAAAATTTTATTTAATAACTACTTTAATTATATAAAAATGGATTTAATTTTTTCAAATAGTGATTATTAAAATTTAAAAAAATAATATTCTAATCGTGCCAAATAATAATAATAATTGCTATCATTATCATCGAATATACAATAAAATTATCACATTTACCTTTGAATTAGTTTCTCAGCATTTAATCTCAAATAGATCTAGATTGTCATATTGAGGCAAATTCATATATCTGATATAACTAATTATTCTTCCCTTTTTATGAAGTTTAGAATTTCATTCCCGACACTGTTGCTCGGGTATAGTTCTTTTAATTTAAGAGCAACTCCTCTAGCTTTAGCAAATTCAGTAAGCTTAATATAATGATCTGCAAGTGCATAAAGAAAATCGAAATTATTTGGATCATTTTTAAGTGCTTTTAATAACTCATTTTCAGCTTCACTATTTCTTCCTAAATATTGAAGCATCAATCCAGTATTGTAATTTATTCTACCACGCTCAGGCATTAACTTTGAGGCTTTTTGCATATATATAATCGCCTCACTGTAATTTTTCTTTTCGGCAAGAAGCAAACCTAAATAGTAATAAGCATCAAAAAGTTCAGGGTTTGTTTTTACTAAATCTCGGAGAAGAAGTTCAGCTTTATCATTCTTGCCTAGTTGATTATAAATTATGGCTAAATTAATTTTTGCTGGGAAAAACAATGAATCAATTTTTATTGCTTCCGCATATTCTACTGCAGCTTCGGATAGCTTTTGCTGATTTGAATACATGATGCCTAAATTCATTCGTCCCGAAGGGAAATCGGCCATATACAAATTCATAACTTTATATTCATCCAAAGCATTATTGAAAGGAATTAAATATTTTTTTGGAATTTCAGCTAAAGGTAATTCTGAAATTCTTAATCCTGCAGCAGCTCTAACAGCTTTAACCGGATCGTTCAATAATTTTAGCAAATCTTTTTTTAACTCCGCAATATCTCTGTTGGAATAGACTCGAATTGCTGCTTCCCGAATTAGTGGTTCAATATCATCCAGCATTATCTTAATTGTGTGAAAAGTCTCATCAGAACCATATCTATTCATTAATGAAATTGCCGTTGCTCTTACGCTTATTGGATATAAGTCATCGTTTGCAATCTCTATTAATTTACCTTTGGCTTTTGGATCTGACTCACGTGCCGCTGCAAACGTAGTTCCGTAATGTGATTTACGTTTTGCACCATACCATTTTGTAATGTATTCGTCAGCCCATTTAGGAGATTTATCAGCATGACAATCATTACAAGCATTTGGAGTACTAATCGAAATTGTTAAATCGGGTCGAGGAACTCGAATACTGTGATCGGGTCTGTAATCAACTCCCATATAATATTGACCTGGCATATGACATTTGATGCAGAGTGCTCCTTCTCCTACTTCAATCTTTTTATCCTTTAAAATAATTGGAATCCCCACTTCTTCTTTTTCTTTATGGAAGTGGTGTTCTTTTGTATCATAAACATCTGTGCGATGGCATTGTGCACAAAGTGCATTATCTTCAAGGACTAATTTTCCAGTATGAACATTATGGCAGTCATTGCATTGCACATCGTTATCAAACATCTTACTTTGGATGAAAGAACCATAAACGTAATCCTCTTCCAAAATTTGACCGTCAGGATGGTAACTTTCGTTAATTAATGTTGGAAGCATTGAGTCTAAAAGGTCATTTCTTCCATGTTCAAAATCACTAAACTGTGAACGGCGTGCGTGACAACGAGTGCAAAGTTCAACATACTCTCTATTATTTATTCCGCTCGTTTTTACAATTAGTCCCAAATTATTTTCTGTCGATCTGGCCATCTCCGGTAAGTTGGCCCAATCTTCATGAGCAGAGCCTGGACCGTGACATGATTCGCAACTAACATTTATCTCTGAATATGTTGTATTAAATGATTTCTTAATCGGATCATAATTCTTTTTAAGATTGGTCGAATGACACTCGGCGCACATTCCATTCCAATTCTGACCACTGTTAGTCCAGTATAACCAATTTGATGGTGTAAGATTTTCATCTGGATAAATCATATCAGGCAAACTGAACCATTCACTTTTTTCGGTATTCCAAGCTATAGGTAAGCACTGATATTTTCCATCTTCAAATGGAATTAAATATTGCTGAAGTGGGGTGTATCCAAAAGTATGTGTAATTTCGTAGGCTTCAATGTTACCACCAACACCTTCTGTTTTTACAAAAAACTTTCCGTCCTTTTTATAGAAGAGAGTCTCGTGCCCATTTAAAGAAACAAACTTGGAATTATTGAAATTACCGAGGACAGAACTATCTGTAGCAACATCCATTGCTTTTCTATGATCGGACTGCTGCCATTGATTATATTCTATTTTGTGGCAATCAATACAACGTTCTTTTCCAATAAATGTTACGCTACTATTTATTTCGCTGGAGTTGTTGGAATTTAATTGGATTACAATATATAAGGGAACTGTGAGTACAATTATTATAAACGCTAATATACCAGATGTCTTCCAATTCTTCATCTTCTAAGACTCAATATAAGTTACTTGTGAACTTGAAAATCGTTGACGCTTTGTCGGTGCTTTTGTATTTACTTTCACTATCCCATTCTCAATTATTAATGGCAATAAGTCAAGCGCCCTAGGGGCTGGTGCACTTGTTACATTTCCATTTATTTCAAATGATGATGAATGGCACGGGCATACAAATTTATTTTCCGATTCGTTCCAACCAACGGAGCATCCAAGATGAGTACACTTTAATGACATTGCAAGAAATCCTCCATCACTCAAACGAGAGATGTAGAATCTTCCGCTTCTAAATGGAGTAACACTATTGGGTTTGAAATCATCAACATTGCCAGCAATCACATAAGAGGCTAAACCTTTTTCTTTCCCAGAGGAATGTAGCAGAAAATTTAGTGAAATGCCCAATACCTCAATACCAGCAAGTATTCCAAGTCCTTTCCAAACTTTATTTAAAAAATTTCTTCGGGATTCGGGTTGTGATTCACTCACTATTTTATTTTTTTTAGATTTTGTCATATTCTAGTTCCATGGCAATACTAATGCCATCCCCTTGCCTCTAAAAATGATACTTGTTAATGTAAGAACTATGAATACTACTAAAATCAATACAAACAATGCTTGTATAGTTTCTGCTTTATTTGTTTTATACTTTCGTTTTACAAATTGATAAAATCCAACTAACAGTAATAATATTAAAGTAAATGGAATTAATCCGTTACTTATTTCCGGTGGGAGTGAAGCAAACTTTGCGCTCACATCCATAAAATATTCGTCAAATAGAATTAGAGGTGGAGTAACTGCCAAACCAATTAATGCTGATATTTTACTTGTTTTTTTACCCTTCTCCGATAGAAACCAAACCCCAGAAATCATTGAATCATACTTAAGATAAGGAAGAAAAATCAATATTATAATTACCATTAATGGAATTATTATCGCCGCAAAGAGTGGGTGGAAATGCATCATCAGTTCTTGAACCCCTTCAAAATACCATGGAGCTTTCGCAGGATTTGGACTAAAAGCTGGATTTGCTTTATTCAATAATGGCGCATCAAATAGTATCGCAAATACTAAAATTACAGCAATAAGAATTAAAGCAACAACAAATTCTCTTAACACCAAGTTTGGAATTGTAGTTGCAATTTTGTTTTCTTCAGCAGATTCACTTTCGGGAATTGCAACTCCGCCTGCTTTCCGAACTCTCCAAAAGTGAAAACCCATTATCGCAACTATTAGCAAAGGTAAAATACCTGTATGAAAATTATTAAATATCAGAAGTGTTGATGCCCCGACTTCTGAGCCACCGCGCACCATTTCAACAAGACTATCTCCAATAAAAGGAATGTATGAAAGCATGCTTGTGCTAACTGTGATAGCCCAATAAGCTAACTGATCCCAAGGGAGTAAATATCCAGTGAAGTTTGAAAACACAACGAAGATTAATAAGAATATTCCAAGTACCCAGTTAAACTGTCGCTTGCCATGATATGCTCCAGTAAAATAGACGCGAAGGAGATGGAGAAATACTATAAGTACAAGAAATGTTCCACTCCAATGATGGATATTTCTAACTAGATCTCCAAAGAATATTTCATTCTTTAAATAAACAATTGAGTCGTATGCTTTCCCTGGGAATGGCTGATAAACAAAGCGAAGTAGTATGCCGGTTAATGCTTGTAACACAATAAGCAAAGCCGCCATGCCCCCAAGTCCCCACGTAACTGATAACTTTAAGGCTCTTGCTGGAATCATTGTTGGGTGAAGATGTAAAATCAAGCTTTGAAAAACTACTTGAATTCTATCTCGATCATTTTTAGGATTAACGGATCGAGTATAAATTGAATCTTTGAACCGTTTGAAAATATTTTTTTTAGGCAACTCTTTTTTCAAGATAGAATAATTATTGTTTTTGGAGTAGAAAAGATAAGCAAATAATATTTTTTTATCTATTTAAGTAATTGAGACTGCCATTTATTTTGTAAATATAAAAATTGAATACACCTATCCCCCAAAGTAAAAAAATGGGGGAAAGGTGAAATTGAAAATATTATTTTAGTTATTTATTCTAAAATCTTCGTCAAGATCTTCACCATAATGCTCTTTATATATTTTAAGATATTTTTGATGAGTTTTATCAGGTACGCGCTCATCATTAATTATCATCTTATTTTTAGAGAGGACAAGTTCAAAATCTTCATCTTCATCCTTGATATAACCATCATCAACCAATTCATTTCTTAGATCATTCAAGAAATATTTTAATAATTTCAATTCTTCTTTTAACTCTGAAAGTTCTATATCCAAGTTGGCCATATCAACATCCAAGCCACTGAGATCAACTTTGATGTTTTTAAAATTTTCATTAAGTTCATCAAAATCAATGTCAACATCAAAGTCAAAATCCATATTTTTTAACTCGGCCAATCCTTCCTTAAGCTCATGTTTCATTTCTTTCATTTCGCGAGCAAATTCTTCTTTATCAAAATTTATTTCTATATCCTTTAATTCGGCTAAATCAATTTTTAATTCTGCTAGATCAATTTTCAATTGATCCATTTCAATATCTAATTCTGCCATATCTTCTTTGAATTCTTCATAGTTTTTATAAATGAAATCCTCATATTTAGAAAATTCACTTTTTGCTACTTTTTCTCCATCTCGGTAAAGTTTAACAAGTTTATCATCTTCAAAATATGCTTTCCATTTGATGTTGTTTTCATGAAATGTGATGTTAATCTTATTATCATCATCAATAGCATTTGCTAAAAAAACTGTCTCAGCTTTAGCCGCTTTTTCTAAAGTACTTTTACTAGCAGCCGATGTTAATTCAACTTTGCTCGCTGCATCACTTTCGGTAGAAGCAAATGAATATGGAGTTGATTCCGCAGAAGAACTCGCGAAGGTAACAAGCGAAACATCAGATGGTTGGGCTGAGTTATTTCCCTTACTAACGATTTCACTATTTAATTGTGAGCAAGCCATAAATGTTACTAAAAGTAGCATTAGAATTATTGTCAATGTTGCACTAAGTGCATTTTTTTCTTTATTAGAATGTTTCATCCTTTTTATCCTCCCCATTAATGAATTTTTATTTCCAATTGCTGCCATTGCAATCTTTGTTTTTGTGTAATCGCTATTCTGTACAAAAAGAAGTGCTTTTGCGAGTGTAATGGAATTGCCACAAGCTTCTATAGCAAGATCATCACATAAGAATTCCCTTTCCTTTCTGATCGTTTTTGAGATCCACCAAACGGCAGGATTAAAGAAAAATAGAACCTCGATAATCGATTGAAAAATGTTCAAGATGTAATCTGCCCTTTTTATGTGTGCCAATTCATGCGCAAGAATTATCTCTAACTGATCGTTTGGTATGCCTGAAATCAAACCAATTGGTAGTAATATAACTGGCTTAAAATAGCCTATAGTTATTGGGAATTTTACAAGTTTTGATTGCAACAGTTTTACAGAATTTGGTATCTCAAATTTGGTGCACAAGTCTGCAAGTTTATTATCCCAATAATTATTAGTTGAAGTTACTTCGTGGAACTTTAATCTCTGCGTATAAAATATTCCCCCCAGTAATCTGATGCTTAGTAAAATAATACCTAAAAACCATACAAGCACTATGAAGTTAATATGGGTGGTAATAAAATTCTGAAACATGACTCTATATTCTGAGATCACACTCTTTTGTTTTCCAGATGTAACTGGGGTAACGAAAGTCTCGTTGTTTTCTGCTGAAATATCCATACTACTTATTGGCTTATCCGAATTAACAATATTAAAATTCTTCCTTTGACTTTTATCCAAATCAATATAAGTTCGCATTGAAATGGTAAAAAGAAAAATCAGTGCAAAGTAAGAAATTGTTGAGCGAAGACGAGTATTCTTTTTATCTATAAAAATCAAAATTGTTGCAAGCAGAAGTGATATTAAAAGTCCTTGCCACAAAGAGTGAATAATAGTCCACCCAATTGTCGAAACTATTTGAGAAGAGATAAGGTCATACATTTCCATTTTCTTCTCCTTCCATTCTTTCTATAAACTTTTTTATTTCGTCAATTTCTTGTGCTGAAGTTTTTTCATTTCTTAAGGCATGCATTACTAATTTACTGGCGGACCCACTAAAAACTGTATCCAATATTTTATCCAACATCAAACTTTGTGTTTCACTCTCTTTTCTCAGAGCTTTGTATGTATGACTTCTGCCGGATCTATCTCGTCCAAGTAATTCTTTTTCAAACATGATCTGCATTGTTTTTAACGTTGTGGTGTAACCAACTAGTCTATTTTCTTTTAGTTTTTCATTTACAAACTTTACAGTTGAAGGACCGTTTTCCCAGACTATTTGCAAAATCTCAAGCTCAGCATTTGTTGGTTTAAATAATTTATCTTTCATTTTTTCTCCAAGTTTCAGATGGTATGACGAATTGAATTACGAAAGGTTTCGTATGTGGATAGAATTATTTCTTTTTTTTCGATTTCAATAGATTTTCCTCTAATAACCATTAATTATAAATAGTTATAATTGTGTGAAATCTTGGGATTGTGTATAAAAAAACCTTCAAAGAAAATCTTTGAAGGTTTTGAAGAGACTATCAAAAAATATATCAGTGAATAAATTTACTGATATTCTACTTTAGCAGGTTTAATTTAATAGTTTGCATAAAGTCTCCAGTTGTAATACGAGCGAAATAAATTCCGCTTGTGACTTTTTCGCCTAAATTATTTTTTCCATCCCATTTAGATTCAAAAGTACCAGCATTCAATTGCTCTGAATCAATGAGAGAGTTTACAAGTTTTCCACGAATGTCGTAGACTTCTAAACGTACTTTCGAATTACTTGGAATTGAAAATCTTATTGTAGTTGATGGATTAAATGGATTTGGATAAGCATTTTCAATTTTATACTCTGATGGAGTATGGGAAGAAATAGTTTCCACAGATGTAAATTGCCCATCATGAACAGGTTCATTAGTATGGCATGAAGCACATTCCATATGTGTCATCACATTTTGTGCAACAGTACTATGGCACGCCATACAAGTTGCATTTCCATCTGGGTCTTGGAAAGTACCAACAAAAGTAGCAGCAAGATGGGCATTTAATACTTCAGCGGTTTTTGCTGCAATATCTCCAGCTAATCGTGCACATCGTTCTTTTCTCTCAATGTCACTAACTTTTTTATCAGCTATCAAACACCATTGACTTACAGAAGGGTGGCAGAGTGTACTTCCAGAGACATTCTGTGCCATTTCGCCAGTATATTTTATCTCTTCATAAGTCGCACTATTTGCGGCATCTGTTGGTAAATTTTCAGTTGTGTACCAACCCCATATTTCATTTATTAACGCACCGGAAGAGGCTTTGTCTGTTGCTAAACTTACTATTGCAGCTGCACCATTAAGTGTTCCGCATGTTGTGCCCCAACCAACACCTCCACCACGTCCATATAACATAACTTCCACTGGAATTCCATTCCAAGGATCGCCAACTGCATCTTTCAAACATTCAATTAATCCACCGAAAACTCCAGAAGAACAATCCATACCATTATAATATAATGTATGAGCTTTTACACGCGCTACTTCTGGGTCAAGAGTAGCATAAGGGTAAGGCCATGTATAGTCTTTTGTATTGGCTAAAAGTTTTCCACCAGAAATTGAATTTAAACCAACAACACCAACAGCTGCACCTGCAACATATTTTGATGTATTAGCAATAAAGTTTTTACGTGAATAGGTTTTCTGTTCCATTTTGTTTTTCCTTATAAGATTGAGAAATAAAGTGATTTATAATTTGTAAAATAGTAGCCAATTTTTTGTCTTTAGGAATTATCTTAATCAATTGTTCAAAGTAAATTTTTGAAGTTTTCACGTTACAATACGACCACAGTATTCCCAAAATTTTTAATTTATCAGTTTCATTAAAATCTGTAGGTAAGTGTTCTAACTTATGGATCATCTTTTTGCAAGGTTGATCGTAAACGTTTATTTCATTTTCAATAATTGTGTTAATGTTTGAGGTGATTACTTCAGTATATAATTCAAATGCCTCTTCTACTTTACCAAGATAAAGATAGCATAGGATTAATCTTTTCTTTACAAGACTATTGGATGGGTGTACTTTTAAGACATCTTCAAACTCCTGATAGGCATCTTCGAAGCGCTGAACTATAAAATATTGGTTCGCAAGCATTTCATTCATGGTAATAGTTGTCCAACTATTATACCATTATAATATGGTGCTATTTTAAGTCAAATTGAAAGAATTTATATTACTAATTGCGACACTTTGCAACATTGGAAGTTTTAAGATGGATAGGTCTAAAAAATGATGCAACAGAATGTCGCACTATAAATTATCTGTTGAAATGGTTTTTAGTTTTCTATGTACGGTACTTCTATTAATCCCAAGAATTTCAGCAACTTTAGATTTATTCCAATTATTCTGGCGAAGCAGAGCGAGAATTGTTTCGGTTTTTTCATCCATCTCAATCTCTTTAATTGATTTAGATTCAGGACACTTTTTACCT